>Ga0157376_10000773_pt1 | contig 20882 bp, 21 predicted proteins | sample M45metaG_FD_121801 | JGI IMG/M metagenome (GOLD analysis project Ga0157376, IMG submission 121801) | Miscanthus rhizosphere microbial communities from Kellogg Biological Station, Michigan, USA - M4-5 metaG | ecosystem: Host-associated > Plants > Roots > Rhizosphere > Soil | place: USA: Michigan... | reverse complement strand
GCTCTCGCTTGCTTTCCAATATGGATAGGCGGCGCCTGCGTAGTACTCGTACCGATTGGGGTCGTAGTACCCGTTGTTGAAGTTCGTGGTCGTGTGCAGTCGGGATACCAACCCGCCAAGATCCAGGTTCAGACGCTCCGTGCGCGCCACGCTGCGGCGCGGAGAGATCGCCAGTTCCCAACGCTGATTGCCATCCGACAGCGTCTGGTACAGCGCGTCGACGACGACCTGCGAGCTGAACGTCGGCGACCAGTCAAGCTGCGCGCGGTGACTCAGCTGCCGCAGCCCGAGGCCGATCGTTCGAGGCGACACCACGAAGTAGCCGGAGTTGCGTTCGACGGAGAGTTTCACGCGGTCGACGGCCGTGAGGTCGGCGCCGATCGCATACGCGGTCAGGTCGCCGGCCATCGTCCGCTCCTGGCCGAGGCGGCCGCGGACGTTGATCAGGCGGAGCTCCTGCGCCGCAGTGACCCAGACTTCCTCGTGCTTCGCATCCGGACGTCCGTCTGCCTGCGCGAGATCGCTTCCCGCGGGAGCGGTGAGCATCTCGTGCGCGTATCCCGCGGTGACTGACGTTCCGGTTGACCACTGCACGATGGCGTGCGGCGCAACCCGCTGCATCTGGAGGCCGCTCGAATCGCCGTACACGCTCACGCCGGGATCGGCGGCCGAGGCGAGGACGCGACGGACGGCACGCTCGGCGGCCTGTGTGTCGCGGGCGTTCGGCTGCAGATGGCGAAGCGTCTCGAGCGCGTCGTGGGCTTCGCGCGCACGGCGCTGCATGGTCAGCGCGATCGTGCGAGTCAGGTTCAGGTCGTAATCGTCCGGGTGCTGGCGCAGCATCGGCTCGAGCGTATCGAGCGCCTTGCCGGGGCGGCCGGCGCGGGCGAGGATGGCGGCGACTTCGCGCGAGTATGCCTCGTCTCCTGCGAACCGGGTGCGGTATTTCTCGAGGGTGTCGAGGGCGGCACTGTAGTTCCCGCGCCACGCTTCGGTCCTGGCCAGCTCGATCCAGATCGCGGAGGTGCCGGACTCGACGCGGAGATAACCACCGTAGGCGTCGACGGCGGCGTCGGTTCGTCCGGCCCAGGCGCTGACTCGAGCGAGGCTGAGGAGCGCGTCGTGATCGCCTGGCTGCAAGGCGCACAGGCGGCGATAGGAGTCTTGCGCGCGATCGTAGTCTGCGACCCACGTGGCCAGCGTCCCTCGCGCGCTAAGAAAGTCGACCGAATCGGGCGACAGCGCCAGCGCGCGCTCGATCGCGTCCAGGGCCGGCAGCGGCTGCTGCAGGACCGCGTACGCCTGCGAGAGCCGCTGATGGAGCATGGCGTCCTGCGGCGTCTCCTGAATCGCACGCTGCAATGCGGAGGCGCTTCCTTCGACGTCGCCCAGGCGCGCCTCGATGTCCGCGACGCGAACCCAGAGCTTCGCGTCGTGTGGTTCGCGATCCAGAGCGTTCGTGTAGATGTCGCGCGCCTGGGTCCATTCCCCGGCCGCTTCGGCCGCGATGCCGGCGGCAGGCACAGGCGACTGGGCGAAACTGGGCGTCGTGTGCAAGACCAACAGGACGGGAATAAGGATTCGTTTCTTCATTTGCGCCACCTGCGGTTCTTGGTCACCCACAGGTCGGAGGCGAATCGCGCGATCGTGACGAATTCGGTGACCAGAAGCGCGTATCGGATGGGCGTGACCGCGATGCTTTTGACGAGGTACTCGAGCCGCTGCCCCTTCATGGCGATCATCAGCGCGGCGGTGGTGAGCAGCGTTTCGGCGCACACGGTGATCAGCAGGCCCTCCCAGTTTCCGAGGAGCGCCATGGCGAGGAGCACGGCAGGAAACCCGATCTTTTCCACCGCGGAGGACATCAGGGCCCATCCGGCCGGGCGGCCGTAGCGGAGTGTGTGCGCGTTTCCGAACGCCTGGCGATACGGCTCCTGAATCCGCCGGCGCTCGCTCGAAGGTCGTTGCCGTGATGACAACGCGGCTTCTGCCCGCGGTCTCCAGGTGGCCGGGAGGGCGGTCACGATCGCGGTCGCCACCGAGAGGAGTGGTTGCGGTGAGGTGCCGCTCATGCCGGCAAAGGCGACCGATCCCATGGGCACCGTCATGGGGACAGACACGGGACGTCCGCCGTCCCTTCCGTTGCCCTGGCGCCGGCGCTTCCGCCGCTTGAGCGCCTTGAGCGGGCTCTTCAGCAGCGCGTCGAAATAATACGAGGACTGAAGGAATGCAGACGACCAGAGATAGACCTGCCTGGGCAGCCGCTGCACCTCGGGTTCCACCGTGCGCGCACACACGTCGGGGACGTGAATGTTCCGATAGCCTTCGTTGACCATCGCGAGCCCGATGAAGATGTCCTCCGAGTTCGTGAGGTCGTCGCCGAGCGTGGGTTCCACCTCGTCGAAGAGTGCCTTCAGATATTCGCGACGGTACGCCACCGCGCAGCCGACCGGGTTGCACAGCGTTCCGAACACCGCCATCTGTCCGCGATAAACGATGCGCTGGAGAAAGAGGTAGATCACCTCGCGATACGTGTTGGTGAGCGCCGAGGCCACTCTGCGCAGCCACCCTTTCGCTGCGGCTGGTTGAAATGACGGGAATGCGTCGGCGAATGCCACGACCTCGGCCGATTCGTCGGCGGCGCGGCGGTCGCGCTGCCGCAGCGGCCGCACGGTTCCGCACGCGCTCGCGATGCCGGTGGCCTGGTAGAGGTCGTGGACCGTTCGCTCGATGTAATCGTTCGATTCGAGCACCGTATCGGCGTCGAGGATGAACTGCACATCCGAGTCGAGCCGGCGTGTCTGCTCTTTGATCGTCGGCGTCTTGCCGATCGACTGGCGACGCTGAACGACGGTGAGCTCGACGCCGTGAAAATCGCAGAACGCTCTGGCGCGCTCCGCCGTCGCGTCAGCGCTGCCATCGTCGACGAGGACGAGTCGCCGCGGCCGAAGCGTCTGGCGCATGACCGACGCGAGACACCGAACGACGTTGTGTTCCTCGTTGAACGCCGGGATGACGACGTCTACGGTGGCGTCGCGCCAGTCCTGGTGCGGCGTCGGACGAGTCGTATGGGGACCGCGCATCAAACCGATGACGCTGAGCAATGTGTTGGGACTGAAGACGAAATGCGGTAATTGCGCCACGTGTGCTTGACTGCCTCGGCACCGCATTGAGCAACGGCGAAGCCGACACACATCGACAGGTTGGCGTTGGCCGGAACCGCATGGCGGCTGGATAGTTAGCGTGGGATACGCCGTGTGTGAGGACGTCGACTCCGAAGGCCGAACGGCTACGCAGGAGCAGACGTTTTGCTGGAGCCATACTTTTGGTGTCGCTTGAAGTCAATGAAGTCCTTCCGTGACCCTCTGCGTCAGTCAGCTGCGCTGCCGCTCGCGCTGACGAACGCGATCCACACCTTCTTCATGCGCTTTGCGATCGACGTCGCGTTCGTCGCCAGAGTCGGGCGCGTCCTCAAGGTCCGGCGCGCGATGCGGCCGTGGCGCATGGCGGCGGCGTGGCGCGCGTTTGCGGTGGTGGAGATGGCCGCCGGCGCGCTCGATCGCCCGGAGGATCAGGCGGGCGCCGTCGTTCGCGTCGACGCGATCTGAAAAAGACTGGCTCCGGCCAATCTATATGGCCAGGGCCAAACGAAATCCTTGGCGCCACTGGATCCTCGGCCCGCCCTCGAGCCGCATCAAGTCACTGAATACCTTGAAATGACAGCAAGTCATATCGTGTCGTCTCGACGGCACCGAGCTTGCTCAATGACCGGGTCATGGAAGCTCGAAGCGGCGGCACGACGTTCAGCGCCGCTGTAACAGCCGACGGCGTCGTTCGAGGCTTTTCCGACGTCATCGTCACGAAGAACGGCTACTGCGAGTGGATCGCAATCAGCCGCCACGCAGCGGTTGTCGGCGAGACGCTGATCCTCGAATTCGACGAGGGCGGGCGGTCGCAGCAGTTGCTGATGTACGTGATCGAAAGCCGCCGCGTTGTTCTCGACGGCGACATGCGTCACAGGATCCGGCTGCGGGCCACGGACTATCCGCCGATCCTGTTCGAACAGCAGGTCAGGCGCGGTTGATGAGCGCGACCAAAACAACCCCGGGCCGAGATGACCGGGTTCTCGATTGTCGTGCCGTGCGCACAGGCGGCGCGACATGTATAGAGCGCTGTGCAGCTGGAACGAACGACGACCAGGGAACTGTTCCCACATTTGGGAATTCCGGAGCGCATATGACGCTTCCACCGATTCCACACGGTCGCGTTCGAACCAGCAAATAGGTGTCAGTCAGATTAACCGTTCGTGTTTTTGAGGAGTAGACAGATGAAGAGCATGTTCGTTCGTTTCGTTCGTGAGGATGCGGGTCAGGACCTGATCGAGTACGGGCTTCTCGTCGGGATCATCACCGTCGGCGCCATCGCGTCGATCAAGGTGATCGGCCCCAAGGTTACCAAGTACTTCGGCGACCTCGTGACCGCACTCGGATAGTCAGTCAAATGGAGGGCGGGCGGTCCGCCCCCCTCCGTTCTCTGAAACGCTATCGACATTTGGTTCATCACGATTCAGAAGCTAGCAGCGCAGTTCGCATCGGTCGACAGTGGACAGATAAATCGTTTAAGGAGAAGTCAGATGAAGAGTGCCTTTGTTCGTTTCGTTCGTGAAGAGGCCGGCCAGGACCTGATCGAGTACGGCCTGCTCGTCGGGATCATTACCGTTGGCGCTATTGCCTCCATCAAACTCATCGGGCCCAAGGTTACCCAGTACTTCGGGGACCTCGTGACCGCACTCGGATAGTCCGTTGGATGGAGGGCGGGCCTCCGTCCTCAATCCAACCCGTCAAACAATCAGTGACAAACGATGTTGACCTCTAGTCCATCACGATTCGTCAGAGCGCTCGCAGCGCAGTTCATCTCGGACGACGGCGGTCAAGATCTGATCGAGTACGCGCTCTTGACCGCGATTATTGCGATTTCAGGCGTGCTGATTCTCTCAACGCTTTCTACCACGATGGGCACCGCATACAAGGGCTGGAATACGGCAGGGCAGAACGCCTGGCAGCCTTGCCCGCCACAGCCGGCGACGTGCCCGTAGAAGAAAAGATTTGAACATGAACGCGACGCACATTGTCAGCCTGACCATCGCCTCGATCGCCTGCGTGACCGATCTGCGCACACGGCGTATCCCGAACGTCCTCACGTTCGGTGCGGCGTTGGCCGGACTGCTCTATCAGCTTGCCACCGGCGGCATCGATGGCCTTGGCCACGCCGCGCTTGGCTGGCTTGTCGGCGTGGTGTTCTTCATTCTCCCCTTCGCGCTCGGCGGCCTCGGCGGTGGCGACGTCAAGCTGCTCGGCGCACTCGGCGCATGGCTGGGGCCTGGCGACGCGGTGTGGCTGGCGCTATACACCGGCGCTGCGGGTGGCGCCCTGGCCATTGTTGTGTCGCTGGCCAACGGATACCTCCGGACGGCGATACAGAACATCAGGTTGCTCCTGAATCACTGGCAGGTCGCGGGAATCGCGGCCCTTCCGGAGATCACGCTCGAACGTAGCGAGGCGCCCAAGTTGGCGTACGCGTTTCCGATTTTGACTGGACTGGTGGCGACTCTATGGCTGCGATGAACCTCTATCGCCGGCTCGCTTGCGAGAAAGGGGCCGAGCTCATCGAGTTTGCCCTCGTGTTTCCGCTGCTCCTGCTCGTCCTGTTCGGGATCATGGACTTCGGGCTGTTGTTTCAGCGGTACGAAACGGTGACGAATGCGGCGCGTGAAGGAGCCCGCATTGCCGTGCTGCCCGGGTACGCGCAGGCCGACGTCCAGGCCCGCGTCACGCAGTATCTCGCGGCAGCAGGGCTGACGGCGACGCCGACAGTCGCCTATACCGCTCCGCAGGCGCTGAATGTCGGGGCCTCCTGCGTGACGATCACCGGGGTGACGGTCGGTTATCCGCATCAGTACTTGTTCATCGGAAAGATCATCGGACTATTCGGCGGCTCCGGATTTACCACGAAGACGCTCACCGCCACCGCGAGGATGCGGTACGAAGGCGCCGCGGCGGCGTGCCCTTAGCAGACGCACAACAGGAGACAGTATGAATCGCACTACACGAACCTTTATTGTCATGACTGTCTCGACAGTCACGGCAGGCATCGCCAGCTTTGGCGTCTATGCGGCAGTCAAGAATATCCCCGTCCGCGAGGTCGAAGTCGCACACACGTTCGTTGCCGTCGCCGCTCACAACCTCCCGACCGGCGCACGGATCACCGAAAAAGACGTGAAGCTTGTTGCGTGGCCGGCCAGCAATCCTGTCCCTGGCGTGTTCTCGGAACTGAAGCCGATTCTCGATCGCGGCCTGGTGGCCGCTGTCGGAGAAAACGAACCGGTCACGGAAACCAAGCTGGCGCCGATCGGATCAGGCGCGGGTCTGCCACCGTCGATTCCGCCGGGTATGCGGGCCATGTCCGTGAAGGTCGACGAAGTGATCGGCGTCGCCGGCTTCGTCGTGCCCGGCACCCGAGTCGACCTCGTCGTCACGCTTCGGGGCAGCGGCCAGGCGGAAGAGCCAATGTCGCGCACCGTCGCCAGCAACGTGCTCGTCCTGACGGCCGGTACGAAGTTCGACCAGGAGCAGGCGAAAGACGGCAAGGCACAGCCTTCGACGGTCGTCACGCTCGCGGTCTCGCCGAGTGACGCCGAGCGGGTCGCGCTGGCCTCGTCGGAGGGAAAGATTTCGCTGGCGCTGCGCAATCCCCTGGATGTGGCGCCGACCGACACCGCTGGCGTGCACATGGCCGCCCTGCGACTCGGTATGGGATCGGCCCCGCCGCCGGAACCGGTGAAAGCGAAACCAGTCCCGGCTCGTCGGCCGATGGCTGTCGTTCCCCAGCCTTCGCCGGCGCCGCCACCCGTCGTTTACATCGTTGAAACAATTCGCGCCGCGAAACGCGGCGAAGAGGTCGTTCGTTAACAATGGCTACTTACAGTTCACAGACTCGACGCCTGCGGGCGATGCTCACGGCGCTCTCGGTACTCTGCGTCGGCACGCCGACTGCGCTGACGGCCGGTCAGGCGCCCGCTGTGGCGGGCGCTGATCAGTTCCAGCGTGTCTCGGTCACTGCAGGCCGCTCGACATCCATCGAGACGACCTTCGACGTGACGCGCCTCGCCGTCACCAACCCAGTCATCGCCGATGCCGTGGTTGTCCGTCCTCGGGAGATCCTGATTGACGGCAAGGCTGCCGGCACCGTCAGCCTGATCGTGTGGGGAGGCGACCGGCGCGTTCAGTACGACGTCGTCGTCGAGCAGCCGGTGTCCGCGCTCGAGCAGCAGCTTCAACAGCTGTTCCCGGGCGAGCGGATTCAGGCAGCCATTACCCCCGACTCCGTGGTGCTCTCGGGCCAGGTCAAGTCCACGCAAGTGATGCTGCGCGCAGCGGAAGTGGCACGGGCGGCGGCACCGAAAGCGACCGTCATCAACATGCTCCAGGTGCCGGGCGCCAGCGATGCACAGCAGGTCATGCTGCAGGTGCGCTTCGCCGAGGTGAACCGGCGAGCGCTGACCGACCTGGGCGTATCGTTCTTCTCGGGCCCGGGCGGCTACAAGAACTGGGTCGGGCGTGTCTCGACGCAGCAGTTTGCGGCGCCTGCTATCGACGACAAAGAAGGGCTGGTCCTGAGTGATTTCCTGAACCTGTTCCTCTTCAACAACAAAGTCAACATGGGCGTCGTCATCAAAGCGCTCAAGCAGACGGGCTACTTCCAGAGTCTCGCCGAACCGAACCTGATTGCGTACAACGGCCAGGAAGCCAGCTTTCTCGCCGGCGGCGAATTCCCGGTACCGATCGTCCAGGGGGGAGGCGCGACTCAGACGGTCACCATCCAATTCAAGGAATTCGGCATCCGCTTGAACTTCAAGCCGACGATCGCCGGTGACATGATTCGGCTGCACGTTCGCCCCGAGGTGAGCGCGCTCGACTTCAACAACGGCATCGTGCTCCAGGGCTTTCGGATCCCCGCGCTCACGACGCGTCGAGCGGAGACGGAAGTGGAGCTGCGCGATGGGCAGTCCTTCGCCATTGCCGGATTGCTCGACAACCAGACCCAGACCGATGACGCCGGCATTCCGTTGCTGAGTCAGTTGCCGATCATCGGCAACCTGTTCAAGAGCAAAGCGGACCGCAAAGAGCGCACGGAGTTGCTCGTGCTGGTGACGCCCCGTCTCGTGCGCCCGCTGAACCAGGATGAAGTGCCGCCACTGCCAACGATGCCCGGGAAATTCCTTCCGAGCGGCGATGACATCGGCGAACAGCTCGAAGGCGGCGGCGGTACGGTCGACGCGCCGACGGCGAAATCCGGGTCCAAGGGCAAACAGTAACTCGGCCCGTTCGCAGGGGAGAAGGTCTGGTTATGACGCGTGACAGGTCCGACCGCGGAGCGGTGCTCGTTCAGGTCGCGATTGCGATCCTGGTGCTGACCGCCATGGCCACGTTCGTCGTGGATCATGGTATTCAGTGGGTAAGCCGGGGGCAGGCGCAGAATGCCGCCGACGCCGGTGCCTTGTCGGGCGCGATTGCTCGCGCGTACGACGAGCTGACCAGCCCACCGGCGAGTAACGGCAAGACCTACTTCAGCGCGACCGGCGCCGCGCTCGCCAACAACGTGTGGACGCTGGCACCGACCGCGCAGGTGTCGTGGGCGTGCCCCGCCGGAGTCGCCGGGTCGTGCGTACGCGTCGATGTGTACCGAAACGGCGAGTTCGGCAGCACGCCGTTGCCGACCCTCTTCGGGAAGCTGTTGAACATCTCGTCCCAGGGCGTGAAGGCCACGGCAACCGCACGAGTCGCGTCGGGAAATGCGACCAACTGCATGCGGCCGTTCGCGATTGCGGATAAGTGGATCGAAAAACAGCCACCGGTCGATCGGTTTAACCGCTGGAAAAGCCAGGGTGGTGGGGTCGTGCAACTCACTCCCTCCGATGATTACGTGCCACCGTCGGCGAGCAGTTCCGGCTCGGGTTTCAGGCTTCCGGACGACTTCGGGTATGAAGAAACGCTCAAGAGCGGAAACCCAAACTCGGGCAGCGACCCGATCACGCCCGGCTGGTTCCTGCCGGTTCGGCTGCCGGACGGAAATGGCGGCTATGTCTCAGGCGGCTCTGACTTCAGAAACGCCATAGGCAATTGCATCGGCAATCCGGTCGCGATTGACGAGTATCTCCCACTGGAGAGCGGCGTCATGTCGGGGCCGACGCAACAGGGCGTTACCGACCTCATCGCAAAGGATCCTGGCGCCTCCTGGGATCTTGCCAACAAGCGGATCGCCGGGACCTGTGTCCCCGGATGTGCTCCGGTCAGCCCGCGAGTCGTTCCAATCACCGTCTTCGACATCGACGAGTTTCAATGGCGCAGGGAGGGAGGGGACTGGACATCGGCGTGGAAGACGTATCCCGCGAATCCGTGCCCGACCGGCGGCAAATGTGTTCGTGTGGCCAACATTCTTGGATTCTTCGTTGATCACATGAGCGGCGGTGACGTGATCGGTTACCTGACCTCGTATCCCGGCGAATTCGTGCTCGACGCGCCGAGTGTCGGAGGCGGCGCCGCCTTCTTGATGAAGATCCAGTTGGTTCGGTAGCGGAGACCAGATGATGAATGTGACTGTCGTAGTCGGCCTCGATCAGAAGTTACCTGAACTCCTTCGCGCGTGTGGCGCCCAGGTCGTCGCGATTGAAGTCGACGACCTGAAAGCGCTGTCCGGGCCGACCGTTCAGCAACCCGACGTCATCGTCGTGGATGCGCGAGATCGGAGCACGATGCCAGCCGAGCTGTCGGTCATCAAGCGTCAGCATCCGGCGACCGGTGTCCTCGTCGTGCTTCGTCGCCTGGACGGCGCGCTCGTCGTTGACGCCATGCGCGCGGGTGCCGGCGAGTGCGTGGCCGAGCCGATCACCCGGGAAGAGCTGAGCGCAGCGCTCGCACGTCTTGCCATGCAGCGTCCCGCCGGTTTTCGAGGAGACGTGTTCGCGGTGATCGGCGCGAAAGGGGGAGTCGGTGCGACCACCGTCGCTGTGAACGTCGCGACAGTGCTCGACAGGCTGCAGCCGTCCAGCACGCTGCTGATGGACCTGCACCCGACATACGGCGATGCCGCGATTTTTCTCGGCGTCGAACCCCGGTTCTCCACCCTTGACGCACTCGAGAACATGCACCGGATGGACGGGTCGTTCCTTCGGACCCTCATGACTCAGACCAAGTCCGGCCTCAACCTGCTGGCATCCTCGGACCACGCGGTCAGCCCCGCAGTCGACGTTGCACGAGTCCGTTCGCTGATCGATCTGGCCGCGAATGAGTTTCGGTACCTTGTGCTGGACGTGCCGCGCGCTGACGCGGCTGTGCTCGACTCGCTGGAGGCCGCGAGCAAAGTGGTCGTCGTCGCCAACCAGGACGTGGCAACCATCCGAAGCGCGGCCCGGATGGCCGGCGCGCTCGAACAGCGCTACGGGAAGGACCGGGTCAGCGTGGTGATCAGCCGCTATGACGCCCGCGCCGAGATCGGGCAGGCGGATGTGGAACGGGTCATCGGACGACCTGTCACGCATCTGTTCCCGAACAATTACGACACCGCGCTGGCCTCGCTGAACAATGGACGCCCGCTCGTGCTCGACAATCACACGAAACTCGCAAGCGCGTTCACGACGTTCGCCGATCGTCTGGCTGGTCGGCCCGCCGAGCGTCCGGAACGAGGCAGGTCAACAGGATTTCTATCGCTTGTCGGTGGTCGACGCTGAACCGACTCGGTGTGCAGTAAGAGGACAAAGTATGAGCGCAGGACTAGCTACAGTGACCGCCACCGCATCGACATTGACCGGTACGGCCGCTTCTCAGACCCAGGACTATCAGCGCCTGAAGGCGACGGTTCATCAGGAGTTGTTGAGCCGCCTGAATCTCGAACGACTCACGCGCGTGAAGCGTGATGATGCCGAGCCGGAGATTCGCCGAGTGATCGCCGTCATCATCCAGGGGCAGCTCGCGATCACTCCGCTCAGCCTCCTCGAGCGCGACACGCTCGTCACGGACGTCTTGAACGAGCTGTTCGGCCTCGGCCCGCTCGAAGCGTTGCTGCACGACCCGTCCGTATCGGACATCCTGGTGAATCGGCACGATCTGATCTACGTCGAGCGTGAAGGAAAGCTTGAAGAGACCGACATCCGCTTCAAGGATGATCGTCACCTCCTGCAAATCATCGAGCGCATCGTCAGTTCTGTCGGTCGTCGCATCGACGAATCGAGCCCCATGGTCGATGCACGGTTACAGGATGGGTCCAGGGTCAACGCCATTATTGCCCCGCTCGCCCTCGATGGCCCGGTGCTGTCCATCCGCCGGTTTCGGACGGACCGACTCGGGGCCAACGATCTGGTCGATCGCGAGTCGCTGACCCAGCCGATGCTGGATTTCCTGAAAGCTGCCGTTGCCTGCCGGCTCAACATCATCGTGTCCGGGGGCACCGGCGCCGGCAAAACGACGTTGCTGAACATCCTCTCGAGCTTCATCGGCCAGACGGAACGCATCGTGACGATCGAGGACGCCGCCGAGTTGATGCTGCGGCAGCGGCACGTCGTCCGTCTCGAGACACGACCCGCGAACATCGAAGGAAAAGGAGCCGTGAAGCAGCGCGATCTGGTCGTGAACGCGCTGCGCATGCGGCCGGACCGCATCATCATGGGCGAGGTCCGCAGCGAGGAAGCGCTCGACATGCTGCAGGCCATGAACACCGGTCACGACGGCAGCCTGACGACTGTCCACTCCAACAGTGCGCGCGATGCGCTGTATCGTCTCGACACCATGGTCGCGATGGCGAATCTCAGTATCCCTGAACGGGCAATCCGGCAACAGATCGCCTCGGCGATCAACTTGATCATCCAGGTGACACGGCAATCGGACGGCACACGTCGCGTCACCGGTATTACCGAGCTGACGGGCATGGAGGGGGAAGTGATCACGATGCAGGACGTGTTTCTCTTCGAAAAGACCGGTCTACGGCCTGACGGGAAGGTATGCGGCCGCTTCAGGGCTACCGGTATTCGTCCCAAGTGCAGCGAGCGTCTCGCGCAGTCAGGATTTCGCCTGCCGGCGGAAATGTTCGAACACACGAAGGTCGTCAGTTAAGGAACGAGTGATGTCCATTGCGATTGCCTGTTTTGTTGGTGTGCTGAGCCTGCTGCTCAGCGCGCATTGGTTCTTCGTCGTGCGTCCGGAGACGGCGGCGCACCGAACCCTGTCGCGGCGCCTCAACCCGACGCGGGTCGTCGCGCACCTGTCGACGATGTCGGTGCTGAACGAGATCAAGCCGAACAGCAGCCTGCCCGTGCTGGCACGTGCGCTGGCACGTTGCGCCAGTGCCGTTCGTCCGGTCGAGCGAATGATCGAACGTTCCGGCTATTCCGTTTCGTTAGGCCAAATCGTGCTCGGCTCAGCCTTCACGGCGCTCCTCGGGGCGGTTGGGACGTGGCAGTTCACACACCAGCTTCTCCTGGCGGCCGGCGCGGGCCTTGTGCTGGGCATGGCTCCCTGGATGTTTCTCAAGCACGCCGCAAGTCGCCGGATGGCCAGGTTCGAGGAACAGTTCCCGGAGGCGATCGACCTGATCGCACGGGCGCTGCGCGCTGGTCACGCGCTCACGACGGGTCTCGGGATGGTCGCCGACGAAGTCGAGGAGCCGGTGCGAACCGAGTTCCGCCTGCTCCACGATCGACAGAACTACGGCATGCCGCTCCCGGACGCACTCAGGAGCCTGGCCGTCCGGGTGCCGCTGCTCGATGCCCGGTTCTTTGCGACGGCCGTGCTCACTCAACGTGAGTCCGGCGGCAATTTGTCGGAAGTGCTGGACAGCCTGTCCAAATTGATTCGCGAGCGCTTCAAACTAAAACGACAGGTACGGTCGTTGAGCGCACACGGCCGCATCACCGGATGGGTGCTGGCCGCGCTGCCGATGGTGCTGGCCGCATTGTTGTTCGTGATTGCACCTCAACATATCGGACTGTTGTTCACCGACCCGCTTGGCATCCGCATGATTCTGGCCGCAGGCGTTCTGCAGGTAGTCGGCTTTATCGCCATGCAACGCATCGTGAACATCGAGATCTGAACAGGACACGTCCATGCCTACCCCTTTGACTCTCTCACTCGCGGCGGTCTTCATCGGCGTGGCCATGGCTTCGGGCCTGGCAGCCTCGCGAATGCTGTCGTTTTCCACATCGGGTCGCAAACGGCTACGGGACATGGCGACGGTGGCGCCGAGCGACCTTCTTCGTGAGGAGACGCTGGTCGAAGTCCCTAACCCGGCGCTCCGTCGGCTGTCCATGGCGTTGCCAAAGTCTCCGAAGGAGATGGGCCGGCTGCGCCGCCGGCTCGCTGCTGCCGGCTACTACGATCTGAGCGCCGCAGTCTACTTGTCTGCCGTGAAGTTCGGAGCTCCCGTGGTGATCGGCGGAATGGCCGTCCTCCTGCTGGGATTGTCTGACGGTTGGATGCCGGCGGCACTCGGGGCCATGCTCGGATACGTGCTGCCAGACCTCTGGCTGGCTCGAAAAACGCGTGCCCATGCGAAGGCAGTTGAAAACGGATTGCCCGACGCTCTGGACCTGATCATCGTGTGCATTGAAGCCGGCTCGAGCCTGGACCAGGCCATCGTAAAAGCGAGCGACGAACTCGAGATCACCCACCGTCCGCTCGCGCACGAAATGCGGATGATCACCACCGAGATTAGAGCAGGAAAACCACGTCTCGAGGCGTTCACCAATTTTGCCCAACGCACGAAGGTCCCCGACGTGCGCTCCCTCGTGACGATGTTGACGCAAACCGATCGGTTTGGGACCAGCGTGTCGCAGGCGCTCCGCATTCATGCCGAGACGTCACGGACGAAGCGCCGGCAGCGCGCCGAAGAGCGCGCGGCAAAAATCGGGGTCAAGCTGGTGTTTCCGCTGGTGCTATGCATCTTCCCCGCGGTGTACGTCGTGTGCATCGGTTCCGCGGTCATTGCGATCTATCGCGGTCTGTTCTAGCCCTGGTTCGTTGGTCCGTATCGGTTACTCGTGTGGGAGGTTGTGATGAATATGAATGTTGCCCTGATGGTGGTTCTCGCGGTGTTCATGGTGGCGTATGTGCTTCGGCGACGGAGTCGTGTGAGTGACGACGTCTAGTCTGACTGGTGCTGTGCCGCCAAACCCGGTCGCAGCACCAGCGTTCTTCCGAGATGGTCTTAAGGAGTAGAACTGTGCGTGCCCTGTTGTGTGTGCTTATCTCGATATCTGTCGCTGCGTGCGCGACCCGTGGCCGGGTGCAGGTCTCGACAACTACTGCGCGGCCGCCTGAAGACTCTTTGGAAACGTTCATGGCGAAGGTTCGCACCCTGTCGTCTGAGGCGCGCCCGGGCCAGGCGTCTGCGGGGTTCGAAGGGCGTGATCCGGCATTGGCGGCAGCCGCAGCACTCGCAACGTTCTCGCCATCCCCGGTGACCCTTCGTGCCGCGGCCGAGGAATACCGTCGTGTCGGCGTGTTCGACCGGGCGTTCGAGCTTCTGACCAAGGCGCTGGCGATCGATCGACGCGACGCGGCGACGCACGACGCCATCGCGCGTCTGTGGCGCGATTCAGGGCTGCCTCATCTGGGCCTCGGCGACGCTCATCGCGCCGTCTTTTTCGACCCGACCTCTCCGGTCATGCACAACACGCTTGGAACGATTTTCCAGGCGCTCGGCCGACGCCCGCTGGCGCGTGTTGAGTTTGAACGAGCGTTGCGGCTGGATGAAACCGCCGCCTACGCCCTGAACAATCTCTGTTACGGATGGATGTTGGATGGAGATGCCACGAAGGCGATTGCCGCATGTGAACGGGCCCTGCGCATCGATCCGCAGTTGACGGCGGCCCGCAACAATCTCGGGCTCGCGCGCGCAATGGGCGGCGATGCCGCCGGCGCGACCGCGGCGTTCGCCCGGGCCGGGGATCGCGCGACGGAGCGCTACAACACCGGTATCGTTCGTCTGGCCCAGCGCGACTTCGTCGGCGCGGCGTCGGCCTTCGACGCGGCGTACGCCGCACGCCCGAGCCTCGCCCAGGCGGCGGCTCGTGCCAATCAGGCAAGGGCAGCGAAACAGGCCGGGAACGAGGAGTGATGACTGCTGAAGTAATGGATCAGCCGGCAATCGAAACCGGGAGTGCACCGTTCGAACCCAGCGCTCCGGGAACTCTCGCAGATACCGGGCTGAGCGAGGATCTGGTCACGCAATTGGTGATCAAGCTGCTCCACTTTAACGCGGACTGCACCGGAGTGCAGATTGCGCATCGCCTCGGCCTCGAATTCGTCGTCGTCGAGCCGATTCTCGAGACGCTGAAACGATCGCATCACTGTGAAGTCTTCGGTGGAGGCGTGCTGGGCGCGCCATCCTTCCGGTACCGCATCACGGATACCGGCAGACGGCGTGCCCAACTGTGTCTGGAGCACAACCAGTACGTCGGAGCTGCGCCAGTACCGCTGTCGCAGTATCGAGAGTACATGACGAAGTTCCGGCAGGCGGCGAAACGAGTCGTCACTCCAGCCGCCGTCCGCCAGGCCGTCTCACATCTGGTGTTGAGCGATCGTGTGGTCAACCAGATCGGCCCGGCCATCGCATCGGGGCAATCACTCTTTGTCTACGGACCTCCCGGAAACGGCAAGACGGTGATCGCCCAGGCACTGCACAATCTGCTTGACGGACCGATCGCCATCCCGCATGCAATCGACGTCGAAGGACACATCATCAGGCTGTTCAACCCGATTCACCACGAGCCGGTTCCGGACGCGTACGCCGACGGTTGGACCAGGGAAGCACAGATCGACCGCCGCTGGGTTCTCTGCAGGCGGCCGAAAGTGATGGTCGGCGGTGAACTCACAGTGCAGTCACTGGATCTCGCATTCTCGACGACGACGGGTTTCTACAACGCACCGATTCAAATGCTGGCCAACGGCGGACTGCTGCTGATCGACGACTTCGGGCGGCAGGCGTGCTCGCCGCGCGACATGCTGAACCGGTGGATCGTCCCCCTCGAGTCGCGGGTCGACTATCTCACGCTTCAAAGCGGGCAGAAGTTCGACGTGCCGTTTGATGTGCTGGTGGTGTTCGCGACCAATATCAAACCGAGCGAACTCGTCGACGAAGCGTTCCTCCGCCGGATTCCTTACAAGGTTCTCGCGGAAAGCCCGACCGTCAGGGAGTTTCGCGATATTTTCAGAGGGTGTTGCGTGCAGCGCGAGCTGACTTACGACGACGGCCTCGTCGACGGCCTGCTTGACGGCTTCTATCGGCCGCGAGGCATTGCGCTGCGCGGCTGTCACCCACGCGACCTGATCGATCAGGCGCTCTCGATGGCCGAGTACCTGGGGCAATCGCGGCAGTTGACGGCCGAGCTCCTTGAAGCGGCGTGTGAAGGTTACTTCGTGGACGCCGCCGAGCCCGCTCCGACTTACGCGTAAGTCATCGGCTCGGTTCGATCATTTCCAGTCGGCGGGCTGCCCACGGTACGTCATCTGACGCGTCAGCCGACTGCCAGTGGGCACCGCCGGCCGCATAAAAGTCCCCGTAGGACCAGCATAGTCAATCATTTACGGACATGACCCGGAACTTGCTCTGTCACATTCCGTTATGCATCCACCTGTTGACCCTCATCAGTTCGTTGTTGCCAGCCGCGCCATGACGGAACTCATCGCGCTCGCCGAGCGAGCGGCTGAGAGTGCCGCGAAGGTGCTGATCACCGGCGAGAGTGGCGTGGGCAAGGATTTAATCGCGCACTACATTCACAGCCACTCGGCTCGCAAGCAGTCGCCATTCGTGGCCGTGAACTGCGCCGGCTTGACGGAATCGCTCCTCGAGTCCGAGCTGTTTGGACACGTCAAAGGCAGCTTCACCGGCGCCTACCGCGACAAGCGCGGCAAGCTCCAACTCGCGCATCGTGGCACGCTGTTCCTGGACGAGGTCGGCGAGATGAGCCTGCGGATGCAGGCGCTCCTGCTGCGGTTTCTCGAGAACGGCGAGATCCAGGCCGTGGGTTCGGATCAATCGGAGGCGCGCGTCGACGTTCGCGTGATCGCGGCCACCAACCGGAACCTGAGCGATCTGGTGGCGACCGGCCAGTTCCGCGAGGACCTGTTGTACAGGCTGCGCGTCATCCATCTCCACGTGCCTCCACTTCGCGAGCGCCCCGAAGACATCGAGGCGCTGACGACGCATTTCATCAAGCGGGCGAACCGGCCGCTGACGTTCAGCGATGACGCGCTACGCGCATTTCAGCGATACCGCTGGCCGGGCAATGTCCGCGAATTGCAGAACGTCGTGGAGCAGCTGCTCTGGCTGACCCCCGAGGACACTGTCCGGACCGAACATCTGCCGATGTCGATGCGCACCGGACCGGGCCTGATGGCGCCGCTCAACGACCGCCGCCGCCAGGTGGCGGACGACCTGTACGAAGCGCTCGTCAGACAAGGGGCGTCGTTCTGGGAGCTCGTCTATCCGATGTTTCTCGCCCGCGACATCACGCGCCAGGACCTGCGCGAGCTCGTTCGTCGCGGTCTTCGAGAGTCTCGCGGACGCTACAAGTCGATGCTCAAGTTGTTTGGCATCTCGAGCCGCGATTACCGCCGCTTCATGAACTTCCTAGCGGCGCACGACTGCGGCATCGGGGTCCGCGAATTCCGCTCCGAGGCCGCGGCGCCGCCCTCCGAGACGTCGGCTGCGTTCCCGGTCGTTGCAGGCGCTCGGGAAGAGCACACCGCGGCGTAGGCCGCGCGTCAGTAGGACGGCCGCCGGATACCGAGCCGTCGCATTTTTCCTTGCAGCGTCGTCCGCTGGAGGCCAAGGCGCGCCGCTGCGCCGGTCGGCCCCGCGATGACTCCTCCAGATTCCCTCAAGGCACGCACAATCGCGTCCCGCTCTTGGTCCTTGAGCGTCGCGGCGGGCTTCGAGCCCGGCGCGGTCGCTCCGGCTTTCGGCTGAACGTCCTGCAGCGGCAGGACGAAGTCCGAGCCGGTCGACTGGATGACGCCTCGCTCGATCACGTTCTGGAATTCGCGGATGTTGCCGGGCCAGGTCCACCGCTTGAGGGCGTCCATCACTGCCGGTGAAATGGACAGGGCCGGCCGCCCCAGCCGCCGTGCGCACTGGGCGACAAAATGGACCGCGAGCGCGGGAATGTCCTCGACGCGCTCGCGCAGCGGCGGAATGGCGATCGGAAAGACATTGAGGCGATAGTAGAGATCGCGTCTGAACGATCCCTCGTCGATCATGCGCTCGAGATCGCGGTTCGTCGCGGCGACGACCCGCACGTCCACGCGCTGGGTTCGGTTGCTGCCGAGGCGTTCGAACTCGCGCTCCTGCAGAACCCGCAGCAGCTTGGGCTGCACGTCGAGCGGCAGATCCCCGACCTCGTCGAGGAACAGCGTGCCGCGGTGCGCCAGTTCGAGCCGTCCAGTCCTGCTCTGTACGGCGCCCGTAAAAGCGCCCTTCTCGTGTCCGAACAGTTCGCTTTCGAGCAGGCTGGCGGGCACCGCCGCCGCGTTCATCCGGACGAACGGGCGCTCGCGACGCGGGCTGAGGTTGTGTATCGCCCGCGCGATCAACTCCTTGCCGGTTCCCGTTTCGCCGAGGATCAACACCGAGCTGTCGGTTGGCGCAACCGTCTTGACCGCCGTCAGCGTCCTGCGCAGGGCCCGGCTCTTGCCGACGATCTCGGCGAATTCCTGGTCAAGCTCGCGTTCGAGGTACTGCTTTTCCTCGGTCAGCCGCGCGTTGATATGGGCAAGCGCCTCGTACGCGCGCGCGTTCTCTGCGGCGATGGCGATCTGCGCCGACGTCTGCCCGAGGAGGGCGGCCTCCTGTTCCGAGAACGGGGGCGTCGATGCCCTTCCGACGTAGAGCGCTCCGACCTTCCCGTTGCCACTGACGAGTGGCACGCAGCACACGGACTCCAGGCCGAAGTCTTTCAGTACGGGCGCACTGTCCAGCCTGCTGGCGTCCTGCTCGGACAGCCGGAACACCATCGCCGCGCCTCTCTCGAGGGCCAGGCCCGCGATTGTGCGATGGAGGGGGAGCGTCACGTCCGACTCGCTGAAGCCGCGTGAGATGTCAAAACTCGAGCCAAGCTGCAGCACCATGGATTCCTGATCACAAAACGCCAGGCGGACGTGCTCGGCCGTGATGACCCGCTGGACGGTATCGAAGATCGCCTTCAGCAGCGCACGGTGGTCGAGTCGAGAGACCAGGAAGTTATTGATGTCGAGCAGGAAGTGAAGGCGATCGCGCTCCTCGCGAATCTCGCGCTGATAGCGCTGCGCCTCGTCGTAGTTGATCTTGTTCTCTACCGCTACGGCGACAATTCCGGCGATCTGCTCCATGAACGCGAGCGCCTCGTCAGGGTAAGCCGAGGAGCGGCTGCCAAAGGCGAGGACGCCGATCTGTTGCCGCGCTGTCGTGAGCGGCAGCAGGCATACATGTTTCTGACCCAGGCTATGGATGTACGCAATCGCGGGCGGCACCGGGCCTTCATCAGGGATGGTGACGACGGCTCCCTTCTGCGTTTCCCAGACCGTCGCCGCCGGTCCTTGATCGGAAGCCGGCATCGTCAGGAACGGCGGAACGATGTTGGCCGGCTCGAGAACAACGAGGCGCATCTCGTCCGTCTTGTTGTCGTGCAGGACGAGCGCCAGCGCGTCGAAGGGGACGATCGAATGCAGGTGATGGGCGAGGACGTGGAATAGCTCGGCGACGGTTTTGTGGGCCGCCAGGGTCTCCGAGATCGACACCAGCGCGTCGTAACGCGCGAGGTGTGCAGTGTCGCGCGCGCTGACGTCTGCCATGGACGGAAGGACGGTGCCTCTTTACCGGCTATGGTGCAGTCACCGGAAAAGGGTGTCAAGTTCCTCGATTTCCGAGCAGACTGCCGTCATTGCTGCGTTATGTTAAAATCATTAAAAGGGTTCAATTCCCGCCCCGCAACCAAAGATACCTGGCAAGGAGAGGTCGCCGGATTCCGGCGACCTCTTCGTTTTTCTGGTCTGGCCGACGAGCGGCACGAGACCTTCTTCAAGAGAGCGAGTCAACGAATGACAGGAACGATCAAGACACTGCGCGCAGACAAGGGATTCGGCTTTATTCGAGACGCCTCCGGCAAGGAAGTGTTCTTTCACTCCAGCGCCATTTTTGGCGAGGGCATCGACATGCTGCGCGAGGGCGATGGCGTCGAGTTCGATCTCGGCGACGGCGGCGCGAAAGGGCCTCGGGCGACGAACGTCCGCCGGACCACGACGTAGAGCGTAGTCGCGTCGGTTGCGTGTCCCGCAATCAGGGGACTTGCAGGGGAGGGCCGTCGGATTCCGACGGCCTTTTCCTTGTACGGTCGCGCCGAACATCGCCGTCAGGTTGCAACGATGTCACGGGCCAGCGCCCGGCGGCGCTTGTGCGGTGACGAGCAGCTTCTGACTCAACGTCCGGGTCGAGATCATCACCGTGGCCGTGACCGAGGCGGTCAGCACCGCGCGCGCGGTGCCGTCCGCGAGCGTCATCGCGCCGGCGGGGTCGATCGTGCCCTGATCGGTCTCGAACTTCACCGGGACGTCCTGCATGGGCGCGCCCTCGATGTTCTGCACCTTGACGCTGATCGTCGCGTGGCCGGCGTCGTTGCCGAGGCCGACGCTCGCGCCGGCTGTGAGGAAATAGGGAATCGCGCTGGGGATGACGTTCAGCGTCGACGGCTGGAGGTGCGAGCCTTCGTGGCAACTCGATAGCAGCACCAACGCGACGAGGCAGACGAAGGCCCGGCGCGTCTTCCGCCGAATGCCGCTGCTCATGATCGGTCCTTCCGC
>Ga0157376_10000768_pt1 | contig 20925 bp, 29 predicted proteins | sample M45metaG_FD_121801 | JGI IMG/M metagenome (GOLD analysis project Ga0157376, IMG submission 121801) | Miscanthus rhizosphere microbial communities from Kellogg Biological Station, Michigan, USA - M4-5 metaG | ecosystem: Host-associated > Plants > Roots > Rhizosphere > Soil | place: USA: Michigan... | reverse complement strand
CTTGAACTGGTTTGGTAATATCAATTGTAGATACCATTACGGATGGTCCCCATCAACAGTCAAATCGCCAAGTATATGCACATTACCAGCAAGTGTTATTGAAGGCGCATCTATAGTTGCTTTGAATTGACCTTTAACTGTTACTTCAACCCCATTCAATGAAGCTTTATCTTGTGCAGTAATATCAATCTTTCCATCACCAGTCATCTTGATTTCTGTTTGATCAGTCTTAATGATTACTGTTCCATCTTCCTTAATGCGCAATTCAGATTTATCAAACTTCAATACAACATCATCAGGATCAGCACTAACGCCAGAAGATTGCAAGCCAGGGATAAACACACAATCACTAATATCAAATTGCCTAGGATCATCCGGCATTTCCTTACTACCAGACAACCAGTTTTCTAATGAACGTTGAGTAAATAGTAATAGTCCACCATTACCAGACTTCAAGGGCATAGTGAAAGAAGTCTTTCCGCCAGAAGAAGCTGGCCATAATACTGGCACTTCAACGATCTTAGAAGTTGCCAATTCATCATCATCAGCCAACCACTTAGGAATATCAGGCTTAACAATAGCGCGGTTTTTAACTGCATCATATGAAACTATCGCGCCAGGAGTTGACGTGTTTACTTCTGATAGTATTGATTCCACTATCTTTTGAATTGTGTAAGTAAAATCAGGCATCAATCAAAACTCGCATCTTCTAATTCTTGAGTATCAGCAATGCTTCCGCCTCTAGAAGAAGTGCCACCTTTTGCAGTCTTTTTATCACCTAATGGTTTAGCTGGATCAACTAACGTTAATTTAGTTTGCCAATCACCTTCCCAATTATCTCCATCATGCGTTAATTCCTCAATGCGAAATATACCTTCAACAGTTTTAGTATTCAATACTACTCTATCGCCAGGAAGTAAAGTTGGCATAAGTAGACAATTAACTTCCCAACCATACCAATATTTCTTGGGAGTATCTTTCGCTTTACCTTTACCTTTCTTCGTGCCACCACCAGTTTGTGATTCTGCTTCACGTTTTACTTCAGGAACTTTAATCATTCCTGAGTCTTGTGAAATCTCAAAGCTTTGCCTAGTAGTTACCATACCTCTTTCAATAACTTGAATATTTCCATTTTGGATAGACCACTCTAGATTAGTTGCTTTCGCAACTTTATCAAGTAATCCTCTAGCTGATCCATGATGTGATAGCCCATTCTTCCATTCTCTAGTAGGCGCATTACTTGACAATACTAATGGCACTTCCATCTTTTTTGCCACATCATTAAGAACCTGAGTTGATTTAACGCCTTTGTTATATCCAACTGATATTGTCGTATCACGTATTTCTTTGAGTCCATCTTTAAGATCGAACTCTGTAACGATATCCGGCCCGTCAAATTTACTCCATGCAAATGCAACATCCCCTTGAAATATAAGTAATGGACCAGCATCTTCTGCATAACCAGCATATAATACTACGCGAGTATCAGGTTTCTCTAGCTCCTGGCGGGTGGATTGCTTCAAGTTCCAGACTTGTATCTTGCTATTGTTTGGGTTCTTATCCCATGTCTTTTGAATAGAGAAATTAATGCGCAGGTTCTCTATCTCGATTCCACTATTGGAACCTTTCTTGCCAATCAACAAGCGATATACTCTATCAAACAGCACTGTTTATTCTTACCATTTCAACATAAGGCACATAGATTAATTCAAAACCTTTACTTATGAAACCATCCCTAGGCGGTGGACCATTTACCATTTTATCAATACTCGCCATCAATTCACCAGGAAATACATCAGGATACTTAAACTGTTGAACAAATGGAAAGTTAGGTGCAACGCATATACCAGCAACTAATGTCCTAAAAGCAGAGTTTCTAACAGTCATGGTCCAGTATTGCCCACTATCATTCCAATCAAGTATAATGTAATAAAGTTCTTCATCGAGCACTGATTCAACTGCTTGACTATTAGAATCTGCTAATGGCAACGTAAACATTATTGACCCGGTATCGGTAATGGCAAAATATTATTTCTAGTTGGCCCAATTAATGGTGTCGCTGGTGGTTTATAAAGCCCTTTCATTATCAAATCATTTCTAGTTGGATTGTCGTTATTAGGTGGCTTCTCAGTATTACCAGTAGTTCCAGATTTATCCGCAGTTTTACCAGTCTTACCTTTCGTTGCACCGTTAGCTTTATCTGGTGGCAAAGTTGTCGGTTTGTTAGAGACTTTCTTAATCTTTCTTAGATTAGCATTAATATCAATCCAACCACCACCATTAGCACTATTGCTTCGATTGATAGTAAGACTCGTAAATGCCATATCTTCATATTTGCCGAGTCCGGTTACAACTGTTACTAGTTTCCTTTCCTTATGCATACTCCGCAATTGATCAACTGCTTTAATCAATTTACTTGTGCAAGGGCCAAATTCAAATGCCAGTATATCAGAAGATGCTACTGATCCGGTTATTGAAAGTTCTTCACTATTCCTTGTGATATGATCACTAATTTCTTCGCTGCCATCTTCAACTGGATACTTAGTTACATCAGATGGCAAGCTGATATTTTCTGTAACTAATACATCGAGCGTTAGATATCCAACTGTGCTTTTCTTCTTAAAGAACATCCCAATAATACTACTAACGGTTCCGCTCATCGGCTAGGCGCTTCCGTTAGTGGATTAGCATTTCTAGCATCCCTAGTCCATTTAGACATTACATCTTCAATAGCATTTTGTATTTCTCTAGCAAGACTCAAGCTAGGATCAATTTCTATCTTTATACTATTATTTTGTGTGCCAACGCCAACATTATTCTGCACGCCTACTCCCGCTGGTGCAGTTGCGCCAGGAGTAACAGGCAACATATTAGGATTAAACATCGGAGTCATACTAAACAGATCAAACCCTGGCTTAGTATTAAGAAATGGTTTTGCCATACGGCCCAGCCAATCTAAGAACGGCTCTCTATTTAGGTATTGCTTATTTTTCTCTGCGCTAAACTTAGGGTCCTCGCCACCAGCAAAGCCAGTAAACATCAGGAATGGCAATGCACTAAGCGCAGTCATAAATTTAGCTCCCCAGCCTATTACCGGCGGTATGGCTGATGGAGTAGCCGCAACAGCGGGAGTAGCACCACTAGCAGCAGAACCAGCTACACTCGCTGCACCTTTCCCTAAACCTAGAAATCCCTTACCTAAACTAAACAGCGCCTTAGTGATATTAAAGAAACTAAGGACTGACATAATACCAAGTAAGGTTATTATGTTACCGATAACACCCTCGATACTGGTAAATGTATCAAGTAGGGCATTCCATGATGCGGTGTAGTTACCCTTCAGGAGTTCGACTAGAGCATTCAGACCGCCAAGTAATTTATCCGTGCTTAAGGCTTGGCCAATAGCTTGCATTACATCTTCATATTTGCCAAGATAATCACCGATAAACGATTCGCCACCGCGTATCCATGCAACTAGATCAATAATACCTTCAGTTAATGCTAAAACTCCAAGACCTCTAATAGCAAATTTTAGAAGCTTTAATGCATTAGTCCATTTACCAGTCCATAGAATAGCAAGTCTAACCGCATTAATAAATTTACCGCCAATAACAACGCCAATCAAAATGCCAATATCTTCTATAGTCCGCTTCAGTCCTCCAAAATAATTATTAATACTAGTGAGCAGAAACTTTACTGCATCAGTTAATTTAACCATACCATCAGCAACAAAGCTTCCTGTATTAAGTAGTTTGAATAAATTGAATGATAGAATGCTCAATTCATTCCAAGCGTAAGTGAATCCTTCACCTAGTTTCCTTGCGCGTTTAGAGAAATCCTCCATTAACTTTTGATTGCGCGTGCCAAGTGCCTTAAGAAATACATCAGAGGTTAATTTACCAGCCTTAGCCATTTCTTCTAGTTGAGCACGAGTCTTACCAAGTGATTCTGCTAATGCATTCATCACTTCAGGGGCAATATCAACTAACAATCCAAATTGCCGCATACCAATGCGGCCAAGTCGAAATCCTCTATTTAACGCTTCAAAGGTTTGATTAATTTCCTCACTAGTGGCAGCGCCTAGACGTAAACCTTTATAGATATTTTCAACAGTATTAACGAGTTGATCTTGACTTATATTAAGTTCTTTACTTTCATTCAAAAACTCTCTGAATACATCAAGAGTTTTAGTGTATTCCATACCAGTATCTTGCGCGATTTGAAACAATTGTTTTTGCGCAGCGGCAATATCATCACCGGGGCGTGCCATCCGGTTTAATTGGTATGTTAGTTTAGCTATTTCTTTGCCAGCATTCTTTAATTCATCTACATATTCAAATAGTTTTTCGGCAGCAAAGACAATGCCAAACAATTTGCCAAGTGAAATGATAGATGATTTAATCTGATTAACCGCAGCTTCAGCTTGCGTGAATCCGCTTTTGTCTACCTTAAAATCAAGTATTGTGGTTAGTTCGCGAACAATCGCCATTACTTCTTGCTCCTGGCGCGTTCATACTCGCGATGCTCTGCGGCAGATCGCATATCCATAAGAGCATTAAGTTTTAGCAAATCAATGATATCTACATCCCCTCTCTTTACTTCGCCAATACTAACTAAGCCTTCTAGTATTGGGCGCCAAATAACTAACTCATTAACAAAATCTTCTCGCAGAACACCTATTGAATCACCGGCGGATTGTTTTGGTCCATCCCAATAAGGGTTCTGCCTTGCGTAAAAAGCCTTTCGTAATTATACCTCAATACTGCTACAACTAACGAAATAACATCAAATATATCATCAGTTGATCTATTCAATGCAGCTTCATCTAGTTGTTCCGCTGGATCGCCCTGTATTTCAACAGAAACATACAGAGGATTCAACACCAGCCTAACAAGTCCAGTTAGTGACTTGCCATCCAAACTACGTGATACTGATTCAATTGCTTTAGTCATTGACTCCATTCTAGTTTCAGTATCTTCATTTGGATCATTAGCTTCCATCAGTGAAGCTAACGGTGGCAAAAACTTCTTTTGCACTTCACCCAGGACTTCTAACGAAAGAAACGGTTCATACCTCCTAATATAAAACTTGTTGCCGTTATCTAGTTCAAACTTACGTCTCCCAACTTCAGCCACTTATTACCCCTATACTTGGCCGCCTACCATATATATTGCCGGAGTCCCTGTTTCAATTTGCCATGCGCGCGTTGATACTTCTTTACTAAATTCAACGTCAGCAGGTTTAACTACCCAAGCTTGCGGTGCCATAAACAAAGTAGTTCCGCACAAATCTTGCACCATCAACGGACCAATAGTTCCACCGCATGTTAGATAATCAACTTCAAACAAACTAGATAGAAATGCATTGGCAGGACTAGTCTGTTGCAAAGTAATAGTTACAGTGCAACGCCTATCAGTATTTACCGCCCTAGCAATTTCACCATCTGCGCCAACTTGAGTCGTTACTCCATCAGCAGCCATAGTAATATTAAGAAAAGTTCCATCTGCAAAACCAGACATAGGGAAACCATTCATAATAATCATTACGCGCGATGGATTATAAGTCCGCACTACTGACATTTATTTACTCCTTACGCAATCACTGGAACTTGTGCAACTGGTAGCAATTCATATGTTAGTGCGCCTTTGATTTCCACTGCATGGATTGCACCAGCTAGTCTTGCAGTAAAGTAAACATCATGTAGCACTCGACTAGCTTTTGTATTAGGTGCAATAGTAGTTGCAAGTGGAACACTAGTAGTAAAGCTTGGAACTAGCTTACCATCTGTAGTAAGTTCAGGCGGTGCAATTCCGCCGCGATCTCTACCAAATGTAAGCGAAGCAATTAGTTCCGCGTGAATAACTGCGATTCCTGGATCAGTATAGGGAATCCTGCGATCAATCATCCGTTGGAAAATACGGACTTTGATTTCTTCGCATAGCCAATCGCGGAATCGAATTACATCAATCCACTCGCCACCAGCAGTTTTACCATTATATGTTATAGATATATTACGGAACTGTTCAAAAGTATTACCATTCTTGTCCTTAATATTCTTTGCCAATGTCTCAGACAATGGCATAAAGGTAACGCCATCAAGTCTCTGATTCGCCCAAGTCTCACCACCAGGATTAACAGTAAAACTCTTAGAAGTAATACCAACATCAGGGAAATTAAGCAAAGTGGTATCATACCACCATGCAGTGCGAAAGTAATTACCCGCCATCAATTGATGTGCAGTAGAAGTAGTATCACCAGCAGCAGGAGTAGAATTATTAACATTAGACAGTGTAGTTACAAAAAGCTTTTCGTTAGCTTCAGTCCAGATTGCTCCTGGCACCACTTTTGCTTCAATGTGATCTACATTGCACCATGCATACCAATCATTGTTTTCTGCTTTAATTGCAACTAGATCAGCAGTTGGATCAGTCGCACCACTAGAAAGACCAATATATAGTTGCGGCGGATGTGGAATCTGTGAAAAGAATACAGATGCCGCCTTATACAATGCCGAACTAGTCAAGACTCCATAGTCATCAACTAGACTTTGAGTATCAGTAATAATGCCAACTTTAGCACCACCAATAGGTGTAAATACACCATACAGCAATAGATCAGAAAATGTTGATTCCGCTACAGCCGCAGTCTGTAGTGAGATTTGCACATTAACAATACGATCAATGTTAGCCATGACTTTTCCTTTGGTTTACGATGATCCACTAGCACGCAATGGTCCGAATAGCCCTAGACCAATCGCAATATCCCAATTTGGTCCTGTTACTATTTCATCGCAAGTAACATCAGTAAGTGATCCTTCATAATCACCATGAACTATAACTTGATCAATTGCACTAACAAATTCTTTATATTCTTCAGTATAGAAGAAATTGAACTGGTAGACTCCTCTACCTTCAAACTGTGATAGATTAATCAATTCGGGAACATAACCGATAAAGAGTCGTTCGCCAATTGAGCAATCTAGTTGCTGTTGAAACTCTAACATACTTTCAGCTTGCAGTATTAGTGCAATGGTATTTACAGTAGTTAGTGATTCAATACCATTAAATATCTGCAATTCTACTTCAGCCCTGCGCCAACCTGAAATCGTTTGCTCCAGATTATCGTTTAGCTCTGAGTAGATTACATGATCGGGAATATCAACTGATAGAACATTCAGTGATATATAAGGCTTTACGATTCTAGGTGCATTTTGATTGGCAAAAATAACTTGCCAATTCGGACCTAGCCGCGTTGCAGCTTCATTGATTAATGAATACAGTTTATCTATCAAGGCGTCTGATCCAATACCATCTGTTCAATCGCTTCAGTTGCATAGTAACGCCAATGCGAAACTTGCGTTGAACGAGAACGAGATAGCATTGTGAAATCAGATTCCCCAAACAACAAGTATTGTGAACCATCATAGATAAACAAATCGCCTGCATACCTTTCACGGCCAGGAGCAATTTCTTGATTCACGCAACGTAGTCTAGTATCAGTGTATATTTTAATGTATCTACCAGCACGTTTACCATATGGTGTCGCTTCTATTGCATTTTGATCAGTTGGCCTAATCATTTGCACTGTTGCCATAACAGTAATGATTACGCCAGTATCATCAGCAAGCATGTATTTACCATTAATAATCTCGCCAATATCTCGCTTGATTACTTGAAATGGCATACGGAATGAAGTAGTCATCTTGGCTTAGACAATGCAAATGCAGTTTTCGCAGCAGTGCCAATAGTTACTTCATATCTAACTGATTGAACCGCTCTACCTTTATCAATCAATGGCGAAGATGACCCTTTTCTGGCAATGGTAGAATCAGCATTAGGCACAGCCCAATTCTTAGCATCGCGTATTGTCTTTTGTATATACGATTGATATTTTTCACCTATATTCTGTAACGCATGAGTTGGCCCAATCGCTCCATCAATTATTCTACCAGCTAGGAACTCAGCGAATTTACCAATTTCTTTACCGTATAAGTTTGCAGTAGTAGACATAAACGGTCTAGCTGGAATCCGATTAGTGCCAAATTCATTATACATCATGTAATCAACAACACTTACACCTTCAGCTTGTTCGTTTCCCATGAAGCCAACTTTAACTGAGCTTTCACGTAATACTGCAATGTCAGTGCCGATACGTTTCCAACCCAAATCTTTATCTTGAATCCTTACTGGCACTGCGGTCTACCAAATCTAGTCGTAATCGCGCCTCTTGCACAAATCTGATAAAGTCTATTCCATGCATCCCAAGGATCAGATGATGGCCGTTGACTCTGTTGCGTTGTGTTAGTGGCAGCAGCAAAGTTAACGGTAATATCACCTTCTTTTTCAGAAGTAATTGGGCCGGCATATACTGAAACTGGTCTACCTGTTGAAGTTTCTTGTTGCACACTAATAAGATAAGCAACATACATTGCTTGTGCGAAATTAGCGCGATCTTCAGGTAAACACCAAGGACGAAATTCTTCCGATATTGCTAGCAACTGATCTAGCAATGCCGGGTCAATATAACTTGGACTATCAGGGTCAAAATACTGCGGATAGAAAACTTGCAGTATTGCCTTAACATTTTCCCAATAGGCAGGTGGAACAGTTGCACTCATGCGTGTTCAATAGTTTCCCGAATTACTGGCGGTTCAACTATAGCAAAAGTAAAGTAATCATGGTATTGCGAAGATTCAATTACTCCCTTCATTGCTTCATCAACTTCCATTGGAACATGAGGCAAAATCATTACCTCGCCAAAGATAAAGCTACGACTTGAATGATTCGTAACTTCATAAGTGGTTTCTGATCCAGACATTAACTTGCCTTGGTTTGTGCAGCAACAGGTGCAGGTTGTTTAGTTTGCTGTATTGCTGGCGGCTGTTCTACTTTAGACGCAACTTTAGCTTGTGGCTGTTCTACATCACCAGTATTAAATAGTGGTGAAACTTGGTTAGCTTCCGGCGGAACCTCTTTAATGTTTTCTTCTTTCGGCGGATTAACAAATTGCGCTCTAGTAATAATTGGCGGATCAACAATTTCAACTACTTCAATATGACCAGCAGTCGCCCATTCCTGCATAGTTGAGTTAGTCATAGTATCTTCAGTAACAGCTACTACTACTCCTGGCGGGAGCATATCGCCAAGATGAGTTGTAATCAAACGCTCCGTTTTATTGGTAATGTTAAACATTAGCTTACTCCTTAAGTGGTAAGTGCAGAAAGTAGCGCCAAAGGATAGTAAATATTAACGCCACCACTACGAGCAACGCAATCAGTAACAATTTCCAAGTTACGCGCTTCTGCGGGTAGTTGCGAGAAAGGCATAACAAACATATGGGAAATATTTTCTGCATTACGCTCATACATCAAGCCAAGGTCTTTAGTTCCGCTTGATGCAGCGAGCGTTAGTTCCCAGATATTTTCAACAGTAATACTGGGATAGTTAGCACGAAACCACTGAAGCGGAGTAACCGGAACTGTTCCACCGGATGCAGTAATAAACTTAGTAGATGCTGCAACATATGCTTTCGGTGCAAGTTCCAAGTGAGTAGGATTATGCGTTCCCTTAGTCTGATTCTGATAAGCGACAACCCACTGATTCAAGTTAGCAAGAATTTGATCGCCAGTAAGTGAACTCCAATCACCAGTATTAGTAAGCACAAGAACAGGAATATTAGGGTGAGTAAATAGTCCATTTAGTCCATAGGTGGCATCGCCATTAAGCTTAATGGACATAATCTTAAGGTCCATTGCACGCTTAGCAGCAGCAGCTTTCCTTGCATCTAGTCCTGCGCCAGTTGCACGACTCGCACGCAATTCATTAATATTATAACCATAACTATCGCCGAGTGTTTTAACATTAACACTCCTAGTCGTGGCCCTAACATCAGCGCGCGGCAAATCATCAGCATAGTTGCTAATAATTTTTGCCATGCCAACCATATCATAGGCGTATTGCGTAACAGTTTCCGCCCATTCAGGAACACTAGTATCATCTGGAACTAGTGCATCGGCATTAGTTGCTGGCAACTGCCGATCGTAAGTATTGGCACGCACATAATCCAGTTGTCGCGCCAAGAAAATAACATCAGCATCTTCTCTGAAGTTATTACGAACAATTGCAGAATTAGCGAGTGTAATCACATCGCTTTCGTCATAATGTTCATGCAACATCGGGTCCATTATATTTATCCCCTATTAAACGTTAGGATAGTGCAATTCTACAATTGCGCCTAGTGTAGTATTCACACCATCAATATTAAGCAGGGAAATTGGACCACTGCGAAATACTGCATTAGTTACTGCAAGAGTTCCGGTAGTGCTAAACTTACCAGTTGTTGGATCAGCTTTTGCAGCCGCACCATCAGCAACACCAGTTCCATCGGCCAATGCTACCCATACTCTACCGCGTGTTAGCACGGAAATAGCATCATATTGCCGATAAGTGCCATAGTATCCGATGATATGATCATGCAAAGATACGCCAACACCCAAAGTAGCAGACGCACCATTTTTGCATGTTAGTGCGCCAGCAGCAGTGCGTTGCACAGCAACGCCAATATCAACGTTAACACTTCCACAAGCGAAAGTGTCAACGTTATCGTCCATACTATCTGCTTTCATACCAATGAAAGCAGGCGCCATATAGTTAGCATAAGTGCCCGACATTATGCAGCATCCTTCTTGTTAGTTTGTTCACCGCGAATGCGAGCAATCATTCTTGCTCTAGCATCAAGTGAAGAACTACCAGAATTACCACTGCTAGCATCTTGCTTAGTAGTAGTAATTTTCTTTTGTTCCGCAGTAGTTTTTGATTTGGACTCCTCATTACTAATAGTCATATCGTAAGCACTATCAACATAATCATCGGAGCGATCTTTGAAGTCAAGCTTATTGCCAAGCTTAGCGGCAATAGCAATTTTAACTTCGCGATCCGAAAGGCCATCAAACTTAATAGACATTTGCTTGGCTTTTTCTTCCAGAGTCACCCGGCTCCTGGCGGTGTCGCGCTCTTTCTTAAGCGATTCTTCATGTTCTTTGTTAGCAGTAACAAGTGCTGCTTTCGCAGTATCTCGCTCTGCATCAGACTTATCCAATCGTGTTTTCAAATCTTTTAGTTGATCCTCCAAACCTTTAATATGCACCGCCACTTCAGGCTGTGCCTGATAAGTAATGCCGGAATCAAGGCGAACTGCAACTAGTGTAACGTCTGGCATGTCGGTCTCCATTTCAAAAGAAACTAGTTCATCCGAGTCTAGTCTAATGCGCGCATTGCCGGCACGCCCTTTGTTAACAACTGCCAAGTGATTATAAGTAATGTCACGTTGGACTTGATCGTATTTTTGACCATTAAACTCGCCAGGAGTTTCGTCAATTCTGCACTGATAACCTAGTGATAGATCGCGCCTTGAACCTATTTTCTTTACATTATGAATTACAATATCAGCAACTACATTAGAATCTTCTTTAACGCCAGGAGACATTACACTGCCAACAACAATTCCATCTAGTTCACTGTTAGTAGAAAGGATTCCTTTATGACCATCAGTGATAGGTATCGCACGCAATGAATTGAGACTATCTGATTTGAATACTTCTTCATCCGGTCTGTATTCTTTAACAATCTTACCTTTACCATTATTATAGTTGAATATACCAGCGCGTGTAATTACTGGCTTATCAATAATCCAACCTTCTTTGGTTAACTCAGCTTTGAAAGTAATATTGTCATAACGAGCAACCATTACATATCACTTTCACGGAATAGTGCAGGTCTACCAACACAACGATAAACTGCATTCCAGAATTGTTTAGCTGCAACATCCCATGCTAAATCAGGATTAATCCATACGGTAGGCGGATCATTTGCAAAGTTTAGTTTAACTGCTGCTTTACCATTGATACCTGGAAATGTTAGTGTATCCATTGGAATAATATTATTAAATTCAACTATTTTTCCAGGTGATATCTCAGCAAATGCTTCTTCCCATTCATATTCCATTACGCTGCTTCCTCTAACAATGAAGCTTCAAACGCAACAAATTCTGGTAGTATAGGTTCCGCCCAACAACGACATTGATAATCTTCGCCAGGATGGCCGGGTTCTGGTGGAGAATCCCAACTAAAAGTTTCACCATCAAGAATATCGTGTTCTTCTCTAACTCTTTCATCACCTACTGTGCGCCAAATATAACTTTCGACTCCTAGATCAGTTTGCCTTTCCATCGTTAGTTGACCATTAAGCTTAGATACTTGATCACGAGCTATTAGTTTTGCTCTACTATCACTAACATCAGTGCGCTCTGCCATTATATTAAATATAGCGTCAGTAGTATCTTTCAGGTTAGTGCCATCAATCAACGCTTTTCTAGTTTGTTCGGCAATCTGATTGCTAGTCTTAAACGGGATATCCTTAATCAACAAACTATTGTTACGACTCCAGTTGTTAAGCAGAGCTTGGTATTTCTCTTTATCCTCTGGTAGAATCGGATTAACCGCATATTGCGATCTAACTAAACTAGTCCAGTTATCTTTATTGTATTGATTTACATGCGGACCAATAACTTGCATCTGTCTAATTGCAACATTAGTGGGTCCGATCATATCTTTAGTTATGCGTTGCATTACTTGTCTAAGTTCATCCTCCCATCCCGCTGCATCTTGCCTAACAATTTCTCCCGTCGGTAGATGAAAAGCTGTTGCTTCAGTTGCCATCGAAACAACATGCGGTGACATATTCTTTTTAAGAACTTGTTTATATGTATTCGTAAGTCTAAGTAAAATGCGACGATACGCATACTCCTGACCAATCGGATATTTCAAAGGTTTAATTGGTTTGCGTAGTCTAGGCATTAGCTGGTGGATTGTTAGGATTAGACGGCACATCCAATTGTGAAGTATCTATACCGGCGGCATAATCCATTGCACTAACCGCGGTATCAGGAATTTCTTCAGGGAAGTTATATTCGTCATACTTGTTAACGAATATCTTTCTGATTTCTTCAGGAGCAATAACACCAGCGTTTTGCAATGACGTTAGCATTGTCATTTCAGCAGCATTAGCTTGCTGATTCGCTAGGTTAGTAGTTGCTTGCTCCGCTTCACTTGGCACCCAAAGTGGATTAAAGCAAATCTTCCACTTATCCGGTATCTTGTCAGTAAACGTTCTTTGTATATACAGTAGTGCGACTATTTTCTCCATTACTGGCTTAGCAATTACTTGCTGAATATGACTTACCATTCCATAGTAAGACTCAAGATCACCAGCACCAGTAGAATTAAGACCAGTAGTAGACTTACCAAACAATATGACAACAGGAATATTAGAGCTAGCCGACAATGCGGTTTGATATTCTTGAATAACCGATTGAACGCCATCAAGCCCTAGATTCTCTATGGTATAATTATCGTTTTTATCTATAACAACACTATTAAGGTTACCGCGAACCAGATCAACAAGGTTAATACGCTTAGTAACTAGATCATCAGCTTTTTGGGCAAATAGATCGCCCAAACCTTCCATGCCATAAATGCCCTGTTGCTTCCTTTCAAGCAATCTAAGAGTCCATTGTAACGCTTGATCATATCTTGATAAATCATCAAGACAACCTTCTAATACGCTCCTTCCAGCAAAAGATAAACCTTGCCTAACAATCTGTTTCATTGGAGTTGGTTCACCGCTCATAAATATTAAGCGTGAATCATGCACACGAAATGTAGCTACTCCTGGCGCTTGAATGTCGTAAAATTCAACTTGACCAAACTTAATTAAATCAGTTGGATCACTGTAGTAAATATCAGTTGCTTTAATACAAGTAAGATCATAAACCTTTAACTCAATAACTTGATCAATTTCATTATAGTTAAGTGGCGTATCCAATTCACCGCCATCCTTAACAATAACTAGTATTGCAGAGCCACCATATAACCGACTCCATCTAACACAATCAGACATTCTAGTATAAACAGATAGTCTATCAAATTCATCGAAAATCATACTATCTTCATCGCCTTCAATGTCTATTCCACGCTGGAAACAATCATCGGAAGGGCGATCAATAATCTTTTGTGCAATTCCACTACCACTATATACATCGGCATAGTCCCAATAACTAAAGCGACTAGCCCAAAACTTTTGCAATCCTTGTAACCAACGACTACCCTTAAAGTAAGTTGACGCGGTTCTGTCTAATCCGGCCGTGTTAAGGCCGGAAAGGACATTACCGAATCCATCAAGTCTAACAATGTTGTTCATTCTGCTAATGCCCTACGTCTAGCATCAACATTTGCACCTTCAATACACTTTAGAAATGCGCCACTACTAGCATCGACCAAATCATCATTAACATTACCAGATGGGAATGATTCCATTTGTGAAAGGTATTCTTTGTTCCATGTTCCTTCCACTATGTCAACATTACCCATTTGCCATTGTGCTGATAATGGTTCGGCTCTAGTAGTTTTAGGTCCAGTTTCCCTTATTGTTTCTACTCTGTAACCTGCTAACATAACAGCCATGTTAGCAGCTTGCTCTTTACCAGCTTGGCCAGGGTCTTGTGGTAATACTGTAATAACTCGAATACCATAATCATTGCGATCTTGTGATGCTGTATTTTTTATTGCTTCTCTAACAACATGCGCAGCTTTAGTAATATTAGTTGCATTTGCAATTACGAAACGACCATTATCGCGTCTACCCATTAACACCGATGCAGTCGCGTTAGGATTTGGGTTAGTTTCGTTAGGTTCAGTCGCTGCTAAATCCCAACGTCTTACCCAAACCCTAACATCGGCTGGTGACGTTGGGAGGACACCAACGCAATGACTAGGGAAATACGAGCCTTTTACTGGCCGAATCTTCCAATTACCTTTTAATAGTCTTTCTTGCTCAACTCGATTGAGCATACGTAGATTAGCTTCATAATTAGGATCAGAGTTTGTTAGTATCTTGTTATCAGCTAGAGTAGCAGCAATGAACGTAAATGATTTCGGTATCGAACCAGGATATTCTACTAGTAATTCTTTAGCAGTATCAGCCCATCTTAATTGGCCATCGACTCTAACAACATAACGAATAACACCGCTCCTGGCGGGAATCGGATAACCACTTTCTTGATCAATCCACCATGAAATTAGTTCGGCAACCCAACTATCAGCATCGGGATTACAAGTAGCACGTATATACGGTCTAACACCACAAGTGGAACGATTTCTGGAAAACATATACCAGAACTGCCACTCAGTAAAATGGGTTAGTTCATCATAACCAATCATTGGTATTTGACTGCCTTGCCAGTCATTAACATCCGACTGATTATGTAGATGCGAAAACGTTACTGTTGCGCCACTAGGAAATACCCATTGCCGATGTGGACTAAAACGTAACGTTGCATCAACACTACTATACATATTAAACGAAGTATCGAGCAATCCGCCTTCGTTAGTAATCTGAATTGCTTCTCTACGAAATATTACTGCGCCGTAATCAGCATTATCTATATGGCGTGCTGCTTCTAACAAAAGAGCGTATGATTTCCCACCACCCGCAGCACCACCATACACTGCGATATCAGCGTTATTAGACAAAAACATAGTCTGAGGCCCAGGCTGTGGCGCTGGCCCTACTCGATCTATGTTAATGTTAGTGCCATCAAGCATCTATGATCGGGCCTTGTTTATCGCGACCATTATCAGGTAAATGAATTTGCACTTTGCCTGTTAGTCCCATGTTACCAGCAGCATCAACATTGATATTCAGCGATTGCGCAGCTTTACCAAATCCTCTGTTAGCAACATCTTTGACCACATCATGGGCTAATGACAGTATCGAAATGTTCGGTTCATCTTTATCTAATTCTTCTAGTCCCATCTTGATTAGTTGCAACTGTAACTTTTTACCAACTGTTACGTAATCCTCACGACACGTAATCATCATTTCTCGTAACGTATGAATACGCTGTAATTCTTTGTGCGGATCAAAACCATCAGGCACTTATAAAACCCTCAAACCAGTATGCCACTTCACTAGCAGACTTTATGTTGATTGCATAATGTTTCTGATTATTAACTTTTAACCAATCTTTCCATTCTACTACTGTTTTACAATGATACCCGAGGAAAATATCATCGCGTATTAAGCCAATAAATACGAAGCATTTACCTCCATTATACTGCCACTTTGCTAACCAAGCGCATTGTGATTGTCGCAAATCCGAAAGCAAGTAGAAACCACTTTTATTAACAAATACTCGTTTCAGTTCCGCCGCAACAACTATACCTTTAGGGCACTGTATCAGTTTATCGGCCCATCCACTCTCCATTGTGTTGTTAGTAGTGTGTATTGCATATTGTTTCAGTATTGTTTTGAAGTCGCCTGCAATGTCTCTTTCTTTGACCGTCATGCGCTTTTTTGTTCAATTGCTTCCGTTTCGCTCACGGATCACGCCGCATATACTTGCCTCATGTCTGGCACGCCTCGGGCAATCGGTCAACCCGAAATCGACATTTGACCGAAGAACGAAAGAATATTACAAGCTCCTGGCGCGTCTCTTAGGGGACTTTATAGACTTTAGGGCTAAGAGGGGTCGGTATTACTATAGGGTGAAAAATAAAATCGTCAATTCTTGAGTTAGCCATGCTCTTTAAGGAAAACACTATAAAGTCTCTAAGAGACAAAAGTTTCGAGCGATTTCAAGCACTTACGTCCCTTTCCGCACCCTAAAGCTCAGTAGCGCCTATTAGAGACCTTCTTTCATGTCCTGTATCATTCCGCTTAGCAAATCATCCCACGATCCTTTGCCAGCAAAACGCCATTTCATTCCTGTTAGTTCCGCTTCATCAATTCTGCGACGAATCTGTGGTATATACTTTTGTGATTTCTTCATGTAAAAATGTCGTTGTAAGACCATTGATATTTCAGACCAATGTTTACTTCTAGGACTTTCCTTCCACCATTCTAATCCTTCACACCATGCCAATATAGTTTCTTGGTTAGCACCGTCATCCCAATTTTCTGTTTCCGAGTATTGAAATTCATCACGATGCTGTAATATAACTGGTAACATGCGATAGTAATAATCCGATTTCATTTCACGCGGCTTCACTTGTGCATCGCGTATCTCTCGTTCCGCTTCCGTTAGTATAGGTGATATCCCATGCTCCCATAAATACTTGGCCTGCGCCAGGAGCATCGGTAGTTCTTCCCTAATTTTATCTATATCAATCCAGTTAGTATCACAAAACACTGGTAAGTAACGAGTATTGCCTGTTGGGTCATTCAAATACGGACCGGATGCATTTGTTGTAACAATGAATATACCGATACGATCTATATGCTCAACCAAATCTTGATTCATCTTTCGATTGCGATCATGCGTCGCAGTAAAGAATGCTTTGATGTAATTAGTATCTCTATTGCCAATACCTCCCATATCAGGAAATTCTACAATCACCATTCCTTGCAATTGGCGCGATACTTCGTAACCGTGATTGTTCTTATCGAAGATGAATTGAGTGTAGAAATCCTTATGAAACGCTAAGTTTCTACATAGTAACGATTTACCAATTTCTTGTGCGCCTTCAAGAATAATTACACCACGATAATCAAAACCCGGCGAAAAGCATCGCGCCATCATACCAACAAACAGTGAATGACCAACAACCGTTGCCCATACTTTATCTTTTACACCAGCGTAACGATGTAATACATCCATACGATCCACGAAATCCCATTCGGGCAATCCGTTATTAAAGAAATCCTGTTGAATATTGATCCGGTTTTGATGCGCCGCATACACTAGCGCATCTTCGAACATCCGCCAGGAGAGTTCTTCAGTAAAGAACTGCGACAAATAGTATTTCAACGCTGCTTTCTGATATGAAGTATTCGCATTGTAATACTTGATACTATCAACCTCTTTTTCTCGATGTGTAATGTAATATTTCATTTCAATTAGGTTATCATTTGATACTAGCCACGGCAATTTGTCATCGCCACATACTTCAAAGCACAATCCACTTTTGAAACTATCATATTTCAAATGTAAATGTTTGCTTCGCAGTATAATCGTTACAGCATTGGGTAGATTCTTTATTACCAATCCATCTTTGTTACGCTCTAGTATTACTTCTTCACCTTCAGGAAAATGATCTTTCAGTCTAGCATCAATACGCAATCGTATCTCTCTGTTAACCCTGGCGTGTATTTCTTTCTTCGTGCCTTTCATTCCATGAGGAAAACTACCTATGATTTCTTCAATGATTATTGTGTATTGGTTCTGATCTTCTTCGAACACATCCGCCAGGAGCGGAATGATCTTTGTTTTGTTCTTTGCATACCATGTTTCTGCTTCGATCTTATCGCCAAACTTTTGTAACGTATCAAGTATAGATTGAAGTTCTGGCGACATGGTTATTTCCTCTCCATCGAAGCAATACCCGTATCAATACCATACGTTGCAGTTTCTCTATCTCGTTTCGTATCGTGATTGCCAGTCCATGAGTCACATGCCGAAATGACTCGCTCGATAGTTTCTTCTCTATCGAAATGACCTTGACCAATTAACTTTCCGATCAAGTAACAATAATTACGTAAACCATCATGCCGACTACCCACACCTAAATCTTCAATTTTAAGTAACGTTCGTTCAAGTATTGGTTCTGCTTGTTGCTTAGTGTAATCCTTTTCCTTGTATCTTCCTTTCTCATCCGTATCATATAGTATTGGCAGCTTCAGTTCTTTACTACCCGATGACCAACTTATCCCTTTTCCATTACCTAGCTCATCACCAATACCATCTTCGAATATTGGTCTAGCAGTATAGATCAATTGTATTGGATTGAACAACGAAGCATCGCAGATACTTCGACTCATCACTTTCTTCAAGTTAGTATTGCTGATCGGGTATTTGTTCCAGAAGAACAATCGCAGATTTATACCCGGCTTTACACCATACGAAGATGATGCTACTGCGAAATATTCTATATTGCGAAAACACGTTGGCAATTCGAGAACAGCAGTATCAGCATCCGCTGCTAAATCGCCAGTGCATACATCAAAGTTATCTATATCTAATGCGAACCAATGGCAATCTTGCAATATCAGTGTTGCATCATCACCATTACATAACCGGCGCACACCGCGCCTGTTATTCAAGTCTTTGATTCGCGCTCGTATTATTGCGCATCTGGGTTTTTCTAGTAGCTTATTACATAATAGATACAAATCATACAGGCACGTTATTTCTTCTTCGAAGAAATTGTAATGTTTAATTAACGAATATGGAACAACTGAGCTATCCGCGAGAAATCGTTTGGTCAGCACGCCATGACATGCTTGCGCCACGGTAACGTAATCGTGATTGGCGTCGCCACTATCATTAGTGTATATGCGATCAGACACGATTTTTGCCTTTCGTGTTGTGGTGTGTTGCCCTATGTTTGGTCGCGGCGGGCAATGTGAGTTCGCTCCTGGCGGGAAATAGTTTCCTCATTTCCCGCCAGGAGTGTAACCGGGCAGTCATCCTAACGCCATCAATCGGACATGAGCCAATCAAATAAACGTGTGGTGTATATACAAAGTCGCCACGTTAGCGTAACGGATAAATTACGCATACTGTGGGCTATTTGTGTTGTTGCGCATTATCGCGAGAACAACCAGCAACCAAGCCCATACAATTTCAAGAATGATTTTGGCGAAGATGAATGGCAATATTGGTCTATTGCCTGTCGCATTGCGAGTCATTTCAAATTGCTTGATAACGATAGAATGCAGCTAACCCCAAAGGGGTTAACTGTTGTTTCTAATTGGCAACAAGTATGGTCTAACGTGGTGTCCCTTTAGGCCACGGAACACCATATCCTACTGAAGCATAATTAGATGTTCTAGGATTATATTCGTCTCTGTCAAATCCCTTGTTTTGATAATCGGTTCTCAATGGATCAATTAGTTTCTTTTGAATAACCAATTCTACTTGCATGATCGCATCAGTGTATGGCGCTCGACCCACAAGATGCATCAACTTTCTTAATTCGTTATGAATTGTTTTCAACGTATCCCCACATTCTTTATGTTGTTCCTTAGTAAACGAATCGTTAAGCTTTATCATTACACCATTCCTCTCTTTGTTAGTTCCACATAACATTTCGCTGTCATTTCACAATCCACCGATGCTGAATGTGCGCCAGTAAATCCCTCACCAAATAGATACGTATGCAAATCGGTCAGATTCATTCGAATGCCTAATCTCGTTCTACTCCATTCCGCCGTGCAAATAGATTCCATTGCCCACGGAAAATTCATGTTCCGACCTATCCGAAATAATTCGTAATGAATTACCATCTGATCAAATAAAATATTATGCCCGACCATAATCCTGCTACCAGTAAAAAACTCAGCAATACGCGAGTATAGACTGGCGAATGATCCACATTCCGATACGTCTCGATCAGTAATGCCATGCACTTTCGTTGCTTCAATAGGAATTGGTATTGGTGGTTTACAACGAAAATGTAACGTTTCATTAATCTCCATTTCTCCATTCAGCTTGATAGCATACAGTTCCACCAAGTATGGCTGATGTTCAATACCCGCTGCTATTGGCGCTAACAAGCCAGTCGTTTCAGTATCAAATATAATCATTCAATACACCTTCTGTGCTCGCAACCGTTTGCCTTCTACTGTTAACTGGAATGCCGGTTTCTTATCATCGCCAATATACCACTCGCCTAATTCCAAATCCAATAACGCACTACGAACATCAAACCAACCAGTATCTTTCGTTGCCATAACGTAAAAGTCATGTAACGTCTTAATCGTATTGTCGTTCATCATTCGATCCCCTTAACCGGATAGACCATTTCAGCCCATACATTCCACTTATGGATTGTTTCCTCCCTATCATCCCTGATTTCAAACGTAACCATAT
>Ga0157376_10000767_pt1 | contig 20941 bp, 19 predicted proteins | sample M45metaG_FD_121801 | JGI IMG/M metagenome (GOLD analysis project Ga0157376, IMG submission 121801) | Miscanthus rhizosphere microbial communities from Kellogg Biological Station, Michigan, USA - M4-5 metaG | ecosystem: Host-associated > Plants > Roots > Rhizosphere > Soil | place: USA: Michigan... | reverse complement strand
TAGCCGCATCTGTCAGTTTCGGCCGGCGTTCCGTCAGCTGAGCGCGGGGGATTTTTCGCGTTTGAGCGATATTGCTTATGATAATGGGTATGCGGATCAGAGCCATCTGATCCGAGTGTTCCGGGAGTTTACGGGTTTTACACCGGGGGAGTACTTAGACCGGACGAGGGAGTTTTTGGAGGGGGTGAAGGGAAGGGATGAGATTTAGCGGGGCCGAAGATGGGCCTTCGGCCAGCGCCCTCCGGGCGCTAAGAATGTCGGGTTTGTTCTATGTTCCCGGGGTGCCACCGGAGTATCTTGCCCTCATAAAAACAAATATCTATGAGCAAGTTAGTCGCTTCTGCCTGGGTCACACTGGATAATGTCTTCGATGCCGGCCTGATGCCCCAATGGTTTTTTCCTTTTGACAGCAAGAGTCGCCAAAATGCCATCCGCGAGTCGTTGATGGGATCGGACATATTCCTGATGGGCCGCAGCACCTATGAGATGCTGATGCCTTACTGGTCGCAATTGCCGGATGGAGAAATGGATGGAGTGGCGGGGAAGTTGAATCATTCGCCAAAATATGTGGTGTCGACGAGTCTTTCCGCTGCGCCCTGGGCCAATTCGACGATCATCCGCCAGGACGTGGTCGAAGCCGTCAGGCGGTTGAAGGCGGAGCCGGGGAAAGAGATCCGCATCGAGGGGAGTGGGAGGCTGACGAATTCGCTACTGCGTGCGGGGCTTGTCGATGAGATCCGGCTGCTGGTGCATCCGTTTGTAATGGGCTCCGGTAAGCGATATTTTGAAGACGGCTTGCCCGCCAGGGGTTTTCGATTGGCGAGCCAGCAGGTGCTTGAACATGGGGTCCTAAGGCTTGTTTATTCCTGAGGGTTGTATGAGAGCCAAATATGTATTAATTTGGCGCCGATATAAACCCTTTTATGCCAAGGACCCAAACTTACCTCGTTGTATTCGTATCCGTCGCAGGCCTTTTCACCAGCTGTGTCAGCACCGGGAAATACAAGGCCATGGAAGCGCAATATAAGAATAGCGACTCCCTCTACAATTGGACGTTGCACACGCTAAAGACGACCCAGGACGCCAATACCGACCTGACCAAACAGCGGAACGACATGCAGACGAAGATGAACAATCTGAATGGTCTGCTTTCGGCCACACAGGATAACAACACCCTTTTACGGAAGCAACTGACGGATCTTTCGGCCATCAGCAGTGCGCAGGCCGAGAGCATCAAACGCAGCATCGACAATATCGGCGCCAAGGACGTATACATCCAGCAATTACGGGCGGCGATCGCGCACCGCGACTCCGCGAACTTTGCCCTTTTGATGGAGCTGAAGGCATCGATCGGCGGCTATGGGGACGACGTGACCATCAAGATCGAGAAGGGGACCCTTTATGTCGATCTGTCCGAAAAATTGCTTTTCAACAGTGACAGCAACAGTTATAAAGTAGAGGACAAGGCTAAGCAAGTACTTGGGCGGTTGGCAAGGGTATTGACAGATCAGCCCGATTTCGAGTTCGCGGTGCTCGCGCATACGGAGAGTGTCGTACATCCCCAGGATGTGCTTGTCGACGACTGGGATCTGAGCGTGAAGCGGGCGACTTCCGTGATCCGCATTCTGCAAACCGACTATAATATTTCTCCGCTGCGGATGACGGCGTCCGGCCGGAGCGAATATTCCGGGATGACGCCGTCCGATACTCCGGAAGGACGGTCTGCCAATCGAAAGACGCGGGTGGTCATTCAACCAATGATCGAGCCGTTGCTCCGCCTGCTGGATCACAAGCAAGGTGATGCGGCGGATACCGTCGGGGGAAGTGCGCAGTAATTAAGCGGGTTTCCGATAGAGAACCAACTTATCATTGATGTAAAGCAGGATGTCTTCAGCGTTGGCGGACCTGCACCATTTGTAGCCGGGACGGTACCTGATCAGGAATTGATTGAGGGAGTCGCCTTTTAGTCCGGTCAGGGCGGCGACGCGGGCGCGGGAGAATTTGGAGTCGATGTAATAATCCTCCTCCTGTTGCAGGAGCCGTTTTTTGAGCCGCCGTTTGCGAACCTCTTCTTTAGAGTAGTAGCCGATGGGGCTGAAGTTGAGGCCGGGGGCGTCGCCGGCGCGTTTTTCATTCCAGAGTTTTACGGAGTGTTTTTTGTTGAGCAGCCAGGCGTATTCCTCCCTGCGCTGGATGGAGTCCTTCTGGTAGTTGGATTCCGTGACCTTTATGGAGGGCATAGCGACGACGTTTTCGGCGAGATAGATGGTTGTTTCTGTGTTGAGCATGGAGGGAGTGATAAGGAGGGTATCCGGGTGGTAGCCCGCCGACGAAAAGATGAGGGTGTCGCCGGGGCGGGCAGTGATGCGATAGTTGCCGCCGAGATCGGAAATATTGTGTTTTCCGAGGGTTGCGTTGCTGAGGGTGACGTCGGAAATGATCTCGTTGGTATTTTTTGAGCGCATCTTGCCGGTGAGTTGCGGGGGTTGAGACGGTGATGGATGCGTCTGCGCCAGGGTCGACAGCGGGATAAGGAGCGAAAGCCAGGAGGTCATTCCTTTCATAAGAGTTATGAATGACCAAATATGCGGTTTTTAATGGTTATCTGGTATACGGACAAGCGCTGATCTGTAATTTTTAGCATTTAATTACATAAAAATCCAATATCTACCCTACTGGCTCTATTTTTCATACCAATATCTGATGAACTATGAAAAAGAGCCTTGTTTTAACTGTTGCCGCCTGCTTGCAGCTGAGCGTCGCGGGTCTTGCCCAGGGCACCGGGTCCCGGAGCGATTCCAGCCATGCCCCGCCAGCGTTTGCTGGGATCCAGGGGAAAGTGGTGGATGAGAGTGGTAAGCCGCTGCATGGGGCGAGGGTAACCGTTAAGAATACGGCACAAGGGACCGTAACCGACCCGAAGGGGAGATTTTCCGTTTCTGCGAACGAAGGTCAGACCCTGGTAATTGCCAGCCAGGGGTATGAGGAGCGGGAAGTGCTTGTCGGCGCGGACAAGACCCCCACTATCCAACTGGAGCTGAACCTGGCTTCGCTGTTAAACACCACGGTCGTCAATAAGGGATATTATACCACTACTCAACGGCTGAATACAGGCAACGTCAGCACCATCAAAGCCACCGAAATAGCTTCGCAGCCGGTGCCTAATCCGCTGGCTACCCTGGAGGGGCGTGCGCCCGGCGTGATCACGACGCAAGCCAACGGATTGCCCGGCGCGTCTTTTAGCGTACAGATCCGTGGGAAGAGCTCCATCCTGAATGGCGATGGTCCTTTGTACCTGATCGATGGGGTCCCATTTACCAACACCAGCCTTTCGCTCGGCGTCATATCAGCGAATGGTTTCCAAAGCCCTTTCAATAACATCAACCCCGCCGATATCGAAAGCATAGAGATCCTCAAGGACGCGGATGCCACGGCGATCTACGGTTCCCGGGGCGCCAATGGCGTCGTACTGATCACCACCAGAAAAGGAAGGAGTGGAAAGACCAAACTGGATCTGAACGTCTATACCGGGACAGGAAGGACCACCCGGATGATCGATCTGATGAATACACAGCAATACATCCGGATGCGTCGCGAAGCGCTGGCGAATGACGGCCTCACACCAGATATCTTTGGTGCCCCCGACCTGGCAGCCTGGGATACGACCCGGTACACGGACTGGAAGAAACTGTTGACGGGCGGATCGGCGGCCATTACTGACGCACAGGCTACGCTGTCCGGAGGCAATGTGCAGACTCAATTCCTGCTGAGCGGCGCCCTGCACCGGGAGACGACCGTCTTCCGCGCGCCCTTGTCGGACGTGCGGGGAGCCTTCCATTTCAATCTCACGCATATTTCACAGGACAATCGATTCAAGGTAACGTTCACTACCAACTATAGTATCGATAACATCGCCCTGATCGGTCAGGACCTGACAGGCGCTATCCGATCATCTCCCAATGCTCCGACGTTGTATGATTCCACCGGGAAGCTGAATTGGAGTGAAGGCGGCGCATCCTTTTCGAATCCGCTGGCCTACCTGTTGCAGAAGTCCACCGCGAATACGGATAACATGATCAGTAACCTGGTATTGCGTTACCAGTTGTTGCCGGGTCTCGATCTGAAATCCAATCTTGGATATAACAGTATCCAGTTACAACAGACCTTTATCTACCCGGGCGCCTCGCTGGACCCGGCGTTCAATTTCACGGGATTTGCGGAATACAGTAATAACAACTTCAAGAGCTGGATCATCGAACCACAGGCGGAGTATCAGAATGCCTGGGGCAAAGCCAAACTGGAGGTGTTGGTGGGCACGAGCTTCCAACAGGAAAAAACGAACGGGAGTATCACGTTTGCCAGCAATTTCAGCAGCGACGCACTCCTCTTGTCTCCTTCGGCGGCAGGAACCACCAGTGTCAACAACAACAACACGCTGTACCATTACCAGGCCGTGTTTGGAAGGATCAATCTCAACTGGGCGGACCGCTACCTATTGAATTTAACGGGGAGAAGGGATGGATCGTCGCGGTTTGGCCCTGACCGGCAATTTGCGAGTTTCGGAGCTATCGGCGCCGCCTGGATCTTCTCGAGAACGGCTTTCATAAAAGAACAGCTTCCCTTCCTGAAATACGGCAAGATAAGGGGCAGCCTTGGGATTACCGGTAACGACCAGATCGGCGATTATCAATTCCTGAATACCTACAGTTCCTTCCTATATCCTTACCAGGGACAAACAGCGCTTGTCCCCACCCAACTCTATAATCCCGATTACAGCTGGGAAACCAATCGCAAGTCGGAACTCGGGCTGGAGCTGGGTTTTTGGGATAACCGGCTCTCGGCCATGATCAGTTATTACCGAAACCGAAGCACAAACCAGCTGATCAACTATTCCCTGCCTATCCAGACCGGGTTCAACAGCGTGATCCAGAATTTTCCCTCCCTTGTACAAAATACGGGCTGGGAATACCAGTTGAACGGCGTTATTGTCAAGGGCAGGAGCTTTATCTGGGAGGCCGGGTTGAACCTGACCGTCGCGCGTAATGCACTGCTGGAATTCCCGAACCTGGCTTCTTCCGCGTATGCTCAAAAGTATGAGATAGGTAAGCCACTGAATATCGTAAAGCTGGTGCATGTTGCGGAAATCGATCCACAGACCGGGATTTTCCAATTTACCGACAAGAACGGGCATATCACTGCCACTCCTACCTTCCCCGACGATTATACCGTAGTTAAGGACCTCACACCGGCCTTTTATGGTGGGGTCAGCAACCGGTTCCAGTACAAAGGCATCAGCCTAAGCGTGTTCTTCCAGTTCGTCAGGCAGGACGGGCTCAATATTGTCTACAACAACAGCACGCCCGGCACGATGAACAACCAACCCACGGCAATGCTCAACCACTGGAGACAACCAGGAGACCAGGCCGCCACGCAGTTATATACCACGACCGGTTCCGCGGCTACAGCTTATTATTATTACAGTTCCGGCTCCGACGGCGCCGTCAGTGATGCTTCTTACATCCGATTGAAAAATGCGGCCCTGTCATATAGCGTTCCATCAGCCTGGAGCCGGCGGATCAAAGCCGAATCCGTGCGGTTCTATCTACAGGGGCAGAACCTCGTCACTTTTACGAGCTATAAGGGCGGGGATCCCGAGATCAGAAATGCCGCCATTTTACCACCGCTGAGGAGGCTTACAGCCGGCGTTCAACTCAGCTTTTAAACACCGATCATGAAACCAACCCTCTATATACCGTGCTTACTCCTGTCGCTGCTGGGTCTTGGCTCCTGTAAGAAATTTGTGGAGGTGTCCTCCCCCGCCAATCAACTGGACGTCAACAGTGTTTTTACGGACGACAAGACGGCTACCGCCGCCGTTGTGGGGATCTACAGCGAGATGGAGTTTTACTCTCCTGTCAGTACCTATCTGACCTTGCTTCCGGGCCTTAGCGCCGATGAACTGGCTTATACTTCTTTTGACAACAGCTTTTCCGAATTCGTGACCAACTCGTATACGCCAAATAATCCTTATGTTTCTTCCACCTGGGGCATTTACCGCTACATCTACGAAGCCAATTCCTGTATAGAGAGGATCGAAAAGTCGCATGGGCTGTCATCCAGGACCAAAAATCAACTTCTGGGAGAAGCCCTGTTCAGCCGGGCCTTTTGTTATTTCTATCTTGTCAATCTTTTCGGGGATGTTCCCTTGGTCGTCTCGACGGATTACCGTGTTACCGACACTCTTGGCAGGACGGCCTCAGCGAAAGTGTATCAACAAATGATCGCCGACCTCCAGAAGGCGCAGTCGCTGCTGACGCCTGACTATCCCAGCGCTCAACGTGTGCGACCCAACCTTTGGACGGCAAACGCTCTTCTCGCGAGGGTGTATCTATACAATGGCGATTGGTCAGCCGCGGACGCCCAGGCTTCCGCAGTTATCGAGTCCGGCCTTTATTCGTTGCAAGATGTGGGAACAGTCTTCCTGAACAGCAGCAACGAGTCGATCTGGCAATTGATGCCGGTCATTCCCTCTTTAAACACGCAGGAAGCCTTCATTTTTATTCCCTCTGCTCCGGATCAGATCCCGAACTTCCCCCTTACGGCGGGGCTTATCGGCGCCTTTGAGCCTGGCGATGCCCGGATGTCCGCTTGGACGGCCAGTACGGTTATCGGAACCCAGGAATTCTACTATCCGGCTAAATATAAGGTCAGCAGCGGGAGTCCTGCGACAGAGTATCATATTGCCTTTCGGCTGGCGGAGCAGTACCTGATCAGAGCCGAAGCAAGGATACAGGAAGGCAATACGATCGACGCCATAGCCGATATAAATACCATCCGTTCCAGGGCAGGCCTGGGTGGGCTGCCCGCATCCCTGTCGCCGGATCAGGCGGCCGCAGCCGTCCGGCAGGAACGACGGGTCGAATTATTTGCCGAGTTCGGAGATCGCTGGCTCGACCTGAAAAGAAGTAATACGACCGATGCTGTATTGGGCGGCACGAAGCCAACGTGGCGTGGAACGGCTGCTTTGTGGCCTGTTCCCCAGGGCCAACGGAACGTAAACCCTCATTTAACCCAAAACATGGGTTATTAATGGCCGCCGAGGAGACCGCCGATATCCAATGGGTAGATGACAAGTGTATGGGTATAAAGGACGATCATCTGGTCGCCGGCAACCATGAACCGGGACAGCTTGTTCCCACTTATCGTGGGCAGACAGATACTACCGAGGTAGTCGCCATCGTGCAGTCGGATCACGTCGATGATCGAATGCCCGTTAAAGAAGGCGTCTGATTCGTTGTCCGCCTTCAGGCCGGACATATTAAACAGGAGCCCATTGCAAACATCGCTCGTCTTGTTGAGAACCTCCGTGGGGGAAATATTTGTATAGGCTTTTGTTCCGTTGTTCTCCACCAGTCCAACCTGCATTTTAAACGAACGCGTGGTATCCAGGGAATAAAATCGTCTTACGGTATTCAGTGCGGTGTCAAAAGAGAGGAACAGGTTCTTATAATAATAGACATAGCACAACCGGCTGTCTGCCGCGTCGAAATACAATTGGCCATCCGTGATGATCCCACCGTCGCCATATACCGGGGAGATGGAATCTTCTTTCTTCAATTCTCCGGTGCCAAGATCGTACCGGGTAAAGACCTGATCCGAGAGCCTGGGGTCGAGCTTTCGCAGGACGAACCGGCCGGGTCCGGTGATCACTTCGCGGGTGAACGGTCCCGGCGGAAGGATCCGGACGTCGAACCGGGTAGAGTCAAAATCCGTGCTGACGATGGCCGGCTTATTTTCCGCGAACAGGTAGATATGTGGAGAATCGATCCTAACCTCCAGGCTGCTGAATTGAAGGCTATCGTAGAATCTTTCGAAAAAGGGGAGTCTGATCCGGCGGATCTTGTTCCCCGGAGTCTTTCCGATCTCCAGTATCTCGTCCTGCCTTGCCAGTGAGACATACCAGTTGGAAGCGGTCGAACCGATGATCTCGTGCGTAGTGTCCGGAACCTCTGTTTGACTTATTGGCGGGATAGGTCCGGATACGTAATTCCTGTTGAATCCATTCTTATGCCTGTTAGGGAGTTCTCCGAAATGATAGATACCCAGGAGGATCAAAAACGAGGTGAGAAGGATGCCCAGGAGGATAAAAAACACTCTCATGGTAAATCATTTGAATATAGCCGGCCAGCATGGACGCGCTTTCCGGCTATATAAGGTATCCCGTTATGGTCTCTTGATAATGACGCCGGAGTTTCCAACCAGGTAGGCGCATTCCTGGTTATTCAGGCCAGGGCAATAGAGGTTCTTCACCTGGTCAGCAGTCAAAAAATAAATACCGGGGGTGCCTTTGTAGGGATGATCCACGTTCCATTGCTGGATCTGGGCTTTGCCGGTGAAAGCGGATACTACTGCGAACAGTGCTGCGATTGCAACAAAAGGAATTGACCTTTTCATGATGGGAATGCTTTTGTAATTCAAAAAGCATGAAAAACTTTCGTACTATTAATTTTGCCTACTTTTTTATTCAGGTGTTCGGCTGCATTCCTGTTTACTATATAGCCTCTTCGATGGTTTGACGGTTTGCAGCAGAATGCCTCCAACGCCAGCCCGGTAAAGCCGAGATTGAAGACGAAGTGCTGTTGCCAGGACATACCTGACAATACTCCTCCGCAGGAACAGGGAAGATAGGGGCTGTATCTGAGCATGATCCAGATGTAGCCCGTGAAAAGCGACATGAGGAAGAAGGAGGCGTAAAGGCCGGCAAGCCTTGTACGCTTTTTTATCAATAGTACGGAAATGAACAGCTCTGCAAGGGGGATTACCCATACGACGAGCCCGGAGATGTTGGTTATGAACGGGGATTGCCCCAACTGATACCGAAATTTGCCAAAGTCCAGCCATTTGCTTAAGGCTGCGTAGACAAATAAGAAGACCAATAGCGAAGAAACGAATTCGCCAACCCTATCTTTTTTCATTGCTGCAGATAATTACTCATTACTGATTCAATTTCGTTTACATGAAAGGGTTTGGATAAAAAATCGTTCATTCCCGCCTGGAGGCATTTTTCCTTATCTTCCTCCATTGCATCGGCGGTCAGAGCGATGACTGGTACGTTTCTATAGGGTAAGGGAGTGCGACGGATGTTCCGGGTTGCAGTATACCCGTCCATCACAGGCATGTTGACATCCATAAAGATCATGGCAGGATCGTGCTCGAGGAGCATAGCGATCGCTTCCTCACCGTTCTCCGCCTTTATCACCTCGAGCCCCATCTTCCGCAATACCTCTGAAATGAGCAGCATGTTCATCGGGTTATCTTCCGCCACGAGGATCTTTCTTCTTTTGAATTTCTTTTCCATCCTTTGCGGAACAGCCGCGATCTCCTTCTGTAAGCCGGCATGTTCAAAATGCTTCGACAAAAGACCGACCAGGTCGCTCAGCTTCACCGGCTTTGAAAGGAATTTGTCGAGGCCGATGTTTTCGGCTTCCTGCTGGACTATTTTCCTTTCCAGGGAAGAGAGCATCAGAATGAACGGCTGGGCTTTCCCCGCTTTCATTTCCTTGATCTTTCGAACCAGGGTTATGCCATCCATTTCAGGCATCTTATTGTCCGTAATGACCAGGTCGAAGGGGTTACCGGACCTGATGGCCCCATCAATGATCGTCAAAGCCTCTTCACCACTGAGGCATATCTTACAGGGAATATCGAGGTATTGGAAAATGCCCTCCATGAGGTGGCAGTTCGTGATATTGTCATCTATCACCAAAACGTTGCGTAGGGACCCCTTTGAGGTCAATTCCACCCGAGGATGGTCATCCAGGACTTCCAGGGTTAGCCAGAGGGTAAAGGTGCTGCCCCTGCCGAATTCACTTGTTACCCTGAGATCGCCGGACATGAGTTCGGCCAGACTTTTGGAAATGGTGAGCCCCAGTCCTGATCCGCCGAATTTCCGGGTTGTCGAGGAGTCGGCCTGGGTAAAGCTCTCAAAGATGGCATCGAGCTTCTCCGGCCGGATGCCGATGCCTGTGTCCCGGACCGATATGGAGACGTCCATGAATTTCTTTCCGTCCGACTCATGGATCGAGGTTTCCTGTTCGACCGAGACACAGACCTCCCCTTTAGCGGTGAATTTTATGGCATTGCCGACCAGATTGATAAGTATCTGTCTTATCCGCGTTGGATCGCCGGAAAACGTCGTGGGAAGAAGGGGTTCGATGTTACAGACAAGTTCGAGCCCCTTTTCCTGGGCCTTTATGGAGAGGATATCGATGGTATCTTCCACCAATTCGTCGAGTTTGAAGGAGGTATTGTCGATCAAGAGTTTTCCGGCTTCCAGTTTAGAGAAGTCCAGAATATCATTGATGATATCCAAAAGGTTGTGGGCGGACTTAGTGACGTTTTGCAGGTATTCCCGCTGGGTCTTCTGGAGATCGGTAGCAAGTACGAGTTCGGTAAATCCAATAATGCCGTTCATGGGAGTGCGTAGTTCATGACTCATGTTGGCCATAAATTCACTTTTTGCCGTACTTGCTGCCTCCGCATGATTCCTTTGCTGTTCCACCTGAATACGATGGATGGCCGACCCCAGGGTAGCGGAGAAGGATTCCAGTACGGATAGTTCGGCCTTAGTCCTGGGCCTTGCTGTGTTACAGTCCTCGATACAGATGAACCCCCATAGACTTTCCGCGGCAAACGCCGGGATGATCGTAACCGTCTTTGCATTCGATAGCCGGGCCCATTCTCTCGCACAGGGCTGCCTGAGATCGGACACCGGGCTGTAAAAGATATTATTCTTTAAAAGAGTTTGGGCAATGTCGGTCATCTGATGGAACGGTATCTCCTGGTATGCCGGGGAATGGTATTCCACTTCATCGATGCTGCATGACCAGGACGCTACCTGACTGCTGCAGGTAAGATTGCTGAGACTATCCGGGAAGTTACGGTAGATCGACACCTTGTCGACGGCCATCCGGGAGCCCAGCATCTTTATGGCCTTTCCAATAGCGGTCTCGAAATGATCGTGACTGATAAATTCATGCGTCGCGGAGCCAACTGCCTCCAGGAGCCGCTCCTTTTCACTCAGGTCCGCGGTGACCTGCAGCAAATGCTGCTCGCTTTCCTTGAGATTGTCCCGCATGGATATCAGCGATTTGCCCAATGTATCCTCGTCACTTAGCGGTTGAAAAGCAATATCAAAATGCCTGGCGCCTACTTCTTGTGCAAAGCTGGCGGTGACCTGCAATTTTTCGGAAAGATTGTTGACGGAACGAACCATTTCCCCGAGTTCATCCTTACTTGTCTCGTCCGCTATCTTCCGGGTAATACCTTTACCCAGATCATTCACGATGAGCCGGATCCTGTTTATCGGGCCGATGATGATCCGAGTAAGGTACAGGGACAACCAGACCCCTGCCAACAACACGAGAAGGGTTTTTCCGATAATGACCGCGCCGAGGAGCCTGGAAGAACTTTCCAGTTCGGCATTGCCCTGCTGCCGAATCCCTTGCGCATAGATATTGATGTTACTCAGCGAGTTCATCAATGCGCTTGTCCTCGGCAGCACTTCTTCTTCGATCTGGCGTTCGGCTTCCAGCTTTGTCACGGGGTCATCGTAGTCCTGGAAGGTGTGCAGGGAGGCCATTATATTTTTCTCGATACCGAGTAAATCCTCGAACCCGGCATAAACGGCATTCAAGCTGTCAATCCACTGTCTATGCGGCCACTGCGCGGCGTATTCATCGATCCTGGATCTCAACCGGCCATAGTCGGAATTATGCAATTGCTTCAACAGTTGCTTATCTTCTTGTTTAAATCGCAGAAAAACCCAGTTGGTGGTGTACATCTTCGACTCCATCATCATTTTCCTGAAATCCTCCAGGCCCTGGATGGACGGATCGATCACTTTGGATAGATTGGCAGCGGCTTTACGGTTATGGACCAGGGTGAGGAGTGTGACGGCACCACTGATCACGAACAGAAATACCATGAGGAAGAAGCCCCCGTATATTCTCTTTTTTATGGTAAAGTTTCTGTTCATTGTCCTTTTTTAGGTCTGCATCGCTATTTTATTATTATCCCCAGTTCAAGTAATTCCGAGGCAATATGTAGATTCCGTTGTTCGATGCTGGACTTATTTATCTCCAGTTTCAGCCGGTCATCAACCGTAATAAAGTTTATACAGGCTCCTTTCCGGGCAAGGCCTTCGGATTCCGAGACGATCAGGGTGGGTGCGCCGGCTGTCAAGGCGACGATACGTTTCAGACTGCTGCTTTCTTCCTCACTGATGAAGAGGATATGGCAAGGGTACGAGCTTGCCGAGGGAGACATTTTGACGACCACTATTTTCTGATCCCCGACCGTTTTATTGCTGCTCAAATTCTTCAGATCGTCATACAGCGGTGAATCGCCTACAATTCCAATGATAAAATCGCCGGATCTCTTAGCAGCAGGCCATTCGATATACTTGGTGAATCGATAAATAATGTTGGCATGCAGTCGATAATCCGGTTCCAGCTGGATTTGCGTCCTGGAGAATGCCAGGAATACAAAGCTCATGACATGCAGCATCTTACACCTGTTCCTGTTGAAAAGAAGTGCAATAAGGTTACTCGTGATTCCCGGCCGGCTTGCTACATACATAGCTTTCGCTTATAACCGAAAACTACTATATGAAAGTCATAGACAGGGTATTCCGTCGTGGGCGAATTTGAAAATTAAGTACTTGTGCCTAGGGTTTGTTAATGCTAAGGGAAAGGGAAGTTGAAAAGTCCTTTTAGTGACTAAATAATAAAAAAGCCGCGGCTTTGGGGGCCGCGGGCTTTTTTTATGGGTTAGCGGATGGGGTCTTATTTATTTTGTACGGTGCGTAAGAAATCCGCTACCGCCGTTTGGTTGTTCTTTTGGGCGTAGGTGAGTGGCGTCTCGCCGTCGGCGGGTGTATATTCGCCGCTGTATTTATAATTGGGATTAGCGCCCTTGGCTACCAGGATCTTCACCATTTCGAGCCGGCCATATTTCGCAGCATGCATCAGGGGAGGTACATAGCCCCCGCAGGCTTTGTTTACATCCGCTCCCAATGCGATCAGGAGATTGAAACACTTCACCGCGTTGTGTCTTACCGTTTGCGAGAGCGGGCTATATTGCCAGGAGCCTTCCTGGTAACAGGTGCTGATGTTTTCTTTCGTGATGAGGTTCGCCAGTTTTACGGAGTCGTCCGCTTTTATTGCTGCGCTCATTTCTGAAGGCATTTCCTGGGCGAAGAGGAGTTGCGCCATTGCACAGAGCACTGTCACCATTGCTAGTCTTATTGTCTTCATATTGACTGTTTGTGTGGGTATTTACGCCGGAGCGGGAATTTCAACCAATAAAAAAGCCCCCGTTTTTGAGGCGGGGGCTCGGAGTACATTCATGAACGTTTACGGCTGAGTTGTTTCGCTCTGCACCGATTCAGGGAGTGCCGGCGGAGTTTCGCCTGATGCCGGAACTGCTTCTGCGGCTGGAGTCGGATCTTCCGTAGGCTGGCTGGAGGTATATTGCTGGAAATCGTCGTCCTTCTTACGGCCCAGCTTTCTTTTGAACCAGGCGCCGATACCGACAAAGAATGCGATGATGAATTTCCAGAAGGGCGCAAGGAATTTCAAGAGTCCGGCGAAAACACCGGCCTTCAGCAGGAGTTTCCCGGCGACGAGCCCGCCGATGGTCCAAGCGGCGACCTTATCGATCTTGGGGTCGAAGTCCTTGTAGGAGTTGCCATCGGTGAACGTAACGATGTTCAGGACGCTGGCGATATCCTTGTCGACGAGGGGAAGATCGTACATTTTACCGACGGCATTGAGGGAGACCATGCCCTTGCGACCGAGGATGCGGACCTGGTAATTCAGGGTATTAATGCCGTCGCCGTCGGAGAATTGGATCTCCTTGGCCCAGTGCAGGATCTTCCGGTCCGCGTCATAGTAGGGCTTCTGGGCCCAGCCGACGATGTGGACGGAGGGATAACCGGCCTTTGTCCGATTGGCGTTTTCTTCTTTTTCTTCGGACTGGAGGTTCTTGAGGAGTTCGGCATAGTCTATTTTGCCGGCGTCCTCATCTTTTATGTGTCCTTCTTCGGTGTAAGAAATAATGAAGGCGTAGCTGCTGTCCGCGAATGGGCCGGAATCGGCGGGGAAGAGCATCCCGTCGACATTGGAGGCGGCCGTCTCCGGATTTCCCCAGAGTTTGGTGAGGACCCATTTGCTTTGGTCTTTGTTGAGATATTTAAAACCCTGGGGGACATTGAGCTTGATCTTATTGTCTTCGAGTTTTACCTCCCCTGTGGTGTATTTCAGGGAGTTGTTGACGGAGTCGATAAATTGTTCGAGTTTTTTCTGGCGGATCGCCAGGGAGTCGGCTGGGTCGTTGTTGTTGGCCTTTACGCATAGGGATATCAGAAATACCACGGGTAAGGTCAGGAGTAGTTTTAGGGGCATTCTTTTTTTTGCTACAAGATGTAAAATTTTGTTGAAAAAAGGAAGGGGATTGTTTATCAGCCAGTTACTTCAGTTTTATGGAGTAGGCGAGCTTTTTGACCTCCTGGAGGGTAGTTTCGACGTTCTTATGGATGGTGCCGATGATATAGAGATACAAAGGCGGATTATTATAGTCGGAGACCTTTGCTCCGCGTGAGAGAAATTCGAACTTGCTAAAGGTTGCGGCATTTGTATAAAAATTGCCGCCAACGAGATCGAAGATCTGCATTGCGGCCTGTTCCCCTTTTTTTAGGCCCACGATCGAGGTGGCGACAGTAAAATGAGGTGGGGGAATAATATACAGCCTGGTCCCGGGGATGCGGATGTGAGCGAGGGTTTTTGTGTTGTCGATATGGGCATGGATCTTTTCACCGGAAGACTGGCCACAGACGGTAATAGAAGAAAGCAGGAGCAGGAAAAGGAGTATGTTCATAGGATCGAAAGATAGCAAAAAATGGCCCCCGCTGTCGGTCGGGGGCCGGTGTTTATATTGCAACAAGGGGTTATTGTTTCTTCAAATAGCCAAACAGGCCATGCTGTTCATCGCCGGGACCGGCGGTGAAATACAGTTTCTGCGGACCGAACTTAGCGCTTTCGTTGATGGGGAAATCCAGGGCCCACAGTCCTTCGATGGTGATGGGTTGCCCGTTGTTCTGCATGGCGCCAAGATACAGGCCGGTGGAATCATAGACATTGATGCGGCCATCCCCGAAATTCCCGATGACGATGGAGTGGAAGGGCAGGCCGAATCCGTCGGGCACCTGGGCGATCCCCCAGGGTGAGTTGAGTGGACCCCGGGCAGTAAAGTTGGCAAGCAGGTTCCCGTTGGGCAGAAAGATGTCGACGAACCCATTGCCTGCACCGGCCTCATCGTCTTCGTTATCGGGGCCTTTTTGTTTGGCATAGGTGACATACAGGTTACCTCCGATATTGGTAATATTGAAGGGGGCGTAGCCGGCGGGAATGTTCGGATCCTTAAACGGCAGGTTTGTGACGGGCTGCCAGTTCTTATCGTAGACCTCGATGGTGCCGGCTTTGAAATTGGCGACGGCAAGGTAGGTGCTGCTTAAATAGGAGAACATCGCACCGCCTTTGTACACGGCACCGGCGGCGGAGTTATTGACCACTGTGAAAGTGACGGCGGCGCCGAAGGGCCAGGCTGCAATGGTGCCGTCCTCGTTGACGAAAATGAACTTTGTGGAGCCGCCCACGGAGGGGACGATAAAATCGGGTGTCGGATTGAAGATGGCGCCGGTGGGCGAACCGCCATCGGGAGTGGCACCGACCGCCGCGATGGGTATCGGGCCAAGGACGGTCCGGCCGGTGGAGTCCAATAGTTTTGTAGAGCCGTCGTGATTGGCGGAGATCCAGATGAGACCGGCGCTGGGGTTGACAGCGATGCCCCAGGCATTCCTGAACGTAGGGTCGAGGAAGGAGGCGCCGAGAGACGGCGTATCGGCGACGAGGTTTGTTTCTGCAAAGTTGCCGGGAACGAGGACCGGCGGTTTGGGGCCGCCATTGTTGTTCTTGTGACAGGCAACGCATCCCATGATCATCGCTGCCGCGCAAAGTGTTTTTCTGTTCATCGCGTGTGTATTTAGTTTTTTCAGGATATAGAAACGGGGGATGCTTGTGGAGGGTTGGGTGATTTTTCGGGGCGTGGCCTGGTACTACGTCAGCGAGGGATGCGGCTACACCAGCGGGAGGAAATTCTTGATGAAAGGGCGTAAATTTATTCCAGGAAAAAATGTGAACGACCATGAAAAATGTCATCAGCTGGTTTGAGATACCTACTGTCGATCTCGACCGCGCAACGAAATTCTACGAAACGATCTTCAATATTAAAATGAATCCGCTCGACACCCCGCAGATCCGGATGCGGATGTTCCCTATCGACGACCCGATGACGGGCATTGGTGGTGCGCTCGCTTCGGCGCCGGGATTTTATCAACCCTCCGCCACGGACGGACCGCTGATCTACCTCAACGGTAATCCCGATGTGCAACTGGTGCTCGATAAGGTGGAGGCGGCCGGTGGGAAGATCGTTGTCCCGAAGACGGCGATCTCGCCGGAGCATGGGCATATGGCAGTGTTTATCGACACGGAGGGCAACCGGGTGGCGTTGCATAGTGTGCCGCCGCGGGGGTAGAGGGCGGCGGGGGGCGCCCAAAGAATATTTTTCCAAAGGTTTGGCCGTGTGGGAGGATTATTTTACTTTGCATTACAAAGTACTTTTACTTTTAGGGTTGCAGCTGGGGGGCTTGTGACCCGTTTTTTTGATCATTTACTTTGTGTTTCAAAGCACTTTTATGAAAATAGATATTATCGTTGCTTATGTCAAGCGGTACGAGTTCGGCCATGAAAAAGATTTCGTGCCGCCGATAACAGCGATCCATCTCGCCGCGATCACGCCGCGGGAGCATACCGTGCGGGTCTTTCATCAGCAGGTGGACCGGATCGAGTTGGATTCGGACGCGGATCTGATCGCGCTGTCGTTCTTTAGTGGATTTGCTCCGGCGGCGATGGATCTGGCACGAGCCTTCAAAAGCAGGGATAAGACGGTAGTGGCGGGTGGGCCGCATGTGACCTTCAATGTGGAGGAGTCGCTTGGGTATTTCGATGCGGTGGTAACGGGTGAGGCGGAGACGGCCTGGCTGGAGTTGTTGCGGGACCTGGAGCGCGGCGAGTTGAAAAGAGTTTATCGCGGCCGGCCCTGCGACATGAAAGACCTGCCGACGCCGCGGTATGACCTGCTGTCCGACAAATTCTTTGTCCGCAAGGTGATCCAGGCGACGCGGGGATGTCCCTTCACCTGTTCGTTTTGCACGGTGCCGACGCTGAATCCGGGTTTCCGGTTGCGGCCGGTGCAGGATGTTGTGCGGGATGCTTCCTATGACGCCTTTCCTCACTGGTGGCAACGAAAGGTGGTCTGGTTCTGGGACGACAATCTGACGATCAACCGTAAATATATCCACGAGCTGCTGACGGCGCTGAAGCCCCTGAAGAAATGGTGGCTTACGCAGGCAAGTATGGACATTGCCAAAGATGAAAAGCTCCTCGACCTGATGCGCGATTCGGGATGTATCGGGGTATTCCTGGGCATCGAATCCTTCTCGGCGGAGAGCCTGGGGGATGCGCATAAGCGGCAGAATAAGATCGAAAATTATAAGAACGCGGTGGCGGCGATCCATAAACGGGGGATCGCGGTGATGGCGGGATTTATCGCGGGTTTCGATCACGACACCCGGGAAAGTATCGAAGAAATGGCCGATCGGATCATGGAGATCGGGATCGACGTTCCCTTTCTCAGTGTGATGACGCCTTTTCGCGGGACGCCTGTCTATCAAGAGTTGTTGAAGGAGGGGCGGATGCTGGATAAGGGCTGGCAGTTCTACAATGGATATAATGTGGCTTTTAAGCCTAAGAAAATGAGTGCGGCGGAATTGTTGCAGGCGCATCGGAATCTGTGGAAGAAAGCTTTCTCCGTGCGCTATTCGGTGCGGCGCGTGTTGAGGGCGTTGGTTTCGTTGCGGCCGGGGGCGTTGTTGCTGGCGATGGCGATGAATGGATTTTATATGTATAAGCGGGTGCGGCGAAATTACCCCGTGGATATGAATAAGAATACGGTAGCGCATTGGGACGAATATATTCCGCCGGCGGGTGGCGCGCTGGCGGCGGGTGGCGCAGCGGCGGGTGGCGCGGCAGGAGATGGCGCGACGGCGGGCGTAATAACCCGGGAGCCGGGTGTAACAATTCAAGAGCCGGTGCGACCAATGGAACATGAAGTCCCCGTTTAATCCCCGCATCCTGCTCTTTTGCACGCTATCCCTGTCGTTGATCAGCTGGGACCGGGCGAGCAAGGACCTGGCCAAAGAATTTCTCCGGAACAAGCCGGCACGGAGTTTTTTTCACGACAGTGTCCGGCTGGAATACGTGGAGAATACCGGCGCGGCAATGAGTATGTGGGATGATCTGGATCCGCGGGTAAGTTTTTGGGTACTGGGGGTCTTGCCGTTGGTGGTGCTGGCGGGGATGTTCGGCTATGTTGCCCTTCATGCGCGGGAGTTCCCGCGATGGCGATTGACTGCGATGAGTCTGATCTTTGCAGGCGGGATGGGGAATGTGCTGGATCGATTGATCTTCGACCGGCATGTGACGGACTTCATGAATGTGGGGGTGCTGTCCCTGCGTAGTGGCGTGTTTAATTTCGCGGATGTTTGGATAATGACGGGGGCAGTCTGGATAATGATCGATGCAGTTATTCGACGGAGAACCGGATAGTATAGTGGCCCATCAGGGACGATAGCGCATGAGCCTGGGCGGGGTCATGCGGGCGCCGGGTTTGACGATGCCGTGGCGGTCGAGGACATCCCAGCCAGAGTTGGCGATGTAGTAGAAGTTGCCGTGGGCGAGGACGCCGTGGGTGGGTTCGCCGAGTGGCGGCATGGCGCTGGCGCCGTGGGTGGCGCTCCCGGCGTGAGAGGGGGAGGTAGTTTCGGTGAGGGAGGGGGTGGCGGGTGCCGGTTCGATGAGGGTACAGCCTGTAACGTGGGTGTTTGTGTTGTCGAGGTTTATTTGCAGGACGCGTTCCGGTTGAACGCCGTTCTGCGTGACGAAGAGATGGTGTTGGGTTGCGAGTTGGGGTTGTGCGGCGGGTTGGGTTGCGGGTTGCGGTTGTGCGGCGGGGTGAGATTGGTCTTGGAGATAGACGCCGTCGATGCCGGTGAGGGTGCAGGGATGTGCGGAATCGTCCTTTATCCAGGAGATCTCGCCTGTTGCGATAGTCATGAGGGCGAGTCCCCGCTCATAGTCGGGAATGATGAGGTGTTTGCCGTCGGAGGTGACTGTAGGAGTCTGGGGTGAAGTGAGATCGCCTTTGTCCAGGCGTTGCCAGATGTTTTGGTTGGCCTGCGAGTTGTTTTTATTAACCTGAGAGTTGTTTTTGTTGACCTGCGAGTTGCTTTGACGGGGCGGCGAGCTGCTTTGATCGAGCCGGTAGATCGCGCCGGATCGTCCGTCGCAGACGATGGGATTGCCCTGGGCGTCGAGAACCATGTCGCCCCATTGCGCCTTCCCGGGCGCCTCGAATCTTTGTTTTAGTTTCCCAGTTTTTAGATCGAAACAGCAAAGGGCGGACCGGCCTATTGCCGTGTCGGGAATTCCGTCGAACCCGGGCAGGGCAACCTCGGTGGCGTATACAAGGTGGTGTCGATGGTCGATCTTAATGGCCATGAGGGGCCAGTTGCTGGGAGATCGGGCGAATTCGCGGCATTTGCCGCCGGGGGTGAGGCGGTAGACGGCGTGATGGAGGATGCTGGTGAACAGGAAGGTGTTTGTCGTGGGGTCGTAATCGATGTCTTCGGCGAGGTAGTCGGTGGCGGGGAATTGGGTGAGGGTTGTTGACCCCGGCGTGGTGGTTGTCGTCAATTTGGTGGTTGCAGTTGGTTGCGCGGATGCCGGGGTTGGGCGCGCTGCGACCAGAAGGCCGAAAAAAAGCAGTAGTAGGTGGGCGTGGTGCTTCACCTACCCAATATAAAAAAATGGGGCCATTACCGTCGGGCAAGAACGGACCAGTGGAAAGGCAGGATGATCAAAGGTTTTTTAGCGAATCGGGGGTTTGGGCGAATCAGGTTTTTAGCGAATGAGAATGAGTGTCCCTTGTTTTTTCACGGGGGTGCCCGCGGAGGTTACGGCCTGGAAAATATAGACGTATGTTCCGGTAGGCGCCTTGTTGCCACCGAAGGTGCCGTTCCAACCGGCGCCGATGTCCTGACTTTCGAAGACCTTGGCTCCCCACCGATTGAAAATGATCAAGGACGAAGTTTTCGGGACGTCGCCGGTCTTTACGCGGAACAGGTCGTTGTTGCCATCGCCGTTGGGTGTGAAGGCGTCGGGGATATAATAGGCCAGGCAGTCGGGGGTGACGTCCAGCGTGATCTTCGCGGTAGCCGAGCAGCCGTTGTCGTCGGTGCCGGTGACCGTATATTGAATATTGCCTTCCAGTTTTGCCACGGGGTTGCCGATGTCGGGGTTTGACAGATCCGTGGCGGGGCTCCATTGGAAGAACTTTGCCCCATAGGCCTCAAGGGGAATATCGACTCCCAGACAAAGAGAGGTCGGAGGGGGAGCGATCCCTACTTTGGGATCCGGATTAATGGTAACGGTAAGGGGTGTACGACTGCTTTCGCAACTGCCGGCCGGAGTTTGGGTGACATAATAATCTGTGGAGCCGGAGTTGGTCGTGGAGGGTGTTGGCGCGGCGGAGGTGCCGGTGCCGCCGGTGGCGGTGGTATACCAGAGCAGGTTTGCGCCGGTGGCCGTGAGTGGAGTGGCCGTCGCGTTTTGGCAATAATTTTCCGGCGCCGTGATTGGTGCAGCAGCCGGTGATCCGATGGTCACGGTGATGGCTGAGCGATTGCTTTCGCAGCTACCGGCCG
>Ga0157376_10000766_pt1 | contig 20943 bp, 14 predicted proteins | sample M45metaG_FD_121801 | JGI IMG/M metagenome (GOLD analysis project Ga0157376, IMG submission 121801) | Miscanthus rhizosphere microbial communities from Kellogg Biological Station, Michigan, USA - M4-5 metaG | ecosystem: Host-associated > Plants > Roots > Rhizosphere > Soil | place: USA: Michigan... | reverse complement strand
GGTGATCACGCTGGCTTTTGGCAGTCCCTATTTGATCGAAGGGTTTCCGCAAGCGGAAACTTGGCTTGGCGCATTCGGCATCAGCGATGTAGCGCAAATTTCCATGGCCCGCGCGATGTTCGGCGAAATTCCTATCCGCGGTCACTTGCCGGTGACGATTCCAGGAGTACAGCTGAAGGCGGGCTTTGGGATCGAAGTGCCTGCAGACCCGATGAAGCTGCAAGCGATGGACGTTCGCGGCGAAGCGCAGCTACAGCCCGCGTTTGATGTCGTGGAAACCGCGATCAAAGAAAAAGCTTTTCCCGGTGCGACACTGGCGATCGGCTATCGCGGCAAAGTCTCGCTGCACTCGTTTGGCAAGTTCACCTACGACGCGAAAGCTTCAGACGTAAAAATCGATACGATGTATGACATTGCATCGTTGACCAAAGTTGTCGCGACGACGACCATCGTCGCAAAACTCGCCGAAGGCGACTTCCCGGTACGACTGGATCTCGACGCGCCGGTGCAACGATATTTGCCGGAGTGGGCGAGCGGTCCGCAGCCGAAGTGGCGTCACCGCGTCACCGTGCGGCATCTGCTCACGCACACCTCGGGCTTACCGCCGTTTAAGGAATATTGGCGGACATCGAAATCGAAGCAAGACACTCTGGACAAAATATTTGTCGAACCGCTCGACTACGAACCGGGAACCAAAGAAGTCTATTCGGACCTGGGCATTATCTTAATGGCCGAAATCATCGAACGGCTTACCGGTAAGCCATTGGATGTACTTGCTCGGGAGAATCTATTTTCCCCGCTGGCCATGAGCAATACGATGTACACGCCGGCGAAGAAAATCTGGCTGACGATTGCGCCCACCGAGATCGACAACCAGTACCGGCATCGGCTGATTCAGGGAGAAGTTCACGATGAGAATGCCGCTTCAATCGGCGGCATTTCTGGACACGCCGGAATATTCAGCACCGCGCCGGATCTTGCGGCGTTCTGTCAGATGCTGCTGAATGGGGGAACTTACGCGCATCAGAGAATCCTGGCGCGGGCAACGATTGCGGAATTTACCGCGCGGCAGCAACTTTCCGGCGGCGTCCGCACGTTGGGCTGGGCCGTACCCACCGAGGGCGGTTCCAGTGGCCATTTCATGGGGCCGCATACGTTTGGCCACACCGGCTTCACTGGAACTTCAATTTGGATTGATCCGGATCGCCAACTCTTTGTGGTGTTTCTAACCAATCGCGTTCAGCCAACGCGTGAAAATCAGAAGATTGCAAAGATTCGCCCCGCGCTGCACGATGCGGTCATGCAGTCCCTCGGATTCACGGCAGCAAATTCCACGGAGTAACTCGCCACTTCGCAAATGGGAATGTCCGTCGCTCACTATTGAAAGGCTGGCATATCGGCGATATCTTTCGCGGCTTGCTGAATGCTTTCCGGCTTGCCAAGGTCGCGCCAGTAATAGCTGTCAGCGCGAAACGCGGAAATCGTTTCGCCTTGCCCTGCGAGGCGAAGATAGCTATCGATGATTGAGAAGACACCATCCTCAGTCAGCATCGAGAGCAATTGCGGCGAGATGACGTGGATGCCAGAGAAAGCGAGTGGCTGCGGATTCCTGGCTGGGCGAATGCTCTCCGGTTCGCGGCCACGCCCTATATATCGTCCGCAGAGCTGTCCGGCATCGTCGAACAAGAGTTGCCGCGAGCTTTCACGTCTCTGAACGGCCAGCGTCGCCAGCGAACGATTCGCGTCATGCTGCTCCAGCATCGTACGCAGGTCTATGGCGCTGAGCACATCCACGTTATGTAGCAGAAATGGTGCGCCGCGGTCAGCGCCACTCTCCAGGAAAAACCATGCGGCCTTTTTCAAGGCACCGCCGGTGTCCAGCAGCACGTCTTCCTGCGAGATCTGCACGCGCATGCCGAAATTGTCTTTGGATTTCAGGTAGCCGACGACCCTATCGGCAAAGTGATGCACGTTCACAATTACTTCGTTGACGCTGAAAGACCGTAGCCGCGTCAGAGTAATTTCCAAGAGCGTACGGCCGGCAAGCTCCACCAAAGCTTTGGGGCGATCATCGGTAAGTGGGCGGAGGCGCGTTCCCAGTCCCGCGGCCAGAACCATCGCCTTCATGGACGCACGCTCATTTGCCGAGTGCCTCTAGGCCCAAATGCCGCACCACAACCTGCAAGCCCCTGCCCGCGCGCAACCGTTTGGCGAGCTGTTCGGCAAGGTAGACCGAGCGATGTTGCCCCCCAGTGCATCCGAACGACACCATCAGATTCTTGAATCCTCGCTCCCGATAGCTGCTCACGCTGGCATCTACCAGCGACATCACGCTCGCTAAAAATTGGTGCACGCTTTCTTGTTGATTAAGGTATTCAATCACCGGTACGTCTTTTCCAGTCAGTGCCTTGAAACGATCTTCGCGACCGGGATTGGGCAAACTGCGGCCATCGAAGACGAAGCCGCCGCCGTTGCCGGACTCATCTTTCGGAAATCCCTTATGATACGAAAAACTGAAAACGCGTACAGTAAGTTCGTCGGCATCCGTTGCCAAGGCTGACAACTTCTCCGAAGCCAGCATGCTGCGAAACGCGCTCATCAACGTTGGCAATTCGATGGGCAGCTCAGCATGGTGCAACAGCCAACGCAGATTTTTCAGCGCGTATGGAACACTTTGTAAAAAATGCGCTCGGCGTTCGTAAAATCCACGGAACCCGTAAGCGCCCAGCGCCTGCATGATGCGGACATATACGTAAGCGTAGTAGTGCCGCAGAAAAGTTTCGCGGCCGATTCTGGCGTGCTGGTTTAGCGCCTCAAGATAGTGATCGAGCAGATGCTGCCGCAATTCCGGCGGTAGGTCAGCCTTGGCGTCATAGAGCAGCGACGCGATGTCGTAGTGCAAGGCACCTTTGCGGCCACCCTGATAGTCCACGAAGTACGGCACACCATCGAGCAACATGATGTTGCGCGACTGAAAATCGCGATAAAGAAAGTAGTCGCAGTCTGCCGTCAGCAGAAAGTCCGTCAACTGCCGGAAGTCTTGTTCCAGCGCCGATTCGCTGAACGGAATATTCGCCAAGCGCAGGAAATAGTATTTGAAGTAGTTGAGATCCCAGGTGATGGATTGCCGGTCAAAACTCGGGCATGGATAGCAAACGCTGTAATCCAAATCCCGCCCAGCGACTACCTGAAAGCGCGGCAAGATTTCCGCCACTTTTCGGTACGCTTCAATTACCTTCGGAGCAATCACTTCAGCGGTGCGGTTCTTCGAAAGGAATTCAAACAGCGTGGTATCGCCCAGATCCTGTTCGAGATAAGCGCCTTGATCCAAATCCTCGCCGTAAATTTCCGGTACCGCCAACCTGTGCTTCCGAAAGTGTCTGGAGAACGCCAGAAACGCGGCATTTTCTTCGCGCACTCCATACAGGATGCCAATGGCGCTGGAATTCTGGTTGGAGATCCGAATGATCTTTCGGCCGGAGCCGCCGAGTTCGCCTTGCAAAGGCTGTACCCGCCCTGCCGGCGTCTTAAAATGCTGCTCGAAAAACTTTTTTAGAATTTCCATTCCTCAAAATCCAGGCGGATCAGAATTGATTCACGCGATTGCATCGGCGTATTTCTAGAATAGCCGATTTCGCGGGAAGTATTGGGCTGCTGGGCGCCAGGTTGTCGTTCGGATTAGTGCTTGGAGCCGCACCGGGAAGGAAAGTCCTTGGTCCACTGTAGTAACGTTCAAGGCGCAAAGCTTGTCGACACACTGCCAGCGGTTCTCGCCGCATTCGCGCCGCCTATATAATGGATCAGTGAAACTTCGCGCCAAAAATAAAGTAGCCAAAGAACAGCGCCTCACCGAAGGGCGGAATTCCGCTTCAACAAATCTGGACCGACTTTCCGCCGAAGCTATCGTTCGGCTGATGAACCGCGAAGACCAAAAAGTTGCGGCCGCGGTATCACGTGAAATACCGGCGATCACCAAGGCAGTAGATGCAATCGTGCGCGGCATACGAAACGGCGGCCGTCTTTTTTACGTGGGGGCCGGGACCAGTGGACGGCTTGGAGTATTGGACGCTGCCGAATGTGCTCCAACATTCGGGACTTCCCCTACTCAGGTGCAAGCCCTGATCGCCGGCGGCCGTCGCGCAGTGACCAACGCAGTGGAAGGCGCTGAGGACTCGGTCGAGAATGGAGCACGCGATCTTCTCTCAAAGAAGTTGTCGCAACGCGACGTGGTAATTGGCATCGCCGCGAGTGGCACCACTCCATATGTACTTGGAGCTTTGAAATATGCCCGCACCCGTGGGGCTATCACCGTGGCCGTTACCGTGAACCGCAATATGCCGGTAGCACGCTTCGCCGAAATTCTAATCGCTCCGGAAGTTGGTCCGGAAGTATTAACCGGCTCGACCAGATTGAAGGCTGGTACCGCGCAAAAAATGGTGCTCAACATGCTCTCAACTGCAGCGATGGTTCGTTTGGGACACGCTTATGAAAATTTGATGATCGACCTACTCGACACAAACGAAAAGCTTTCTGACCGTTCGCTACGCATTCTCATGGAAGCGAGCGGCAAGAAGCTGTCCGCTGCGAAACACGCTCTGCGGAATTCGGGACACTGTTTGCGCGTTGCGCTGGTGATGCTGAAGAAGGACCTGACCGCACCGGAAGCAAAGGTTTTGCTGAAAGAATCTGCCGGAGACATACGCCGCGCAGTGGGAGAAGACTAGGTCGAAATCGGCCAGCGATCCTAGAACGCCATCTTATGGACAAATTTCTCATAACCGGCGGAATTCCGTTGCACGGAAGCGTGACCGTCAGCGGCGCGAAAAACTCCGCGCTGCCCGCCATGGCGGCCGCGCTACTGACCGCCGACCGTTTAACATTGCACAACATTCCGATGGTGCGCGACATCATTACCATGGGAAAACTGCTGGCGTATATGGGTGTCAGCGTTAGCGCCAACGAAATTCCCGCCAGCAACTATGCGTTCCAGGCTCACACCATCAGTGACGCCGTCGCGCCGTATGAACTCGTGAAGACCATGCGCGCCTCGATTTTAACGCTGGGCCCGACACTGGCCCGCACCGGCATTGCACGAGTTTCCCTCCCTGGAGGTTGCGCGATCGGCGCGCGTCCGGTGGATCTGCACCTTACGGCTCTGGAAAAAATGGGCGCAGAGATTGCCACTTCGCACGGCTATATCGAAGCGCGTGCCCCAATAGGCGGCCGCCTTCGCGGCGCGCACGTTGTGTTCGAAAAAATTACCGTCACCGGAACAGAAAATATCTTGATGGCCGCGGCACTCGCCGATGGCGAAACCGTGCTTGAAAATTCCGCGCGCGAGCCGGAAGTCACCGACCTAGTGGAACTTCTAAAAAAAATGGGCGCAAAGATCGAAGGAGTGGGAACCTCGACACTGCGCATCCAAGGCGTCTGCACACTGCAAGGTGCCGAACATTCGGTGATTCCCGACCGCATCGAAGCTGGAACATTCCTGATCGCCGGTGCGATCACCAATGGCGACTTGACCGTCACCCGTTGCCAGCCGCTGCACCTCGGCGCCATTCTAAGGAAACTCCGCGAAGCTGGCGTATCGGTAGAAGAACTCGCGCCCGGCGAGCTGCGGGTGCGTGGCAATCGCAAATTAATCGCCACCGACGTAACCACCGAAGAGTATCCGGGTTTCGCCACCGACATGCAGGCGCAGTTCATGGCGCTGACGACACAAGCCGAAGGCACATCCACCGTCACCGAAACCATTTTCGAAAATCGCTATCTTCACGCCAGCGAAATGATCCGCATGGGCGCACATATCTCCATCGATGGTCGCCGCGCGGTCATTCACGGCCCAGCACAACTTAGCGGTACAACGGTTCAAGCCTCCGACTTACGCGCCAGTGCTAGCCTGGTGCTAGCTGCTCTGGTCGCCAGCGGCGAAACCACCATTGAACGCGTGTACCACATTGACCGCGGCTACGAGCGTATCGTCGAAAAGCTTAGTGCCATCGGAGCCGATATTCGCCGTACCCCTTCAGCGTTCTCTTGACCATTTTTGTGCTCGCGCGGTTCTCTGCTACACTTTTCGAGGTTATCCGCGTAGCGTGGAATCGCATTGATGCAGCCGGTTGTTCCCACTTAGGAGGATTCTCGCCATGCCAATCGCTCAACTACTTGAAAGAATTGACGCGGCAATCGCCGATAAGAACCTTCTAAAACATCCCTTTTATCAGGATTGGCAAGCCGGCAAGCTTTCTCGCCAGTCGTTGCAACTTTACGCCGCCCAGTACTACCAACATGTGGAAGCATTTCCCAAGCACTTGAGGGTGCTGGCCGAGCGCGCCGATGAATCTCTGAAGCTGGTAGTGCTTGAGAATTTGGCCGAAGAAGAAAATCCCGCCCAGCCGCATCCACAATTGTGGCGTGACTTCGCAGCAGCACTAGGAGTCAGCGCAGAAGACATCACGGCATCGCCTTCACTCCCAGGCACGCAAAACGTTGTGCACACATTTCGCGAGATCTGCGCCAATCGTCCCGTAGCTGAGGCAGTCGCTGCGCTCTACGCTTACGAATCGCAAGTTCCTGAAATTGCCGCCACCAAGATTGACGGCCTCAATCGCTTTTACGGAATCAGCGACCGCAAAGGAACTGCGTATTTCTCGGTTCACGAAGAGGCCGACAAGGCGCACCGGTCGGCATGGCGCAATTGGCTGGCCGAAAATGCCGTGGGCAATGAGGAACAGATTCTCGCAACTGCAAACGATGCTCTGGATGCTCTGTGGGGTGCGCTGGACGCCGTTCACTCCGGCTCCTGCTCTAAGAACTAAGCCGAGAGCGAGTTCAGCCTCGCAGGCCTGGCCACAAAAAAGGAGGCGTCGTTCCTATTGACCGGTCGTTTTTCGCTCTACCTGCGCCCCTTAACTCCATCAACTGTAATTGCTTAGAGACGAGTCGGCCTGCCCTAAGCCAATTAAAAATAAGAAAGGCCTCCGGTCCGAAGGCCTTCTTAAATCATTGTTTGTAATTCGCCTTACTCGGAAGCTGCAGCGGAAGCGGTACCTTCGCCGCCGCCTGCACTGCCCGTTCCGGCAGCTCCGTCCTTCTTCTGAGCCTTCTCACGCGCTTCCTTGATCAGCGCTTTGCGGGACAAGCGAACCTTGTTGCCCTCAATCGAAAGCACTTTGACCAGCACCTGGTCGCCGAGTTTCAGTTCGTCGCGAACGTCGCGAATACGTTGTTCGGATATTTCGCTGATGTGCAGCAAGCCGTCAGTGCCGGGGAAAAGTTCGACGAAAGCGCCGAATTCTGCCAAACGGACAACTTTGCCGAGATAGGTCTTACCGATTTCCGCGCTGGCGGTAACGTCGCGAACCATCTGCAACGCTGCATCGCCGCCCGAACCGCTGGTGGCAAAGATATGAACCGTGCCGTCTTCGTGCACGTCAATCTTTACGCCAGTCGCTTCGATAATGGACTTGATCTTCTTGCCGCCCGGACCGATCAGGTCGCGGATCTTGTCGGTTGGGATCGACAACTTGAACAAGCGCGGCGCATATGCAGAAATCGTGGTGCGCGCGGTGCTCAGCGTCAGATCCATGATGTCCAGAATTTCCAGACGAGCTTTTTTCGCCTGGGCCAGCGCTTCGCGCATCATCGGAATGCTTATACCGCTGACTTTAATGTCCATCTGCAAGGCGGTGACGCCCGCGCGAGTTCCGGCAACTTTGAAATCCATATCGCCGTAGTGATCTTCCGCGCCTGCGATGTCGGTCATCACGGCGTACTTACCCTTTTCGCCGACAACCAAGCCCATGGCGATACCTGCGCAAGGCGACTTGAGGGGTACACCGGCATCCATCATCGCCAGCGAAGCGCCGCACACCGTGGCCATCGAAGAGGAACCGTTTGATTCCAAAATGTCGCTGACCAAACGCATGGCGTACGGAAATTCGGATTCCGGCGGAAGTAGGCTGTTCAACGCGCGCTCTGCCAACGCACCGTGACCGATTTCGCGGCGTCCCGGACCACGCACCGGCTTCACTTCGCCGACGCTAAATGGAGGGAAGTTGTAGTGCAACATGAAGCGCTTGTGCTGATCCTGCGCGAAGAGCAAATCCAGCCGCTGCTGGTCTTCCTTCGTACCGAGAGTCAGCGTCGCCAATGCCTGCGTTTCACCGCGGGTAAACAGCGCTGAGCCATGGACCCGAGGTAGCAAGCCAACTTCGCAAGTGATCTTGCGGATCTTGTCGAATGCGCGGCCGTCCGGACGACGGCGGTTATTCAAAATTTCGTCGCGGAAGATATCCTCTTTCAGGCGATCGAAGGCCCGCTTGGTCAGCGTCAGCTTCTCTTCGTCTTCTTCCGGAACGGTTTCGACGATCTTCGCCTTCAATTCGTCGATCAGCTGATAGCTTTCCTTCTTGGGATGCTTTTCGGTGTCCAAGGAGTCCTTCAATTGGGCTCCATAGGTTTTCTTGATCGAATCATAGATGCTCTGATCGAATGGCCATGGCGCGACTTCCACCTTCTTCGGCTTCAGTTGTGCGTGCAGCTCCTTGATCGCGCCAACAATCTTCTTCACTTGGGCGTGACCGAATTCTAATGCTTCCACAACCGTCTCTTCGGAGACTTCCAGCGCCCCGGACTCCACCATCATGATGGCGTCTTCGCTGCCGGCGATTACGATATTGATCAGGCTGATCTTCTGCTCTGCCACCGTCGGATTGGCAACCAACTGACCGTTCACCAGGCCCACACGAACTGCTGCGATTGGCGTCGGAAAAGGCAAGTCGCTGCAATAGGCTGCAGCGGCCGCACCGGTAACCGCGATCACGTCCGGATCGTTGTCGCTATCCGCGGAGAGCACCATCGCGTTGATCTGGGTCTCGTTTCTCCAGGATTCCGGGAACAGCGGGCGCATCGGGCGATCAATCAGTCGCGAAGTCAAAATTTCTTTTTCTGTCGGGCGGCCTTCCCTCTTGAAAAATCCTCCGGGAATCTTTCCGGCCGAATAAGTGTTTTCGCGATAGTCCACAGTCAGCGGCAAAAAGTCTCGATCGTTTGGCTTGGTTGACATGCAAGCCGTATTCAAAATCACGGTGTCGCCGTACTTGGCTACGATCGCTCCATTGGCTTGCTTGGCGATCTTTCCCGTTTCCAGAGTCAGCATTCTTCCGCCGACCTCAACCGATACCTGGTAAGGTGCCGGGGTATGATTATTTTCTGACATGATTCATTCCTTTAGTCCCGCCTCTGGCGGCACCTGGGCAGAACCGTCTGCCCTTTCCATTTTTGCTGCGCTTTCTAGTGATGTGCTCTGTCGTTGAGCAGAGGTAGGTTTCGCCGGCCACCGGCTGCGGATACACTACGAGACATTTCGCCTGTTTCCCAGCCGAATGCCCAATACAGACATTTTTCGATTGGAAGTTGTCACTTCGCGCGCCATTCGCGGTTTCTTGCTCTGCAAACCGTTACTTACGCAGACTGAGGCGTTCCACAATCTCGCGATACCGATCCGGGTCCCGACGGTTCAGATAATCCAGCAAACGCCGGCGCTTGTTGACCATCATGATCAGTCCCCGCCGTGATGCGTGGTCCTTTACGTGGCTCTTGAGGTGCGTCGTCAGATAGTTGATCCGCTCACTCAACAGCGCAATCTGCACTTCGGGTGAGCCCGTATCTTTGACATGAGACCGGAATTGTTCGATCAACGCTGCTTTCGGTGCGCTCAAGTGCCCTCTCCGCCGTCCCTGAAATTTTCCTCTTCTCTTCGACTACACCAGGGTAACACAACCTTCTTTGAACTGTAAAGCAATCCGCTTGACAAAAATCCGCTGAAAAGTTGCGGCGTTTTTCGGTTTTGCGAATCAAACTTAGGTGCATTTTGTGGTGCTAAACTAAGGTAAGTCACGCTCCCACCATGAAAACTTCGGCCGCCACCAGCAACCACCCCTCAAGATCGACCTGGCTCAGCAAAGGCCGGGAAGCGTTCCGCTTACGCGCGTGGACCACCGCGTATTCCGCGCTTTCCGACGCAAATAAAGAACAGCCGCTCGGTGCCGAAGACCTCTTGGGACTGTCGATCGCGGCACACTTGATAGGCAAGGATGGCGAAAGTATTGACTTGCTGAGCCAGGCGCACCAGGGATTTATTTCCGAGGGCCAACCAACGCGCGCTGCACGTTGCGCCTTCTGGCTGGCCTACATTGCCATGTTCAACGGAGAAATGGCCCACTGTAACGGTTGGCTCTCACGCTGCCGCCGATTGTTGGATGGCCAGGCGGAATGCGCGGAGCACGGTTACGTTCTATTGCCGGACGCGATTCGCGGGGTCCGCGAAGGCAAAATAGAATCTGCGCTGGCTGCTTTTGCAAGAGCAATCGAGATTGGCGAGCGCTTCGCTGACCGAGAGTTGATGACCCTGGCCCTAAACGGGCAGGGGCGCGCCTTGATCCGTCAGGGCGAAATCGCGCGCGGAGTAACTCTGCTGGACGAGGCCATGATTGCAGTCACCGCCGGAGAAGTCTCGCCAGTGGTTGCCGGCGGCGTTTACTGCAGCGTGATCGAGTCCTGCCGCGAAACTTTCGACATTCGCAGAGCTCAAGAATGGACCTCCGCACTGGACTCCTGGTGCGCAGCGCAACCCGACCTTCGTCCCTATCGTGGAGCTTGCTTGCTGCACCGCGCCGAAATCATGCAACTGCACGGAGAGTGGCCGGGTGCGTTGGCCGAAGCCGAACAAGCTTGCCAATGGTTGTCGCACCCAACTGCAAAACCCGCTTGCGGAGCCGCGTATCACCGGGTAGCGGAGTTGCACCGGCTTCGCGGCGAGTTTGAACCAGCTGAATTGGCATTCCATACAGCCAAACAGTGGGAACGGGTGACGCGACCAGGATTAGCGTTGTTACGATTGGCGCAAGGAAAATTGGGAGCAGCCAGCACTACCATTCATGAAGCGGTTGATGCTGCAGTCGAACCCGGCTTGCGTCTACTGGCACTGGATGCGGCGGTCACTATTGCCTTGGCTGCGAAAGATCTCGCTTCGGCGCGAAAGGCCGCAAGTGAACTTGGCGAAATCGCGAAGCGACATGGCGCGCCGTTCATCCACGCCGTGGCAAACCGCGCCAACGGAACTGTTCAATTGAGTGAAGGCGACGCCCGTGGCGCACTAGGAGATCTGCGTAACGCCTGGAATACTTTTTGCGAATTGCAGGCGCCCTATGAAGCCGCTCGCGCTCGTGTATTGGTTGCGCTCGCCAACCGGGCGCTCGGCGAAGTTGACGCCGCGAACTCTGAGTTGGCTGCAGCGCGCCAGGTTTTCCGTGAACTAGGAGCCGAACCGGATTTGGCGGGCGCCGAAATGCCCCTTGACGACGCAATCCGCGTTTCCGAGTCTCCGCTCAGTCCACGCGAGCTGGGCGTGTTGAAGTTGGTGGCCTCCGGCCGGACCAATCGGCAAATCGCCGCGAAATTACATATCAGCGAAAAAACGGTCGCCCGTCACATCAGCAATATCTTCAATAAGTTGGACCTGTCTTCACGCGCCGCGGCCACCGCTTATGCCTACCAACACGGACTGGCCTAGTTTCCGCTACATAAAATTACCCATATCGGTACTCGCGAAAAATTGGTTAGTTTGCCCGATGCGGCAGCTCTTTCCTAACCTTACTCTCCAAACTGCAATCTAAAACCAGAGTGAGGCGAAGATGAGCAACCGAATCTATTCCAGTCACATTCACACCATTGTTATTGGTGGCGGGCAGGCAGGCCTTTCTGTCGGCTATCACTTAAGAAAGCTTGGTATCCCATTTCTGATTCTTGACGCGCATCGGCGCATCGGCGACGCCTGGCGGAATCGTTGGGACTCGCTGCGGCTATTTACACCCGCTCGTTATTGCGGACTTCCGGGTTTGCCGTTTCCCGGCCGTGGCGATTCTTTTCCGACCAAAGATGACGTCGCCCACTACCTCGAACTCTACGCAAAGTATTTCCAGTTGCCTCTGGAAACCAATGCCAAAGTCAATCTGCTTTCCAGAAACGGAAACAGATTTGTGGTGACTGCCGGGGACCAGCGCTTCGAATCTGAAAATGTGGTGGTCGCCATGGCCAATTATCAAGTGCCGAAGCGGCCAGCATTTGCCACAGAAATTAACACTAGCATCGTGCAACTCCACGCTCACGAATACCGCAATCCAGCACAATTGCCGGAGGGTGACGTTCTGATCGTTGGCGCGGGCAATTCCGCCGCTGACATCGCCATAGAAGTCGCGCGGACCCACGAAACCTGGATGTCTGGAAAGGAATCCGGCTTCGTTCCTCTTCCCATCGACGGTATTTTGGGCCGGCAGTTTCTCTCGCGCGTGATTCGCTTTATCGGCCATCACGTCCTGACTTTGAGCACTCCCATCGGACGAAAAAAGCGGCCTGTACTCCTGCGCCGAACTACACCGCTGATTCGGGTGAAGCCTAAAGACTTGATTGCGGCCGGGATTACCCGCGTTCCCAAAGTCGCTGGCGTGCGCTACGGTCTTCCGTGGCTGGAAGACGGACGTACCCTCAACATAAAAAGTATCGTCTGGTGCACGGGTTACACTCCCGGTTTTTCGTGGATCGATCTTCCTGTTCTCGGCAGCGACGGGCTTCCTGCTCACGAACTGGGTGGAGTGCGCAACGCTCCGGGATTGTTTTTCGTGGGGCTGCATTATCTTTACTCTATGACTTCGGCGACGCTGGTTGGCGTCGGCCGCGACGCACAACGCATCGCCCAAGCCATCGCTTCCAGGCAGGCCGCGCCGGTCGGTGCGGCGGTTGGCCCGAAATCCGTGCAAGCCGCATAATAGTTAGAAGGTTGGCAGAGGTGGGCGCGGTGCAGAGCCCCCACAGGAATTTCCCTGCACCGCGTGTGTGGCGAGGCGTTTCTCAGCGCTTGCGAACCTTGTCAGAAACCAGCACCGGATTCGGCGCGCTCATAAACAGCAAACCGCGCAAGGACACTGTATTTCCCTCGACGAGGGCGCTGATAGCACTGGCATTTTCAAAATTGGTTTCCGACGAAGTCTGTGCCTGGATGGTGTTTATGCCCGCGCCAGTCAACAGTCCCGGCAAGCCGACGATATTGAAGTTGTTGCCGTTCACCGCACCTGAGACCGTGGCAGTAAACCGAGTGTCGCGCAAGCGCACTCTGTCCGTAGTTACCGCGATCGCCGCAGGTGCAGGTCCTCCGGTCATCGAACGTTTGCGAACCTGCACGGTCTGACCGGGCATCAGCTGCGAAGTATCGCTCGCGCCTTCAAACGCCTGCTGCAGAGAAGATGGAACGCTCAACCCGTTCGCATCTACTCGAAATGACGTACCGCCTCCTGCGGTTTGCAGCATTACGACGACCGGGTCACCCAAGGAAACATTGGTTACCGCGCGCAACTCATCGATGACTACGATTTCGAACTGCGTCGCGCTATCCACTTTGAACACCATGCCGTCCAGCTCATCGTCTGCGGCCTCGGCAGCGTTATCTCGCAGTTCGATTTTCTTGGCCAGGAATCCGCCGCTGCCCATCAGCTCCAAATCCGCTTCGATGGACTGGCCATCCGCCAGGCAGGTGAAATTGGCCGCAGCGCACACTCCGAAATCTTCGAACTCAGTATTGCCGTCTGTCGCCACGCTGATCGCGCCAAAGTCCGCGGTTTGCAATGTGAATTGATTGTTGGCAGGACTCATCACGATTCCATCGGCGTCTTCCACTTCCTGCAGCTCGCCTCCGCCCGTGGTAGTTTTTTGCGTCGCGGAAACGGCGTTCGCGGTGCTGAAGTCCACGGCAAGGCTGCTGGAAATAATCGACGCCAGATTTAGGTCCACCAGAAATCCGTTTTGACTGGCGCTGGTGACATAGAAGGTGCCGTTCAACATGGAGGTAAGCGTTCCGGTTGGCTTGATCTGACACACCGCACCGTTGGCGCAGCCCGCCAGCGCTGTCCCGCTATTGTTCTGGAACGTCAATTCCGGATTCGCGAACGTTAGGCTGAGGCTGGTGTAATTTGCCGCCGCGACTGTAGCTGTACTCAGGAACGCCGACTCCGTCTCCAGCTTTTTCACTTCGATGCGGACCGGCCCTTTTCCCCCCAGTAGGTCTACGTTTCCTGGGCTAAGCGTCGCTCCGGTAACCGAGACTTCAAATGAGATTACCGTCACGCCCGCAGGAGGAGCATCCGTCACCGCTAAGCTGACCTGCGCAGCTTGTGCTCCGGGAGGCGGTGCCATTGCGTTATACGATCCTCCACAACCCGCTAGAAAACCGGCAGCCATCACCGCCAGCTGTGCAGCGCTTGTTTTATCTAGAATCATACTGTCCTCCAGGGCTGAACTCGGCGCGCACCCTTGGTACCTCCCGATCAAGCGGAGTAGCTCCGCCATTCGGCGGCAATTTCGGCAGGGGTGGAAGATGCCGTGCTTGGTTGAGTCAAATACCGAGTTGGAGCAATGATGCGAGCAAGGGCCCCGCATCTTCCGAGAGGGTAACAAAACCGCGGGAATCAGCTGTCAGGGAATTGTCAATATTTGCGCTGGAAAACCTAGCTTAAGATTGCCAACTTCTTACATTGCCAGTCATTTTCCGTGAATGGGGCCTGTTCACCTTGCGTTCCTTGACGCAACACTAGCCGAGTGCTACAAGTTACCCAATTCGTTCATCTGGTCCGTCCCGCTTCATGACAACAGCGTTGAGCGCCTGCTCGCAACGTTCGCGTCACATCAAGTCCCAAAGACATTTGCCCCGGTGCAGGCGGAAATTTTTCACGGAGAAATCAAGAAATGAAGCCACGTTTGTTCTTGTGTCTAGTCGCCGCATTTTTGTCCTGTATTTCCACGGCGGTTGCGCAGCAATCGCAAGCCCAGTCTCAACCGCTCACTTTCTGGTACGACTACTTCATCACTCCCGGCAAGGAAGAAGAATTTGTGGACCTGGTGAAAACCGTCGGACAGCCGGTACGCGACAAGCTGATGGCCGATGGGGTCGTTCTGGCCTGGGGCCTGCAGGTTTCGCTGCTGCGCGTTCCCGGAAGCGCCACTCACTGGATCTGGTTTGAAGTTGCCGACTACGCCGGAGTGGAAAAAGTGGACGAGGCCATGCGTGCACAGTTCGCCAAACTCAACGAAGAGGCCGCGAAATCCGGTGTCATCAAGAAGGGCCAGAAGCCTGCACTATCCGTCAACGCTCGCCTCGGCGAAGTTACCGATATAACGAAGATCCACGACTATCTCACCCGCGACATCGTTTCCGGCGATTACCACATCCCGCCTCAGGGTACTCTGCCGTATACCCGCTTCAATTTCGTGAAGGTCAAACCCGGCAAAGCCACCGACTATCGCAAAGCTTGGGAGAAATACAACAAGCCGGTCTTCGACAAACTGGTCGCAGACGGCGTGATTCTTGGCTACGGGCTGGCAGTGGAAGATATCCGCACCGATGGCGACTTCACTCATTTCGTATGGTTCGACACCAAAGACCTGGCATCCATGGATAAATTCCGTGCGGCGTTCATCGCCGATCGGGACCGTCGCTCCCCGGAAGAACAGGAATCCTTGACACATTTATTTGCGAACCTGCAGGATCTGGACGCGTCGCGATCCGAGGTAGGCCGCTCACTAATCTTCCACACGCCCGCACCCAAGTAGCTTCGTTTACCGAATGCTACGCTCGGCGCTTGCCGAGCGCGGTATGCTCCAACACAGGCCGTCTCTAACTGACGGCCTTCTTTCTTTTAAACTGTGACTGTGGCCACGCTTTCGCGGAAACAGGCCGTTGGATGTACTATCGCAGCGCGGATTTTTCTACTTTTCCGGGGATCGCGGAATGACCACGCGAAGGGCAGCACTGGTAACCGGCGCAAATTCTGGCATTGGCAAGACCATCGCAGCGCGCCTGGCCGCCGCTGGCTACGCTGTCGCGGTCAATTACAAACTCGACGCGCCCGCCGCCGATCTTTTTGCAAAAGAGTTGCAAGCCAGTGGAGCCCAGGCCATCGCGGTTTATGCCGACGTGTCAAACGGTAAAGATGTGGATGCCCTGTTTGAAAGTGTTCTCTCCTCTTTCGGTTCGCTCGATGCCCTAGTCAACAATGCCGGCGTTCAAGTCTTCAAGCCGCTGCTCGACGTGGCCGAGGCCGATTGGGATCGGGTGATTGCCACCAACTTGACGGGTTGCTATCTCTGTACCCAGCGCGCCGGCCGCCACATGAAAGAGCGCCGCTCCGGGGCGATCGTCAATATCGGTTCCGGTTGCAACAAGGTTCCCTTCCCCAATCTTTCCGGTTACACCGCCAGCAAAGGTGGCATCGAAATGTTCACCAAGTCCGCGGCGCTGGAACTTGGCCCGTTCGGCATCCGCGTGAACTGTGTCGCTCCCGGTGCCATCGACACCGAACGCACCAAAACCGAGTTAGACGATTTTGCCAGCTCCTGGGCCCGCCTAACGCCGCTTCGCCGTATCGGTACTCCGGAGGATGTCGCCGCTGCAGTGGAATTTCTGCTAAGTGCTAACGCCTCATTCATCAGCGGCCAGACCCTCGGCGTGGACGGCGGCCTCTTTATGCAGCCTCGCTGGCCCGATTCCGACTACGGCATCTAGCTGCGGCTTCTTCCTCCACAGAATCATGCCCGCAGTAACTGCATCGCATCGTCGGCGCAGTTTCCACCAGCAATTCACGCCAGCTGGCCGATAATCGAATCGGCCTCCGTTCTTACTCGCAACCCTTGGCCAAAGTCCATTTCAATCAGTGCGAGGCTTTCTTGCCGAACGAACTGTCGCCGACCAATCCGCGCGCGGGCGATTTTCCCGCCGACAAGAAGCTTTTCCGAAACTGGTCGGAGTTTCACTCGTTCGCGCTGCTCACCGTCGCCACACTGCTCTGTGTATTGCCCTTCGTGAACAAAGCTTTTCACATGGACGATCCGTTGTTCGTCTGGACTGCTCAGCATATTGCCGGTCACCCGCTTGATCCTTACGGCTTTCGCGTGGTCTGGTACGCCACCGAAACGCCGGTTTCGGACATCACCAAGAATCCGCCGCTGGCTTCCTACTACGCCGCCTTCGCGGGAAGCTTATTCGGTTGGTCAGAGCGCGCGCTGCACATCGCATTTCTCTTCCCCACCCTGATCGTGGTGCTCGGAACGTATCGGCTGGCCCGCCACTTCACGGCATTCCCGGTGCTGGCCGCTGCGATCACCCTTTGCTCTCCCGGCTTCCTGGTTTCCAGTACCACGGTCATGTGCGACGTCGCCATGCTGGCGTTGTGGATTGTCGCCATCCTCTTATGGCTTGTCGGATTGCAATCTCAAAATCATCTCTATCTGATCGCTGCCGCGATTTTGATTGCGGCCGGCACCCTCACCAAATATTTCGGTGTTGCCCTCATTCCGCTTTTATTTTTCTATACGCTTCACAAACAGCGCCGTCTCGGAGCATCGCTTTTCTATCTCTTCATCCCCGCTCTGGCGCTCGCCGCGTATCAATATTGGACTCACGGCCTCTATGGCCGCGGACTGTTGTCCGATGCCTTGCAGTACGCCAGCTTGCACGATCGTGCGAATGGCCCATCCATCGCGGCGAAGTCCATGGTAGGCCTGGCCTTTGCCGGTGGCTGCGCCATCCCGGCGCTTTTCCTTGCGCCGTTGTTGTGGACTCGCAAATGGTTGGTGGTTGGATTGTTGTCTTGCGGATTTGCTGGATTGGCCGTCACTCTCGGCTGGGTTCACATCGAAGCGCCGCTCGCCGCCCCACATTGGCGGCTGGTCTCAACTCAACTTGCGGTTTTCATCGCCGGCGGAATTTCGGTCATGGGTCTGGTCTTCGCGGGAATCTGGCGTCGCAGCGATCCGGAAACCGTTTTGTTGGCGCTGTGGGTGACGGGAACATTGGTCTTCGCCACATTCGTGAACTGGACCATTAACGCGCGCTCCATTCTCCCGATGATTCCGGCTATGGCCATACTCATCGCCCGCCAGTTGGAGTCGCGCGCCGCCCATTCGAGACACTTCTCGACAAAACTCGCCGCTACGGTGCTCTCGTCAGCCGTTTTGACTATCTGGGTGACTCAATCGGATGCAAGTCTGGCCAACACCGGCCGCATCGCGGCCAATACCGTCTTTGCGGACTTACGGAATTTGGATACGCCAATCTATTTCGAGGGCCACTGGGGCTTTCAGTACTACATGCAGCAGTTCGGCGCAAAACCCGCCGACTTGCGCCACACGCCATTTCACTCCGGCGATTACTTGATCATTCCCGAAAATACGACCAACAGTTTTGGGCCACCACCGGGCTTTCGCCTTGACGGGTCCTTGTTGCAGTTCGATTTGCCTGCTGGAGTAATCACCATGTCGCAGCCGGTGGGCGCGGGATTCTACGCGTCCGTTTGGGGACCGCTGCCGTATGCGTTCGCTCCAGTTCCCCCCGAGCGATATTTCCAGGCGCGATTGGTAGCGCTGCCGCAGCGAAACGATCCTTTCGCTTCGCTCCCGAAACCCTAGTTAGGCGCAGTCGATGACCGTTCGAAGCGAAGCGCGCCTTCGGCAGCGCATTCGTATCGGTCCTGCTTTAGATAACCGCACAGACTGATGCGCCCCAATTCCCGATTCCTGTGCAGCGCATAGCTGGTTGCCTTTGCACTTCGCCAGTACCCGTAAAATGTGCACTTTGCATACCTCTTCCATCGACAGTGCCCGCCAATCAATCGCGGTTTCCCTTTCCCAGTCCGCGATACCATTCCGGTGACCATGGGAGTGCCCGCTTGCCGCGACCGTGCAAGCCGATGCGCCTGCGCCATGACTCAATTTGATTTGCGGGAATCTGCATAACGGACTGCTGAGAACTTGTGATGATCGCGCTGCGGACCATAATCGCTGCCAGTTCGCCGAAGTTGCACCATTTCGGAACCAATCGTTGTTGCGATTCCCAATTCGGAACCGGGGCGCGTGCTAATTTGCTCGCCCTTTCGGCTTTGCTACCACCAGTCTCCGCCTATTCGGCCCACTTTCCGCGCTCCCCATTCGCTCCGCCACGTACGGAACGGATCTAGCAGCCGCAAAATAGAATGGCTCCAGTCTCTATCGGCCTCCGCAGCTCGATATGTTTGCCGGACTCCTCCGACCAGTGCAGCTCGGTCAGCACAAAAAAATCTTCGTTGCTGTCCCAACCCGATACTTCCACCGCCTACGCGCCTGACTCTCGACAAGAGCAACAGGCACTCCATGCTCCTCGCCTCGCATGAAGAGCAGGTCCAAGGCCAGTAGAGATCGCCCGGAAACCCCTCACAATTCAACTGTTATATGGATACGCCGCTGGCTGGGGGTTTGTTCGAATTTGGGGCATAGCGGAGACTCACTAGAATCGCTGGAAGATAAGCAGGTGCGTCGCATACGCTTCGATCGGGCCGTAGATATATCGGAATACTAGAATCGCCGCCAAAATGCCCAAACTTCGGTACGGCGTTGCCCGCAACCAGTCCAGATAGCGATGTGAAGTGTCATCGCCCATGAACAGCATGATTCCGGTGCTGCCATCGAGCGGGGGTACCGGCAAGAGATTGAAAACTCCCAGCAGCAAATTCAGCCGGAAGAACGCATCCAGAATCGGCGCCAGGACGTTCATTTGGCCGTCCAGCCCTCGTGCAAACCATCCGTATTCTCGCCCAAACCGGATCAGTATTGCCGCGATCAGCATCAGTGTGAAATTCGCTGCTGGACCAGCCAGCGCCATCCACGCAGCACGACGCGGATAGCGGCGTTGCCAATCCGGATTAAACGGGGCGCTCGCCCAGCCCACCATCCATTGCAAGAATAGGAAACTGAAAATTGGGATTACCACCATGCCCCATGGCTCGCGGCGGATGTGCGGCATGGGATTGAGGGTCACTTGCCCGGCGCGGTCCGCTGTATCGTCGCCGCCAATTTTGGCGACCAATGCATGCGACGCCTCGTGGCAAGTGGTGGAAAAAAGAAATGCCACGTACCAGATGAAACCAAGGACCAGAGTTGCGCTATCTAGGTTCGGCATGCAATCCGTTTCCTACTTCAGGAGCTTTCCAAGGGTAGAGTTACCCGCGACGGAAATCAAGGCGCGTACTCTTGGTTTCGCTCTGCAGGTTTGTAAGCAAATCGAGGAGTCAGCCTTTCTCCCCAAATCAGCAACTCAGTTTGCTGGAAATGCAAACGGCCCGGGTGGCGGGGCCGAAATCCGCCGTCACGATGTGCTGTATATCTTATTGTGCTGGGTCGCACTCGGCGGCAGGACGGAGGTTAGATTGTGCGGGAACGTATAGCAAAACTTCACCAGCGAGTCATGCTGGAATCGCTTCTGCGCTGCAACTTGCAGCGAGTGAATAATTCCCGCTTTTGTTGCTTTCAACCACGTTGATTGCGTTATAGCCGAGATATGCTCGTACCGAGTTCAACCGCCCTTCCCTGGATGTGAACCCTGTAGCGCCAGCACCGGGCGGCGCCGTTCGACAATCCGGCGGCTGGTATTCCGGGAAAAGCCAGGACCGGCTCAACTATGATTGGCTTTGTGGCACCAGAGGCGCTTTACAGCACCGCGGGCATTGAAGCTCACTGAGCTAAATCTTCGGCGAAAAGTCGGTCAACGTAAGGAACGTCGAATCTACCTTCTCCACAATCTTACCGTTGGCTTCAGACGCATTCCGCACCGTCTGCCATTCCGGATCGTCACCAAACGCTTTCCAGTTTGCGACCGCGGCTTCCCGGCCGGCATGCGCGATGATGTAGTAGAGCGTATTGGATTTCTGTGGATCATCCACCGGCGTCCAATACGCGATGTTCTTCATGCCGTGCTTCTCAAAAATCTTCATTGTATGCTCGCGGAAACGCCGGTGCAGATCCGGCAGTTTTCCTTCATAGCAGTGATAAACGCGAAGTTCATACACTGGGTTCGCGTCGGCT
>Ga0157376_10000765_pt1 | contig 20965 bp, 19 predicted proteins | sample M45metaG_FD_121801 | JGI IMG/M metagenome (GOLD analysis project Ga0157376, IMG submission 121801) | Miscanthus rhizosphere microbial communities from Kellogg Biological Station, Michigan, USA - M4-5 metaG | ecosystem: Host-associated > Plants > Roots > Rhizosphere > Soil | place: USA: Michigan... | reverse complement strand
CTGGCGGAACCGAGCTGGCCCTATTTTCTGGAATTCGCGAGCCGGTATCTGCATATGCCGGGTGCTGCGAGATAGATTAGCGGGGCGCTTGATTTTCGACGGTATGCAGCAGTTCGACAATTTGCGGAGCGGCGATGCTTTTGTAGTCGGGTGAGAGAAGGCCGTAGGTCTCGACGTTGTCGTACTTGCGGGTCATGCCGCTGGATTGAGTCCCATTGAGGGGCCAGTAGCTCCACGACAATCGATCATCTTGCTGAAGAAGGCGGATGAAGAGCCGGAACCAATCGGAATTGGCTCCGCAGTCCAGATTCTGGCAGGTTCCGAATTCGCCGACCCAGAGAGGGACGGCGGGCTGCGCGTGGAATAGATAGCCGACGCGAGCTTCGTATCCCTGCTTCATTTCGTCAAGGTTCGCAAAGGGGTGCTTCTGATCGTGGTAGGCGTGAGGTGAATAGACAAGACGATCAGGGACAGGCAGGTGAACAGGCAGCTTGTCGAATCCGCTGAGATTGGTGGAATATTCGGGGCCCTCTACCATGATGAGAAGGCGTGGATTGGCGGACAGTACGGCGTTGCCACCGCGTTCGGCGGCTGCATGCCAGTCGAGTTTCGGATCGGAACCGCCCCATGTTGCGCCGCTGCGGAGCTCGTTGCGCAGATCCGCGCCGATGACCCAGGGCTGATTGCGATAACGGCGCGCGATGGCCTTCCAGTCGGCAAGCCAGTGATCTTCAGGGTAGTCGGTGTTGTACCAGAGGCCGTTTCCGTCGGTCTCGCTGCAGCACCAGTCGGCGCGGCTGACGTGGTTATCGAGGATCACCATGATGTGAGCGCTCGCGAGCGCCGCGATCACAGCGTCCATGATTTCCATGGCGCGCATGTTCTTGAATTGCGGATTGGCGCTTATGGAGTAGGCAGGTGGAAATGGATTGTGTTCGAGCGTTTCGTTGGCCCAGGGGATGCGCACCGAGTTCACGCCGATCTGCTGGATTTGCAGAATGATTTCAGCAAGGGGAGCATGATCCAGGCCACCGGCAACGTATTCCTTCTGGTCGAAGCCGTACCAGTTGACTGAAGTGAGTCGAACGGGATGTTTTGCGGAGTCGAAGATGCGATATCCCTCAGTGTGGAGAGGCGGGGTGATGCGCGGTGGTTGAGCGAGGCAGGTGAGTCCGGTGAGGACTAGGAATAACAACGACAAGATATGCACGTTCCGGATCGATCGCATCTCGGAAAGTATACGGGAGACTTACAGCGGTTTGGACATGGTGATGCAGTGGCATTGCTGGCCATCTTTGAGCGCGCGGGACATCTGAAACGCTTCGGTGCCGGTTTCGACGAAGCCCAGGCGCTTGTAGATGGGAAGCAGTTCAGGGCGGAGGCTTAGGACAGTGATGTCGATGGCTTCGCAGCCCTTGTCGCGGAAGTGATCTTCGGCGGCGGCGAGCATGCGCTTGCCGAGGCCGGAGCCCTGATGGGCAGGATCGACTGCGAGCTGGCCGAGGTAGCCACGATTGCCGTGTGTTTCCGCATAGATGCAGGCAAGGATCTGGCCGGACGAGTCTTCGGCGAGCAGAATTTCGCCTTTCTGCATCATGGCGGCGAGGCGTTCGTCGTCGGTGCGTGTGCCTTCGAGGAAGGTTTCGATGGCGAAGGCGGCGTTGATAAGGGGGATGAGGCGCGGGCGGTCGGAGGGGATGGCGAGGCGGATGTTGAGGTCGGGCGAAGTGGTGGTCATGAGTGTCTCGAGAAGATAGTGTGTCGTGGCGGTTGTAGATTTCTTAATCTTTTAGCAGGTTAGCGGCGCTTCCGACCCCATGGATCAAAGATCAATCCATGGGGACCCGATCGCGCCCAGTAAGTTAGCGAGTCAGCGGTTGGGTGAACGGTCAGGGTCGTTTCCCACCCATTCGGCAAAAGCGGCCGAATGGAGGGGGCACAGACTGTGATCCCTTCAGCTTATCGTTGAAGGATTTCGCGATCGCGGAGGAGCTGCATGATGTCCTGGTGGGGCAGGTAGAGGAGGATCTTGAAATCGGATTCGCTTGTGCCTGGGAGGCCGGTGTCGATGAGGAAGGTGGAGTCGGTGTCGAAGTGGTGGTCCGGCTGGTTGTCTCGGAGGAAAGAGAAGCGCCAGGTGGTGCGAGCGAGGACGTAGCGGGAGTCGAGAGGAGTTTCGTGGATTGCTGTGAGTTGGGTGGGCTGGGAACCGAGCTGATCGAAGAGGGCTTTGCGTTTGGGCAGGGCGGCGGCGAAGTCGGAGGCGCGAACGGGTTGGGCGCCGGAGGGACCGGCGAAGAGGAATGCCTCGGCGAAATGAGAGACGACGGCGGGGAGGTTGTCCTCGGCGGTTTCGCGTGCGTAGAGGGCGAAGAAGCGGGAGACGGGAGTTTCAGTTGTGAGCATTGTTGATCTCCTTGACTTAGGTGGAGTGAGTGCTGATCGGACGGCGAACCGTAGATCCGAAGTGGGCCGAGTGCACGGAGCGGTTCGGAGCCGAAAGGCACTTTAGTATTATACCAAATCTGAACGCATAAGTCAAGCAGATTGAGTGGATTATGACTTTTGGTCGCGGACCCAGAGGACGAAGTCCATCGGTGGGGGAGTGCCGCCGAGGGCACGGAAGCGAGAGGCACATTGGGAGCGATGGCCGTGACTGTGGAGAGCGACCTGAGTTATGGCCTCGGCGACTGAGACGGTTGTATGGGGAAGGGCGCGTGGCAGAAGCGGGCGGGCGAGTTCGTCTGATGAGGCGCGGGAAAGCCAGCCGATTTCGAGATTCTCGGTTTGGGTGAATTGCGCCGTGAGGGCGCCGTGGGACTCGGGGATGCGTTTCTCATGATCGTCGACAAAAGGCTGACCGAGGGTGAGGAGGAGCCAGTAGCGGTTAGCGACGAGGATGTGGTGGAGGAGTTTGCGGAGTTCCGGATCTTCGGCGGCGGGCGGGCACAGGTCGATGGAGCGGAGGAGGTTGGTATTAGCCCACCACTTGTGGCGGATCAGCTGATCGATCAAGGGAAGCATGGGAGGAATTTAGCAGGTAGCCGTCGTGACGCAGAAAAGCGAAATCGCTGAAAGGAGAATTGACAATGGGCGAATTTGCCGATGGGGATCGGGTAAGAGTGGCGGAAGACTTTTTCTGGGCAGGCGGGGCAACAGGAACGGTGGCCATACCTCCAGAATCCATCGTGACGCTGAGTGGACCGTGGGACGAGAATCTCACTCGAGAGGAGAAGAGCGCACTCGGCACGCATATCGTGTATTGGGTCTGGTTTGATGAACCACAATTTGATGCGGACGGCGATGGTCCATACAGTGGAGGGTCAATCTGGGCCAGCAAATTGAGTCGACTGCCAGCTACCGTCCACTGAGACGACGTTGAAGCGTGTGATTGTCTGATGCGTCTGATGGGAATGGAATCTATGCACACATTGACGCACCCTGCGAGCAGCCTTAGGCTGAACGATATGGAATTCAAAGTAAGTGAGCTCGAGAAGGAGCCGATCGAGTTCGATCTTGCAATGCCGGCGGGACATATTGATTTCGGCGCGGAAGCTGAGCAGGAAGGGAACCTCGAGACCTCGGGATTGGCGGAGGTTATTCATGAGCACCGGGGACCGCGGGACATCGTTGCAGATATCCGGCTGCGGGGGAAATTTGAGGGGAAGTTCCAGGTGCCCTGTGCGCGATGTGTTGAGCCTGTTGATCTTCCGCTGGCTGGGGAGTTCGATTTGATCTTCAGGCCGATTGGTGCGGATGGGGGGGCCTCGGAGCGGTCGATAACGGCGCCGGAGACGGAAATCGGTTATTATCAAAAGGACAGTCTTTTGCTTGAAGATGTGCTGCGTGAGCAGGTGCTTTTGTCTCTGCCGGTCAGGACGCTGTGCAAGGATGACTGCAAAGGACTTTGCCCGCGCTGCGGCCAGAACCGTAACAGCCTGGATTGCTCCTGCGAAGTGGGTGACACGGACCCCCGCTGGGAGGCGCTCGCCGGGTTACGCAGCAGGATAAAGTCCAACAAACACTAGGTGTTCCGCTCCTGCCGGGAGGCAGCCTGGATCTGAGAGGTCCGGGTGGGGTGAGAACTCGAAAGGAATAGCATCATGCCGAATCCGAAGAGGCGCCACTCATCGCGCCGCAGTGCCAATCGCCGCGCCCACGACTTCCTGACTCAGACTGGTGTTTCGGAGTGCCCGAACTGCCACGAGAAGAAGCTTCCCCATCGCGCCTGCCCCAAGTGCGGAGAGTACAAAGGCCGTGCCGTGCTGGATACGAAAGAAGCCGCGAAGTAAACCAAAGCTATCCGCATAACACGTCCGAATATGCCATTATTCAAAGTGGTCGAAGACGGGGTCGTCGGGAACGGCCCCGTCTGTATTTCCGGCAATCCCCAGACATCGACATATAACCTGGCCGCCACGGTGACGCAGCATGCTTTGTGACATCGTTCTTGACGCAGTCGGTTCCGATAAGGCGCCTGAGCCCGAAATCAAGGGCGCAATCATGGCAGCGCGAGAGCTTCCGGTCCGGGTGCACCTGGTGGGGCCGTCGTCTGAGCTTCGCGATCTGCTGGACGAACACCTGGAAAACGAAGATTTGCCGATTGTGATTCACCATGCCTCGGAACGGATCGGCATGGATGAGAAGGCTGCGCACGCAGTACGAACGAAGAAAGACAGCTCGATGCGTGTGGGGCTGAAGCTGGTGCGCGAGGGTAAGGCGAAGGGATTTGTGACGGCGGGCAACACCGGCGCAGCGATGGCGACAGCGAAGATGGTGCTGGGCGCGCTGCCTGGAGTGGACAGGCCGGCGCTGGCAACGCCAATGCCAAGTGCGTCGGGCAATGCCTGTGTGCTGTTGGATGTGGGCGCGAACGTGGACTGCAAGGCGCATAACCTTGAGCAGTTCGCGGTGATGGGCGAGATGTACGCGCGCAGCGTGCTGAAGATCCAGCACCCTCGGGTCGGGTTGCTTTCGATTGGCGAGGAAGAGACCAAGGGCAACGATCTGACACGAGAGGCCTTTCCCCTGTTGAAGGCGCTGCCGATCAAATTTATTGGGAACGTGGAAGGGCGCGATATCTTCAGCGGGCTCGCAGACGTGATTGTCTGCGACGGGTTCGTGGGAAACGTCGCGCTGAAGACCAGTGAGGGTGTTGGGCGATTTGTACGCGACGCGCTGCGCGAGTCGTTGACGCGGACAGTGACGGCGAAGGTGGGAGCGCTGCTGTCGCGGCAGGCGTTCAATGATTTCCGGCGGCGGCTGGATTATCGCGAGTACGGCGGAGCGCAGTTGCTGGGGGTGCGTGGGGTTTGCGTGATCGGGCATGGGTCATCGAATGACCGTGCGATCTTCAACGGAATTCGCGTGGCGTATGAGTTTGCGCACGCGGGAACGAATGAGCGGATCGAGCAGGAGTTCCTGAAGCGGCCGCCCAAGCGTAACGGTCATGGGGATGATGCGGGACCGGATGCGACGATTCACTAGGCGTTGTGCAACTGGTTATATGCTCAGCGAGTCAGCAAGTCAGCGGTGAAATCAGCGATATGACTGAGGCGAGAAGTGCGACCGACCTAGGTAGGTGGGTCGAAGATCTGGTTTGTCCTGTGTGCCTGGGGGCCCTGCGATTTGCTGAGTCGACCGTAGCGTGCGGGGCTTGCGGGAGGAGCTATCCGGTTGTGGATGGAATTCCGGTGTTGATTGCGGATAGAGCAACTCAGAAGAAGCCCTAGGTCGAAGATTCACGCTCATTTCCGCTTGAGACAGGGCCAGATTCAAACCTCAATTCAATAGGGCTTCCCGGACGTCCAGACATCGCCGGAACGCATGGCCTGGGCGCGGATTGGTGTGCCTGTGTGCAGGGTGACAGCGTCCTCGAGGAGCCGAGGTGGTTCGTCCCAGGGCTCGTCGGTGAGCGGGAAGGTGCCCCAGTGGATACCGAGCAGGTGTTGCGCACCGACATCGATCGCAATCTGGACGGCTTCGGCGGGATCGGTGTGCTGGGTGCTCATGAACCAGCGGGGTGCGTAGGCTCCGATGGGCAGTATGGCGACGAGCGGATTTCCGCAGCGGCTGCGGATTTCGGAGAAGATCTTGCCGTCCTGGTAGGCTGTGTCGCCTGCGCAATAGATGCGGCCGGAGGGCGAGTCGATAACGAAGCCGGACCATAGAGCCTGGCGGCGGTCGCCAAGTTTACGCGCGGACCAGTGATAGGCAGGAACGATGGTGACACGGACGTTCGGTGAAAGCGGAAAGGATTGCCACCAATCGCCTGTTTGAACGGAGACTTGCGGCGCGTCTTTGTGGATGACCGTGTCGTTGCCGAGGGGCGAGATGATGACGGGCTTGTGCTGCGCATGGATGGCAGCAATGGTGGCCGTGTCCATGTGGTCGTAGTGGTTGTGGGTGACAAGAATAGCGTGGACGGGGGGGAGATCAACGAGTGAGACTGCGGGCGAATTGCGGCGGCGCGGACCTACGCGAAAGGGGCTGGCGACTTCAGACCAGACGGGGTCGATGAGTATGTTGATGCCGGCGGTCTGGATGAGAAGTGAAGCGTGGCCGATGCAGAGGATGGATAAGGTGTCGTGAGGCTCGGGTTTGATTCCGATGCGCGCGGGGATGGATTTGGGCCATTTCGCGTGGTTGCCGAAGAGCTGCCAGCGGAGGAGGTCGAAGAGGCTCTTGTCAGTAGGCGGAAGACCGGCGTGATAGAACTGCTTGCCGTCGAAGTGATCGGTGATGGGGCCGGTGTAATAGCTCATGACGAAGAAGCTTTTAGCTCCTAGCTCTTAGCTTTGTCTCGGAAGAAGTTGAGTTCACTGGAATGAGCGACGATCACATGGTGAGGGCTTCGGTTTCTTTGCTCATTTTGGCGGTGCGTTCGAGCTTATCCCAGTTGAAGGGCTTGCCATCGATGGCGCGCTTCAGGGTCTTGGCGAGGACGATGGAGAAGACCTGCCGATAGGCGAATCGCTGGAGCCAGATGTGAAATAGCAACCAGCCGTCGCCCTTGTTGGCGGGATGGCGGCGCTCGAGGCTGAATGCGATTACAGAGGTGACGAAGTCAATAAGCAGGAATGCTCCGAAGTAGGCCAGGAGCTTCTCGAGACTAGCGGCAGAGGCTGCTTCGGGATGGTAGTGACGGTCGACGAAATAATGGACGAGGCCGGCGAGGAACATGAGGTCTATGAAAGGCGAGACGAGCGGAAGGAACATCTGGAAGATGAGGATGTTCGGCAGCGCGAAGAACCCCATGGCTTTGTTCCGAACGAATGCCATCTTGTGTTTGAAGACAGCTTGAAGAATTCCAAATGACCAGCGGAAGCGCTGGCGCATGAGACCTTTTGCATCGATTGGGGCCTCAGTGAAAGCGAGTGCGCGATCCTCATAGACGACCTTGTACTGCTGTTCGAGGATGTTCATGGTGAGGTCGGCGTCTTCAGCGACGGTATTAATTGGGTAGCCGCCAGCAGCCTTCGCGGCAGAGGTGCGCCATGCGCCGATGGCGCCCGGAACGACGGTGACGACGTTAAAGAGATCGAGTGCGCGGCGCTCGAAGTTCTGGCTGGTGATGTATTCGAGGGCCTGCCAGCGGGTCCAGAGATTGACGCGATTTCCGACCTTAGCGTTGCCGGCGACTGCGCCGACCTTCGGATCTTCGAAGTGCGGCAGGAGCTTCGAGATCGCGTCCATGGCGATCACGGTGTCAGCGTCGATGCCGATGTAAAAGTCTTCTTCGATATTCTCGAGGGCGTAGTTGAGAGCCGCAGCTTTGCCGCCGTTTGCTTTTGTCAACACCTGCACGCGGCCTTCGGCGATGTCTTTTGCGTAGGCTTCCCGCGCGACTTCGAAAGTGCGGTCACTTGAGCCGTCGTCGATGACGATGACGCGAAGGTTGGCGTAGTCGGAATTGAGCACCGAGCGAATGGTACGCACAATTACTTTTTCTTCGTTGAAAGCAGGAACGAAGACGGCGACGCGAGGGTTGAATCCGGGCGACGCGGCACGGTGAGGCTTGCGAAGGCGGTCGATGATGGCGAAGATACCGACGAGGATGAGACGCGCGCTCATGAGCACGTCGCCGAGGAAGAAGACGAGGACGATAAAGCGGCCAATGACTGAGAGCGCGGAAAATGCAATCGAATCGGGGATCGCGCGGATGTATTGGCGCGTGGTGAGGGGCGGCATCACTTGTGCGGTTGTCATGCCCATCAGGGCCGATACCGGAACGATCTTGTAGCCGTGGCTGCGAAGTCCCTCGATGAGCATGGGCAAAGCCGCGATGGTTCAGCGCGGTCGCCGCCGCCATCGTGGAGAAGAACAATGGAACCCCGGAACTGCGGCTTGACTTTCATGGTTTCGAGCTGGTCGAGGACGATCTTTGTGATCTCGGCCGGACTCTTTTTTATCGGCTCCCAATCGTGGGTGTCGATTTTGTTTCCGACGATGGTGAGACCGAGTTGCTGGATACGCACAACCGGCTTGGCTTGATCTTCGGTGTCGGGCTCTTCATCGATGTCATACGGCGGGCGGAAATAGAGCGGCTGGACTCCGAGCTTGCTGGCGAAGAGCCGCTCGGTCAGTTTGACCTCGAGGTCGAGCTGATTGGTTGAGATTTCGCTGATGTCGGGATGGAAGTAAGTGTGGTTGCCGACCTCGTGGCCCTCACGCTGAACGCGCTGCATGAGGCCGATGTTTTCCTGACCCTCGGCGCCAATCATCATGAAGGTTCCTTTGACGTCGTATTTCTTCAGGATGTCGAGGATCTTCGGCGTCCACTTGGGATCTGGGCCGTCGTCGAAGGAGAGCGCGACTTCATTGGGGTGATAGCCGTAGTACTGGACTGTGTACGTATGCGGGTACACGTCCATGTGCTCGTCAATGATGAGCTTCTTATGCGGATCGGTTTCGTCGGTATCGATCTGCAGGGTACGCCTCCCTGATTTAGGAAGGCCCGTGACACGCAGGATGTCTCCGGAGCCTTCCTGATCGATGCCCTGTCCGGGCTGGAGATCACTGAGAGAGTCAAGGGACGCAGGATTGCTTGGTTTGTCCCAGACCTTCCACATGGAACGATCTTCACCGCCGAGTCTCCAAAGGACAAAGGTACGGATGCCGAGTTGGCGAGCGGCGCGAAGCTCATTGAGCAGCGTGACACCATCGAGAAACCAAACGATGTGTCGCGTGTGTGTGTCTTCGTCGATGTATTCGAAGTGAGGATTCAGCGTGTTGTAATCAAGATCGAGGTCGGCGTCGACATCGCTTGCAAGCTGCCAGACATCGGAAACGTGTGAATGTTCCTCCGTATTCACGACGTGCGGGATTCGGGATTTGGGATCGTGTGATTTCGGATCGGGGATAGACATCTCCCAGTCGTAGCCGTAGTTGCCAACGGCGCAAATGATCTTGTTGAGCGGAACAGATTTAAGAACGCGACTGAGATTGGCTACAAACCAGTCCTGGCCAGCGATGGGGCCTGGGTCGCCGGAGGTCTCGTGCTGGTCGTAATTCATCAGAATGATTGCATCGGAGTTTTCAGAGACGCTTTTCAACTCCTCAGACGAAGCGGAAGCGGGCACGTTGACGTAGAGGCGCAGGTTGCGGGGGTGGAGATCTGAGTAAAGTTCCTGAATGAAGGTGAGGTAGGAGGGATGAGCGTCCTCGTTCAGATTTTCAAAGTCGAATGAAAGTCCGTGATATTCGGGGAAGGCAGTGAAGAAGTGTTGGAGTTCCTGGCGCAGGATCTGCCGTTTGGCGGGATCTTTGAGGACATCACCTATCGCGGGATCAAAGGCGTTGGTATGAGAGTTGACATTGTTGAAGTGAGGGAAGATCTCGGTGTCTTCGTGCGCTCCCTGGATCACTCGCTTGACCTTGTTGTTTTCGTCGGGGTCGTTGGCGACGCCATTCTGAAAGATCGGGAATTCGAAGCCATCCTGGGTGGTGCCTTGAAGTTCGAGCGAGGGCGCATTGACATGGAGCCATTGCGGGAAGAGCAGGTCGATTTGCTGAACATGCTCCTTTAGCGATGAGTAGCTGGCGGCGTCGTCGGGAATGTAGTAGGCGGCGCGGAGACCTTCGTCGGAGTTGAAGGGAATCTCGGAGGGCTTGCGATTGGTTTTTCGACGAGCGAGATGCTGAGGACGGCCGTTGTGGCTAAACTGGGCGCGGTTTTGTTGCAGGGCACGGTAGGTGTGCTTTTGAGTGGGGAAGAGCAGTTCCGGCAGATGTTGACTGCGCAGGACATTGAAGATGAATCCTGCGAGCACCAGCGAGAAGATGACAGCAGTGACATCTAGAATGCGGCGGAGGCGCTTCCATCTGGTTCGCTGGGGGTCAAAGAATATCTGTCTATCGGGCATTAGCGTCTACGCTATACAGTACGAATCGTATGGAAGCTGACCCCTTGAGTCAATCGATGCAGACGGTTACAGCAGGGAACAGGTTACGTACCGTTGTTTCGATCTTGCCGGCTCTGCTGGCAGGAGCACTGCTTCGTTTTTGGATGCTGAAGCACTTCTTCGAGGTGACCGGGGACGCGCTGATCTATGGCGGCATCGCGAAGAACCTATTGCTCAGCGGGCGTTACGCATTGACGGTGGGTACAGGTGAGACGTACCCCACGTTGATTCGTTTGCCGGGATATCCAGTGTATCTCGCGGGGTGCTTCAAGGTTTTCGGGCTGGAGAATTACGCTTCAGCGGCCTGGGTACAGATTGTGCTGGACCTTGGGGCGTGTTTGCTGCTGGCGGATCTGGCCCGGAGGGTTGCTCCGGAAAGACTGAAACGGGGTGCGGCCTACTGCACGTTGTGGCTGGCAGTGCTCTGCCCGTTTACGGCGGTGTATGTTGCGAACCCGCTGACGGAGGGTCTGACACTGTTCACGATCGCGTTGGCGATGTGGTGCGCTGCGCGATTTAACGAGAAGCCAGGATGGTGGGCGGCGCTGGGATTTACGTTTGCAGCAACCTATGCAGCTCTTCTGCGACCGGATGGCGCGCTGGTGGCGGTGGCGTTTGCGCCTGTGCTGGTGCAGAAGGTGGTACAAACTGCGGGACGCGAGCGCATGGCGTTATTGCGCATGGCGGCGGCTTGCTTGCTGCTGGCGATGACGCCTTTCGCTGCATGGACGTGGAGGAATTGGAAGACGTTCCAGGTGTTTGAGCCGCTGGCGCCCCGCTACGCGACGGATCCCGGAGAGCCCACACAGGCGGGGTGGGTGGGCTGGGTGAAGACGTGGTGCCTGGACTTCGTGTCGACTTACCAGGTGTATTGGAGCGTTCCGGGAGACACGCTCGACATCTCGAAGTTGCCCGCTAGAGCGTTCGACAGTCCACAGCAATATGCGGAGACTGCAGCGTTGGCGAATGACTACAACCGTGGTGGAAATGCGCTGACGGCGGAGATTGATGCGCGATTTGCAAAGCTGGCCCGGGAGCGGTATAAGGTGCATCCATTCGAGCGGCATATGTTGTTGCCGGTTGGGCGAATGCTGGATATGTGGTTGCGGCCGCGCATTGAGAATCTGCCGATCGATCTGGACTGGTGGGTATATTCGCATCATTATGCGGAGACGCGGTTCAGCTGGTTCTACGTGGGGTTGAATGCGGTGTATCTGCTGGTGGGGATCGTGGGATTGTGTCTGCGGCCCAGGCTCTGGCCGTGGATGCTGGCGTACATGGTGCTGCGGAGCATTCTGCTGATGACCGTGGAAGCACCCGAGGCGCGTTATACGCTCGAGTGCTTTCCGATGCTGTTTGTGCTGGGAGGGGTGGCACTCTACCGGTTCATGTATTGGGTTTTGCTATCGGTCTTGAAGGTGAACGCGTCGGAGGGCAGGGGCTGATTGAGTTTGAAGTTGAAGTAGACGCAGACGCGCGACTGGCCCTCTCCCTGATCGAAGACCTGCTTCAGGCTGACGCCCCGCGCGGTATCCATCCAGACCGTGACTTTTGGCAGCTTCTCGCGTACCGATGGATCTTTGGGGACCAGGTCGAGCCTTGCTGTTTTAACACCGTCGAGGGTCTCATCGCCGGTGTACTGGATGTCCCATTTGCTTGAGAGCTCTTTGCCGCTGGCACCAAAGCCAAGCAGCAGATAACCGCCGGCTTTCTCATTCTTGTATGTCGTGACCTGATTAGGAAGTTTTTCGTAGAGGCGGAAAACATTCTTTGCAAATGTGTAAACCTTCGGTACCGGCTTGTCATTCTCTTCCTTGATGTGCGCGCCCATTTGAAAATCGGAACCGCGACGAGAGTAGTAGACGGTTCCTTTTTGAACGGTCTTGTCGGGGATGGGATCGGTGACGACCGAGTCAAATTGGAAATCAGCCGAAACGGTATGGAAATTGGCCGCAGCGGTATCGAGTTTGGCGAGGACGGTTTTGAGGTCCTGGGCGGCGAGATGCGTGGAAGGCAGCACAAACAGGAGCGTCGCGGCGGCGAGCAGCAATGTTCTGAATCTAGAGTACTTTTTGGTTTTTAGGTTCATGAACTTTCCTTTACCTGTTGGAGGGATAGATGCGTACAGAATGGATTTGGAGCGGGCATTTCGGCTCGAGGGGCAGTCTCAAGGGTCCTTCAAGGTAGTGAGTAAGAGCTGAATCGCAGGGCATGGGCCTGTTTTTCAGAACAAAAGCAGCAAGTTAGCGGCGCTTCGCGCCGATAGCGAGTTAGCAGGTCAGCGGAAATGGAGGTGGTCACTTTTCTGGGAGTCCTCACTAATCTTCCAACCCGGATTATGGGACTAAAGTCGTGCTCCGTCGGTTATCGCCGGGCCCAGATTTTCCAAACCTTATTGCCCTGGATGTCGGTGGCAGTTTCCCAGCGAAGAACGGTGACGGCATCCCCGGTTACGGGTTCGATGGCTTTGCGGAGCACGCGTCGCACTTCATTGTCCGATGCAGATGCTGACGCCTTTACGTCAATGTCGGATACGGTCACGAGCAGCGTACGGCTACCGTCACTGGCAACCTGGATGGGGTGCGACGGGCCGGGTGCACGGGAGGGCTTGTCGCCGAAGTCCCAGAACTGCGGCGTGATGAAGATGAAGAGCAGGATGATGGTGACCATCACGTCGTAGTGGACGTTGCCGCGCGGGTAGGTCCAGTAGAAGTAGCTTTTGAGGAGCTTGTTCATTGCTGCTCCTGTCGAGTGATACGTTCGAGCCCGCCCATGTAAGGGCGCAGCGCTTCGGGAATCAGGACCGAACCGTCGGCCTGCTGGTAGTTCTCGAGGATGGCAAGCCAGGTGCGGCCAACCGCGAGGCCGCTGCCGTTTAGTGTGTGGACGAATTCGGATTTGGCTTTGCCTCCGGAGGGCTTGAAACGGATGTTGGCGCGGCGGGCCTGGAAGCTTTCGAAGTTGGAGCAGGAGGAGATTTCTCGATAGAGCTGTTGACCAGGGAGCCATACTTCGAGGTCGAAAGTCTTGGCGGAGGAGAAGCCGGTGTCTGCGGTGCAGAGAAGGACGCGACGATACGGAAGTTTGAGCGCTTCGAGAATCTCTTCTGCGTTGCGAGTGAGCTGCTCGTGCTGCACGTCGGAGTCCTCGGGAAGGGTGAACTTCACGAGTTCAACTTTTTGAAACTGATGCTGGCGAATGATGCCGCGCGTGTCTTTGCCGGCGGCTCCGGCTTCGGCGCGGAAGCAGGGTGTGTAGGCAGTGAGGCTGATGGGGAGGCGGGTCTCGTCGAGCACTTCGTCACGATAGAGGTTGGTGACGGGGACCTCTGCAGTGGGGATGAGCCAGTGATCGTTGTCGCGGAAGATACCGTTGGAGACCGATTCGAGATCGGCGTCGGAGCAGCGGAAGAGGTCTTCGGCGAACTTGGGAAGCTGGCCGGTTCCAAAAAGGCTCTTTGAGTTCACCATGAAGGGCGGCAGAACCTCGGTGTAGCCGTGCTTCTGGGTGTGCATGTCGAGCATGAAGCTGATGAGGGCACGTTCGAGGCGTGCTCCGGCACCCATGTAGACGGCGAAACGAGCGCCGCTCAGCTTGGCTGCACGCTCAAGATCGAGGATGCCCAGTTGTTCGCCAATTTCCCAATGAGGTTTTGGAGTGAAATCGAAGCCCGGCTTATCGCCCCAGGTCTTCACGGTGACGTTGTCTTCTTCGGCTTTGCCAGTGGGGACTTCGTCGCGCGTGAGGTTGGGGATGCCGGCGAGGGAAAGACGCATTTCTTCATCGAGCGCTGTTGCGGTCTTGTCTAGATCGTCGAGCTTGTCTTTAAGGGCGCGCGTCTGGTCCATCAGCTCGGTCGCGTCTTTGCCCTCGCGCTTAAGAGCGCCGACTTGCTGAGAGAGCTCGTTGCGGCGAGCCTTGAGCTGTTCGGATGCCGTGATGGCTTCGCGGCGTTTTTGATCGAGTTGGCGAAAATTGCCGAGGAGTGCGGCGGGATCGGCGCCGCGAGCACGGAGTTTTGCTTCCACAACTTCCAGGTTGCCCCGGACGAATCCCAGATCGAGCATGACTCTTATCAGTTTATCCGAAGAGAGCAGCTTCTAGCCTCTAGCTGTTACCTCCCAGCTCTTCTTGCCAGGATCGACCCGCAGGCGAGAAAGAGCGCTCCAATTCGTCTCGAGACCCGCGGACGAGGCGAATACAAGAGCTAGCGGCCAAGAGCTAGAGGCTAGTAGCTCTTTCAGCGCACCTGGGCTGTGGCTCGGGTGTTTTCTTCTTCAACGTTGGGGCCGGTGTTCAGGTGATTCTCCCATCCCGGAAGGCGCTGGTCGCCGGTGATGAGACGGGCACTACGGGTGAAGGTGAAGTATTGCCACATCCATTGGGAGAGGACGGCGAGCCTGTTGCGGAAGCCGATGAGGAAGAAGATGTGGACCGCAATCCACGTGATCCAGGCTGGAAATCCGCTCAAATGAGCGTGGAAGGGCCACTCGACTTTTGCAACGGCAGCCACACGACCGATGGTGGCCATATCGCCCTTATCGAAGTAGTGGAAGGGAGGGCGAGGCTTGCGATTGATGTCTGCGGAGATCATCTTGCCGATGTGGTCGCCCATCTGCATGGCGGGCTGCGCCACACCGGGAACCTGGTGACCGTTCTCTTCGAAGTGTGCGAGATCGCCGATGACGAAGACTTCGGGGAGGCCGGGCGGGTTCAGGTTGCTGTCGACGATGACGCAGCCTCGTTTGTCGACAGGCGAGCCGAGCATTTTGCCGAGCGGTGAGGCCTGGACGCCGGCGGCCCAGAGAACGACAGCGGCCTCGATGCGGTTGCCATTTGCTTCCACCCAGCCGGGCCCGACGTTGTCGACGTGTGTGCCGGTGTGGACTTCAACACCGAGATTGTGGAGCTGGCGTTCGGCTTTGGCTGAGAGGTCCTCGGGGTATGCGGCGAGGACACGCGGGCCATTGTCGAGGATCATGACGCGCGCCTTCGTCGGGTCGATATGGCGGAAGTCATGCCGCATATAAAGCTTGGTGATGTCGCTGATGGCACCGGCGAGTTCGACGCCCGTGGGGCCGCCGCCAATGATGACGAAGTTGAGCGGAGGATGCCAACCCTGTTCCTGCATCTGGCGTTCGGCGAGTTCAAAAGCAAGAAGGACCCGGCGGCGGATCTCAGTTGCGTCTTCAATGGTCTTGAGACCGGGGGCAAGGGGCGCCCACTCGTTTTTGCCAAAGTAGGAATGCGTGGATCCGGTGGCAATGACGACGTAGTCGTAGGGGAGGATCGTGCCAGAAGCGACGGTCAAACGCCGCGATTGAACATCGATCGCGGTGACCTCGTCCATGAGGACTTCAGTGTTGGGTTGGCTACGAAGGATGCTACGGATAGGCTGCGCGATGTCTGCAGGGGAGAGCACCGCGAGGGCTACCTGGTAGAGAAGCGGCTGGAAGGTGTGGTGGTTCTTGCGGTCCAGGACGGTTATGTCTACAGGGAGGTTGCGCAGCGCCTTGGCTGCGTGAAGGCCTCCGAATCCTGCACCCACGATGACAACTCGTGGGCGTCCGTTTTTTCCTGCCATCTCAAGCGGCTTCGTCAGTTCGCTCATGCGACCTCGCTCTCAAGAGTATGGATGCTCGAGAGCCTGTGCTGGTGGCAATTTCGGACAGACGAGGGGGCTCGCATCCTGAGCGTGAGAGATGTGCCGGACGGAGAAGTTAACTGCAAATGAATCAAGTTATTCAGACCGGAGATTGAAAGCAGATCTTCAGGAATGGGGCTCGATATCAGGTCAGGGATGCTGTTCGATGTTCACAGTGAGCGCGCTGGAGGAGCCAGTGACGGCCAGACCGACGAGGTTCGTGGGCACTCCGGGAATCGATGCGGGGATGAATGAAACGGAGCCATCCAGGGTTGAAGTGGCAGTTGAGGTTTGGGTGGCAAGTAGCTGAGATTGAGCGCATCGACCGTGCGAAGAACACGGAGGGGCCCAGGCGTACAGCGCTTGGTAGAGAGTGACGATGCCGCCTGCCATCGGATTGCCATTCATGTCGTGTAGACGAAGGGAAATCTGGCCAGGGGTGTCGGTAGCGGAGAGAGTCTGGAAGGAGCCGGAGACTGATTCGAGGTAGGCGTATTCGGGACGTGCACCGAGAACCGTGAAGTTGACGCATTGTGTGGTGCCGTTGACGCACGCTGCGGAGGAATACTGCTGTCCTTTGCTGAGCGGGCCTACAGAGAGGGCTTTGGCGGCGATGCCGCTCGAGTTTGTGGTGGCGGTGGATGATCCGTTGGCGCGGATATTCGGTGTGGTTTGCCAGGAGACGGTCTGGCCGGGAGCCGGAGAGCCGTTGGTGAGAGCGAGAGCCTGGGCAGTCCAATCGACAGTAGCTCCGGCTGCAACGGAGAGCATGGGCGTGAGCGCAGCGAGAACAGGCGGAGTTCCTCCAGAGAAGTGGGCCTGGAGAGAGGCACCGTTGGAGAGCGAAGCGATGACCACAGAAGAACCGGCAGCAGGAGCAGTGATGTTCATCGAAGCGATCCCATCTCCGGTTGAGGAGACGGAGCAGATGGTCGATCCGCAGCCCAGAGTGGCGGTGCCGCTGGCGACTGTAAAGGTGACGGTGACTCCACCGGCTGGGACGAGTGTGGGAGCGAGGGCGGTTACGGTGAATGGAATCGGGACGCCGATGGGCACAGTGCCGGAAGGCGCGTTGTTGAGGGTGAGCGAGTCGCCGTTTCCCGAATCGTAGCTGATGCCGTTCGAGATGATCGTCGCGGCGTTGAACATGGGGAGGTCGTCGACTTCGACATCAACGGATCCCGTGACGCCGGTTGGTGCGGCGGGAGCGATGGCGGTGATTTCGTTGGGAGAGATGCTTGTGATAACGGCTCTCTGACCGGCGATGCGAACTGTGTCAGAGGGGCGGAAGCCCATGCCATGGATGGCGATGGGTCCTCCCCCGAGAGGAACGCGTTGGGGTTGGATGGAGTCGGCGTAGAGGACCCAGCCGTTGTACATGTAGTCGGGACGTCCATCTCCGCGGAGGTCGGCGATGCCGAGGCGAACGATTTCATCGGAAGCGGGAGTGACGAGGAGCCAGGACGCACCTGTGGCGTACGCATTAAGCGGCGGAGCCCAACCCGATGAGGGCGCCGATACGGGAGTCATACCTTCCCAGACTCCGATCACCGGGAGCGCCTTGTATTCAGTGGGAACGCCGTTTTCGTTCAGTGCCTGAGTGACAACGGTGAAGGTATGTCCGGAACGAACCGGGAAGGCGAACCAGTCGGTCTGGCCCACCTGACCAAGGCGGCCACACCAAAGGCCGCTGGGAGGAAGGTTGCGCGGAGCGTCGGGAGTGGCAATCGCGTTCTGCAGGTTGCCCGAGGCAGAGTCAGTGATGGCGACGGTGAGATTCTGCGACGCTCCGGGTGTCATGTTCGAAATGGTGATGACGGGCATGGTCCCGGAGGGAGCCGGTGAACCGTCGACGTACGGGCCGACGGATTCCGTGAGCATATAAAGCGGGTTGATGGGTTCGAGGGTGAGCTGGTAGTTGGCGGAGGACATCCCCGGAGGAAGTGGGATTCCGCTGAGATCGAAAAAGCCCTGAAGGGTAGAGTCGTCCGAACCCCACATGGTTAAGGCATCGTCGTAGAGATTGGTCCAGCCGGTAATGGGATTACCTCGATTACCGCTGAAGAGAGCGCCCGATACAGTGGCGACTGTGTATTCGTAGAGGGGGCTGCCGTTCGCATCAAGCGGGCGTGCGACGACATTGCCGCCCTGCATGCCGATGCCGGTCCGGAAGGCGATGGTTCCCTTGATGGAGATGGTGCTGGTAGCGGTGATCTGCTTACCCGGGAATGCTGAGAGGTTCCCGGTTGTGACTGGGTAGAGACGATTGAGTGCTGCGATGTCATCGAAGGAGAGATGGTCGGGATCAGGAATGCAGGTGCCGCCGGCTGCGCCGCAGGCTCCGCTGAGCGGGTCCATGATCGGCCACGCGAACATCGCGTTGGGCTTGTTGCTGTCAGCGGTACGGTGGTTCACCTGCGCATAGTCAAGACCGAGGATGCGGCCAAAGGCGCGCGCGATCTCGTACTGCATCATGGCGACGAGACTGGGGGTGGTGGCGCAGAGGCCGTTGAGAAGGATGACGGCATGAGCGATGGTGGCGCTGGTGCGGATGTTGTCGAGCCACGGGTACACGCCGTTGTTCTGGCAACTGGTGGGATCAGAGGAGCCTGCGCCGAAAAGCAGGTTGATGAGAGAACCGTCGGTGTCGTATATGACGGCGAGAGGAAGATTCGTTGCGGATGGGGTGACATCGGCTGGGGCCGCGAAGGTCGGGTTACCGAAAAGCGCAGATCCGAGGATTGCGTTTCCGCTGTTCACATCTTCCGCGAGGGCTCCGGAGTTTTTGAGGACAATGCCAGCGGTTGGCACTGTGTTCCAGAGTGCGGCCGCGGCATCGACCATGGCGGTGGCTTGCTGGTTAGTGATCTGACTGTTCAGAGGGCCCTGGTCAACGTAATAGTTCACGAGGCCACCGGCCCAGCGCACTGGTTGCCCCACGACGCCTGGATCAAAATAGGTGCTGCCGGCGACCCACTTCGGGCCGCCAGCTTTGAGCGTCGAGGGGCCGAAGAGCATAAGCAGGACAACGCTGGTGATTGAGCGGCGCACGGCGGACTCCACGTATAAATCTGCGCGCAGGGTGCCATGCATTAGCGCCGTAGATTAGAAAGCTCTCATTTGTCTTCTGGAAAAGACCGAGGGTGCGATTGCTCAGGAGAACTGGAACTTGCGCAAGCACTCTCGTAACTGCACATACGTGGTAAGTCATTACCTTGGTTCACTTAGAAGTTACTTTCCTCGCTACAATGAATCCTGCAAACAAGCTGAGCAATTGAAGGAACTTAGGCGTTTTTGAGGGAGATCCTCGGGTACGAAGGGGAGGGCACCATTAGCACGCGACTGAGATTGGGAGATTTGCTCATCCGGGCCAAGCTCGTGACGGAGCAGGATGTTGCAAAGGCGCTTCAGAGGCTGTCGCTGTGCGGAGGGCGTCTCGGCGAAAACCTGATTGCCATCGGGGCGCTGACGAAGGAGCAACTGGAGCAGTTTCTGCACCGGACACCGCGCGAACCTGAGAATATCGCCGCGACGGGGCTGGATGAAGTCGATTTGCTGGCGCTGCTTCTCAAGTTGATGTACGTGAACCGGCTGCAGACGGTGCGTCAATTTGTGGATGCGATCAAGCTGCCGTACAACATCGTGCTTGAACTGACACGGATGGCGGTTGACAGACTGTACCTGCAGAATCTCGGTGCGCGCCAAGGTGACAGTCTGATCGATCTGACCTACCAATTCACGGATGAAGGCCGGCGGTACGTGATTGATGCAATCAACCGTCTGCACTACATAGGGCCGGCACCGGTGACGCTGGAGGAATTCAACCAGCAAGTCAACATGCAGAAGCTGACGAATGAGCTGGTGACGCCGGAGAAGATCAAGGCTGCAACGGCTGGATTGTCGTTTGATGAGCGGATCATTGAGCAGGCGGGGCCGGCATTGAATTCAGGACGCGCGATGCTACTGTATGGTCCTCCCGGAAACGGAAAGACGACAGTAGCGCAGCGCTTTGCTTCGGTGTTCAGCGATGTTATTTATGTTCCCTACGCGGTGATGGTGGAAGGACAGATCATCCGCGTTCACGACCCAAGTATTCACCTGCCGCTGGAGGGCGCGGATATCGAGGATGAGAATGCGTTCACGGTGGTGAGGGCGCAGAGCTACGATGCGCGGTGGGTTCCCTGCCAGCGACCATTCGTGATCACGGGCGGAGAACTGACGCTGGAGATGCTGGATCTTCGCTATGATCCGGCGGGGCAATACTACGAGGCCCCGCTGCACATGAAGGCTCTGGGCGGCACGTTTTTAATCGACGATTTCGGACGGCAGATTGTGAGTCCGACGAACCTGCTGAACCGGTGGATTGTGCCGCTGGAAGGCAAGGTGGATTATCTAAAGCTGCATACGGGCAAAACGTTTTCGATCCCATTTGAGGAACTGGTGATCTTCTCGACAAACCTGGAGCCAGAGGATCTGATGGATCCGGCGTTTCTGCGTCGGTTGCCGTACAAAATTGAGGTGGGTCCGCCGTCCGTTCTGCATTACGCCCGAATCTTTGAGAGCGAGTGTCAGAAACAGAAGGTTGAAATGTCGGAGGAGATCTTTGACACGATCGTCAACAAGATCACGGTGGAGAAGCAGCTTGAACTGGCTGCATACCATCCGCGGTTTATTGTCGACCAGGTGATCTCGACGTGCAGGTTCATGCGCCAGCCTCCCCACTTCGAACCGAGGTACATCGACTACGCCATTGATAACCTGCGCGTGAAACAGAGCACATCGAAAAAGGTGACGCAGGCGAGGATATAGAAGCAGGGAACAGGGAACAGATACAAACGTACTTCGCAGGTCTTCGGCTGCTGGGTTTCTCAGCACCCGGCCGTTGTTAAGGGCGCGGGACTGCGTTAAATTTCCGGGT
>Ga0157376_10000764_pt1 | contig 20968 bp, 40 predicted proteins | sample M45metaG_FD_121801 | JGI IMG/M metagenome (GOLD analysis project Ga0157376, IMG submission 121801) | Miscanthus rhizosphere microbial communities from Kellogg Biological Station, Michigan, USA - M4-5 metaG | ecosystem: Host-associated > Plants > Roots > Rhizosphere > Soil | place: USA: Michigan... | reverse complement strand
ATCCAGAACGCCTGCGCTCTGGTCGGCCTCTTCATTGCGCTGGAAAGTGATAATCACGCGTGCATGCGGGCCAAAGTCATTGTTGGGCACGTTCAGCAGCCCGTGCATACGCATGCCCAGCGTGGCGGTGGCTACCACGGATGCGATGTCGAGCTCGGTGCCGGACAACTGCGTGGCCGCGGAGCCAGCGCTGGTAGCGAAGTTGGCGTTCTTGGTGATGTTGCCTACCGTGATGCCCGCGGCGTCGTCGTTGTCCTGTATTTCGAACATCTGCAGGTTGCCCGACGGAATCACCAGGTGCTTGTCGGTAGCGGTCGTGGCCGGTCCGTACACCAGGTTGACGCCGAAGACGACGCCGGCCGGCGTTGCCGGTCCGATCGCCGGTGTTTTTCGTGTGGGTGCGGCGACGCGGACTACTGCGTCACCGATGAAAATCGCGGCCGTCGCAGCGAGCTTGTGGCACTCGAATGTTGCGGCGCCGGGTCCGCCGGCAAGGGACCGGTTGAGGGGTCCAAAGCCGTGCGGATTATCTGGATTGGCCATGCATTCACTCCTGAGAAGAAAATTGTTGTGTGGCTGCCTCAAGGAGCGAAGACTCTGGCGCCGGCCTGAAGCTTTATAGCCGGCTGGGCGTCCCGGTGGCCTTTCTGGGGCACGAGTGAGACGCTTTGCTTCGCGTTACTTCCCAACTACTCTAACCGATTATGCCTCTTTATCATCGCCGTTGAGGGCTAATGGGCCCGCTTCGGCCATATATTGCTCTTTGATCACCTTGGCCGCCGAGGCGCTCTTGTCGCGGTAGAACTTATTCCGCTTCTCGACCTTCTCTGCAGGCATCTGCCCGAGCACCATGTTGCGTACCTTCACGGGCTCGCCATTGGCCTGCGTGACGACCTCGAATCCGCGGGTACCGTTCTTTTCGATGCGGTTGGGCGACAGAAATTTGCCGCTGAAGCCCGGCGCGACGTGCCGCTTAATCAAATCTTCCATCGCATTGGGTGATTCCCAAGGTTCCATACCGCGGTCTATGACGTCGTCTTTGCGCTTCTCGCAGCCCTTGGTGACCTCGTCGGCACCGAGGCGTATGCCCGAAGGCTCGCGCACCTCTGGTCGCGCGTTGCGCTCCTCCATCGCTTCATCGGTCTGCATGTAAACGATGCGGCACTGCGCCTCGAGCGGAAGGTCCGCTATCAGCACGCCGCCGACGTGGAATTTGAGAAGCGCGCTGGGCTCGGGTTCGTAGTCGCGCGCCAGGTTCGGGCTGTCGGGAATGCCGGCCGCCTCCAGATTCGCCTCGGGGATCCCGCTGAGGCCTGCGGTGTTGTCTCTTGCTCGTGCCATTACCGTTTGCTCCTGCCAATGCCCGCGACCCGCTTCTTCGCCTCGAGAAAGGCATCCTGCTTGAGGCCCATTCCCTCGATGACCGCGCGCGCCTGTGGCCCAATACGCTCATCGTCATCCGCACGCTCGCGGCGGCCGCCTCCACGCGAGCCATCCTGCGCCGCAATCCGTGTCCGCCGTTCCTCTTCTCCCGGCCGGTCATACCCGTAATCGTCGTCATCCGATCGCCGGCGGCCGGCCAGGCGAGCCTTGGCGGCCTTCGCCGCGGCGAACAGCGTGACCGGCGAATTCTCGCTCGAGGGGTCGAACTCGATCATTTCGCGGTACTCCTCCGCGGTGGCCTTGAACAACTCGCTGGTATTGTCGGCCAGCTCCGGGAATTTCGTCATCAGCCGGTTGTCGGTGGTGATCTTCGTGCGCTCCACATCCACCGTGCGCCGCGCGACCTTGCGGGCGATTTCGGCCACTTCGGCCGCATTGACGAACCCTTCCTTTTTGATCAGCGCGGTGATGGCTTTGGGGCCCTTGGCGATCGCCTCGAGCCAGCGGTCAGGGTCGCTGAAGATGGCTTCGTCGACGTCTTTGTCGCCGGTGACTTTCGGCACCAGGTCGCTGACATCGATGCCGGGATCCTCTTTGTCGGCCGGCGCGGGCTTACCGTCGCCGGCGCCGGCGCCTCGGGCACGCTCGGACCAGTACTTCTCCGATTCGCGCGCCTCATTGCGCTCGCGTTGGCTGCGTTCCCACTCGGCTTTCGAGATTGTGACGGTCTCGGCTTTCCCGTCCTTCGCTGGTTTATCTGTTGCCTCGCGATCGAGGACTTCGTCGTCTTCCATAGGTTCCTTCTAGTTGATCTTCTGCTGGTATCCGTACTCTGTCGGCCCGTAGATGTCGCGCCGCTTCGTGACATAGACGTCCGAGCATTGGAGGCACATCACCCGGTAAATCCCGTTTTCAAAGTGCACCGCCATCGTCAAGCCGTGGCCCCGCGCGCGCAGCTCCTCGACCGACAGGTGGCACTCGCTGCACTCTGCCGGTGGAGGCGAGACGGTGGTGAAGGTGCCATCTCCGCTCGCCCTGAGCCCCGACAGGGCAAGCACCCCCGTCAGGTGCTTTTGGTAGCAGTCCTGGCATATTCTAATGCCGCCGGGCAGAGGGATAATGTCCACCGGGTTTCTGGAATGCCGGCAGTAGTGGCAGGTCTCCGCGGTTACCAGTTGCACTTATGCCCTCTTTCCCGCCATCGCCGCGGCGATCTTGCGCCACTGTTCCATTCCCTGGGCCCCCGCCTTCTTCTTCGGCGGCTCCGGCGATTCCTTTTCTGGGGCCGCCGCCATCGCATCGGCGACCTTCCGCCAGTGAGGCGGCGTTGCTTTCACCGCGGCCTTCTTTTTCGCCGGCGGCGCCTCTTCTTCATCGATTACCATGCTCTTCTTCATTTCGAAGTCTCCTGCCGGTACTCCTCGCGCATGCCCGCCGGCAACTCGAGCATCATCCGTAGGCGCGCGATCTGTCCCCGAAGTTTGGCTGTCTGCTCGGGCCCCGCCTCACGCTCGAGCTCCGCCTGGTCCCGCTGCAGTTGCAGCTCAAGCCGTTCACGCACCAGATCCCACCCGGGCGACGCCAGCAATAGGTCTAGCGCGTCGATCTTCTCGCTGATTGATGAGTCGATCATTATGGGCATTTATTTCTGGTTCGTACCTTCGACGCCACGCTTGATGCGAGCCAGCGTGCGCCGCTGCAGCCACATCAACGCCTCTTCGATCTTGGTCAGCGCAATGGCGTTTTCTCGGCAGCGGAACGGACCTTCCTGGAATCCCCGCAGTCGGTCAATCTCGATCGCAAGCAGCGCCTCTCCAGTGATTCCGTTTACCCCGAATTCCTTGATTGGTCCTTCCTGGAAATGGATATGGATGGGATCACCGCCGCCGCCGATTGAATAGTGGTGGCTCGCACCTCCATGCCCGGCCTCGTCTGTGACTACAATTTCCAGTTGCACGGCTTGGTCGCCGCTAACGGTGTGATCTGTAAGTGTTCTCATTTCACATCATCCCCGCGTTGCCTTGGCCCGCCTGCGACGATCCGATCTCACGATTCGGCAGCTGCTCGGGGCTCGGCACGCCCGGTTCGGTCTGCTCGGGCGGCGGTATCGGCCAGGCCTGCGAGCCCGGCGCCGGCGTCCCCTGCGGCTGCTCGGCCGGCGCCACGCTGCCGAACCCTTGCGGCTGCTGCCCCTGCTGCATGGCACCCATCAGTTGGGCCACGTCCGGCGCCCCGGGCCCGCCCGCGGGCTGGATACTCTTGACCAGGTCCGCGGTCAGTGCCTGCATCGCCTGCTTTGCGGCGAACTGCTCGCGCGTCGCCCGGATGTGAGCGATGAGCAGATTCTCCGCCTGCCGATCGGGATCCGGGTTCTTCTGCTCCTGCGCCAGCTGCTTGAGATGCTCCTGCAGGTGTAGCGCATCGTGGTCCGACGGGTTGGGGATCACCTCCTGTCCCTCTAGCATTAGCGTCCACTCTTCGGGCGGAGTCTTCGGTGCGTCCAGCTCCGGCGGCTGCGGGATGATGCCGGAGAAGTCCTGCAGACCGAGTGCCTTGCTGACCCGCTCTAGCAGAGCCCAGAGGGCACGCGGGCTCTGCTGCACCAGCGGATTCAACATGGCGAGCTGATAGAACTGCAGCACCTTCTGCGCCTGTGCTTCGCGCGAATAGGCGGACACCGCAAACTTCAGGGTGAAGTCGTAGGTGCCGCCGAACTCCTTGGCGGTCATGTAGGCGCCGCCCTTCTTTGTGTCGAAGCCGGCCGCGCCCGTCACAGCCGATTCGGTCACGCGGAACCAGATGCCCGGGTCACTCTTCGGCACCAGGTCGCAGTCGAGCTCCCAGATGTCACGGATGATGGCGCCGAAGTCCTCGCGCATCACTGTGGCATCGAGGTAGGCGCGCACGTTGCCCTCCTCGATCAGTGCCAACTGCCCGGTGGCGGTCCGCGGCGCGTTGGGCCGGTCCGAGGCTCGCCCCATCGAGTAGTCGGTGATGCCGACCGTCCGCTCGCCGTTGGAGATGTTGTCCTGGCTCTTCATCTGGCAGTACGACAAATCCGGGTTGAAGGTCACCACCCTGACGCTGGACGGATCCTCCACCGGCGTCTGCGTGCCGGGCTCGATCCTCTCCGCTTTCGGGTTGTAGCCTCCACCCGGCCGGTAGAAGATCAGCGGCCACACCGAGAGCTCGCCGGCCGCGGTGAACAGCTGGGATGCCTGAGTCGCTTCGTCCTCGATGTCGAGCAGCATCTGCCCGAAGCCCATGCTCCAGTAGGTGCCATCTTTGATGAGGGAGCTGTCGACCAGCGGCCGCCGGCGCCGCATCCGCGGGTAGAGCTCGAGCAAATCCTGGCAGCCCACCACCTCGTGCATGTCCGGGATATAGCGCACCACCCAATCCGCCTCAAACGGCAGGCGATGTTCGAGGTCATCCTGTTCGGCGTCGCTCCGCTGCTTTTTCAGGGGCCGCCACGAGCCGAACCACTCCCAAACCTGCAGTGACCGCCTGGACCGGGTGTTGCTGTCGTCGACCTGCACACCCTTGCTTCGCTCTTCTTCATCGCGCACGGGGTTAGAGCCCACGTCCGCCCGGGAGCTACCCCTCTTCGCTGCCTGAATGGCTCGCTCGACGAACTCACGGTTCGAGGTGCCCTGGTAGAGCTCACCGTCCCCGTACTGCAGCTCGTCGACCGTCGCGCGGTACCTGCGGATCGCGAACGAGAAGTCCTGGATGTCGGTTACCCCACGCTCGCCGGGAACCACGATGTCGTCGGGGTGGAGCGGGAAAAAGCCCGGTCCCTCGTAGTCGCAGACCCGAGCCAGACGCCCGTCCTGTAGGGTGTTGTAACACCGGCGGTACCACGGGCGGTAGGCGATCGAGCGGCCGTTGAGGATCCGGCGGAACTGAAACTCGCACGCCGGCACAATCAGCTTCATCTGGTTGAAGACTCTGCTGGACATGTACTGGCCGACCTTGGCGGCCGCGTCGTAATCGCTCGGTCCGGTGGGAACCGCGGTAATCCTCGCGTCGACGTCGAACATGGACTGGATGTCGCGGGCGATCTTCTGGAAGCAATTCCAGCGGATCAGCGGCACCGGGTGGTTGGGCTTGTCCTCTTCTCCGGCCCGCGGCGCCGACACGCGACCTTCCCACCGCTTCAGGTACTCCGCGAATCTCCGGCTGCGCGCCTCATGGGCTGCTTTCGCGTCGTTCCAGTCGTACTCGATCCGGTTCATGATCCGGGTCTTTTCCTGATCGCTCAGAAGGATCTGGTAGGTCTTAGGCATTAGATTGCCGACCTCTCCCTAATTCCGATGCATTAGGGAAATAGGGAAATAGGGAAATAGGGAAATGTGGGTTCTTAGACATTACTGGTCTCCGCAACCTCGACGTACTCGATGCCATTCCAAACGAGGCGCACTTCCACAAACCGCGAGCCGTTCCAGCGACCGACAACCAGTGCCGAGCCAACACGCGGCGTACTGTCCGGTGCCGGCGCCGCGGCCGGCAGCCGACCGGCCGTCGATAACGTGGCTCCAAACGCCGCTGCCGTGATTCCTTTGGGTTCGGACATACTATTTCTGGTCTCCGCCGGCGGGGGGTTCCAACCCCGGCGGGTTGGGCTCGGGAACCGTCCGCGCCGCTATGCGGTCGAGCGCAGCAACGGCAGCGTGATAGTGTACGGTGTTTCGCTCCGCTATCCGCAAGAACTCCCGTATCGTCTCTACGTCCGTCATTCCCTTGCTCGCCGACATACTATTCCTCATACTCGAGAAACTCTTCGATCGCTTGCTGTATCTTGCCCGCCAGTCGGATCACCTGTTCCTGGCCGGGCTTGGTGCTTTCAGTGGTCAGGAAGTAGCGCGCCAGTTCTTCGCATTTGGGATCGTAAGAGATGCTCATCGTCCAGCCTCAATCATCGTCGTCGTCCTGTTTCGCCCGCGGTCCGTACCGCGTCGGGATCCACTTCTTCTCGCTCTCTCGAGCCGCTGCCAGGCGATAGGCGAAGGCGCGCCGGGCCTTCCCTAGGCCCACGATGCAGAGCGCCAAGGCGAAGACCTCGTCGTCGTGCACGATGCCCTCCTCGCGACCGTTGGCCTTTCTGACAAACTGCTGACACTCCTGCAGGGTGCCGACATCGTGCACCCGGATACTCATCTCACGGACGGCGGTCTCAAGCGCACTCACCAGCACCGGCCGCAGTACCGCGTTCGTGTCGTACCCCAATTCCTGCAGCAGCGCCGGCCGGCGATCGCTCGGGTCCCGCTCCGCGGAGTAGAGCAGCTCGAGCGGGTATCCACCCTCGATATCCAGCAGGTGCCCGATGACGGCTTTGCCCACTGCTTTCTGCTCTGGGACGACGAAGGCCCAGTTGTACCAGCGGGACAGCCAGTAGACCCGCTCGGCCCATGGGCGGGGCTCGTAGCGCTCCTTCAGCTTCGCTACCTGCTCGCCGGTGTCCACGTCCACCACCTGCGCCACACAGTAATCGGGGTCACTGGCGCCCGTCTTGGCGCCCGGATCGATACCCTCGGCGTGGTCCACTCCCACGATGTAGTGCTTCCCTCGCTCTGGCAGCTTGTAGACCGCCATCTCACCGCGGCCGAGGCTGTCCTGGATGAACTGCACCTTCTTCTCCAGTCCTACCTGGAAAACGTCCAGCTTCCCCATCGTCGGATCCTGAATCACCGGCATGCGGCTGAGTGCCTGCATGTCGAAGATGCACCTGCCGGAGGTGAGGAACGCCTCGGAGGGGTTGCCGGGGAACTCCTGACGGAAGCGATCAATCCGCCCCTCGCAATTGGACTCGATCGCCCACCGGCGCCACTGCAGCTGCTCGAGGGTCAGCGCGTAGGCGTCTCGCTCGGCGAGCTCGGATTTAGACAGCCCCTTCTGGAAGGTGTACCGGTCCCGGTCGTCGGTGAAGGGAATCTGATACTCGGGGTGCTCCCACCAGGCGAAGAACACGAACGCCCAACCGCTCGCCTTCCGCGGGTCCATGGCGAGCTGACAGAGGTCGTAGAAACCCCCGCCCATCCCGTTGGCTGTGCTCTCGACGATGACGCCGGAGTCCGGGCTCCGCGGGATCCGCTGCATGAGCCCGGTCATCAGTGCCGGCATGTCACGGTAGAAGGCGGCCTCGGACAGGTGCGCCCAGTTGTACGGCGCCGACCGGCCGATGTCCACGTTGTTCGCGGTCCCCACCAGCACCGAGCTCCCGTTATCCCACCGCAGGTGCTGGTCGGTGTCTTTGATCAGCCGCGGCAGCGTGATGGCTGAATTCCACTCGGCACCGAAGGGGTTGTCTGAGTACGACTTGATGAATTGGTCGTAGTATTCGAAGACCAGGTCGGCGTGACCTTGGGAGTCCGCCAGCACCAGCGCGCGCCGGCCCGGGAAAAAGGGCACCCGGTGGAAGATCTCCGTGGCTGCGCTCGAGCTCATCCAGACCTGGCCGGCCTTGAGGCAGCACTGTCTCACCGGCAGCCCAGCCCGTTCCTGCCGGCGGATCGAGTGATTCAGTTTCTGGCCGGCCACCGAGGTGCGATAAGGTACCGCGAGCCCCTCTTTGTTCCGGATCATCAGGTGCTGGCAGAATTTGGAGTGGTCTCCAAAGGCCTGGAGCATCTGTTCGATTTCCAACGCTGTGAGGACCTCGGTCGGCATTGTTTACGCGCCTGGCTCACCCTGTGATCCACCCTCGTTGGTGGTCTGGACCCTGCGGTAGATTATCAGCAGCTCTTCGACGCTGCCGGCGAAGGCGCGCGACACCTCGGTGGGCGCCGCCTCTTCAGACCACTGCCCCATCTCTATGGCTGCCTGCTTCTCGGCTAGCCGCATTTCCGCCATCAAGGGGGCGTCGAAGCGGTAGATTGGTTGGTTCGCGTCCTTACCCTTGTAGTCGAGCGTCAGAAGGCCCGTGCTGCCTCCTGGCACCCGCTGGTAGGACTCGTGGCGCCCCCGCTCAAAGATAACCTCCCGCATCAGATCCCACCGGTGCTGAATTGCCTGCAATCTGTTGTTTCGATTGGTGATTTCCAGGTCGATGAGCCTGCGCGAAATCTGGGTTTGGAGCTCCCTTATACGGGCCTGGATATTATCATTTTTAGTAAGCCTTCCCGCGTTTACCGCAGCGTGACCAGCCGCGTAACCCGCTGTGACATAGGCCTCGCCGGCGCTCTGTCCCTGAGCCATGGATAGGGCGAACTTCTCATGCTTGGGATTGGCTAATACGGGCATGTTGCCGGGTTATTGCGGAAATTTGCGGAAATTTGCTGACATTTGCTGAAGTTTGCTGAAATTTGCGGCGGCCGGGTGATCAGGCCTGCTGACGGTCGCGGGAGACGGCGAACGGGGCGTCTCACAACTACCAGCTAACGGTACGGTCTAAAACCCACTTTTGGGACACCTGATAACGCCTGTGTTTACAACACTTACGCTACGCGGCCGCGGCCGACCCTTTCGATACACTCTCCAAAGGGGCCTGCAAGGCCCTTTGGATCGTCGCCAGGGGCACATTTAGCCGGCGCGAGATCGCCCGGAAGCTCTCTCCGGCGGCGCGCAGCTCCCTGGCCGCCTCTCTGTTGAACACCCGCAACGGCCGATGCGGCGCCAGGTTCTTGCCGCTCCTTGACTGGACCTCGACACCCACCTTGCCGGCGTTCCAGTCCTTGACGTACCTCTTCAAGCCGGCGCCGGTGCGCTCGGCAATCATCTCGCGTTCGAACTCGGCGAAGGTCCCGAGCATGTTGAAGAAGGCCCGGCCGGCCGCGGTGGTCGTGTCGAGTTGCTGGGTACTCGAGACGAAGTCGATGTCGAGCGCTCGCAATTCAGCCAGGCCTTGGACGAGCAAGAACAGGGAGCGGGCGAACCGGTCGTACTTCCAGACCAGCAGGACCCCGAATTTCTTCTTACGCGCGTCCCGCTTCATCCGGTCGAAGGCCGGCCGGCTGGCCTTGGCGCCGGACACCCCCTCGTCCACGTACTCCTCGGTGATGGTCCACTTCCGTTGGGCGCAATATTCCCGCAGGATGGTCAACTGCAGGTCGCAGGACTGGTCGTCGGTAGAAACACGGGCATAGATGGCGCAGAGCATATGGGGATTATTTCATTGCACTTTGTGGAACACCAGGGGACCGCTACCAATCTGGCCACTGACGAAGAGCAGGAGCACGATTAGCAGGATGGCCCCGCAGATCCACAGTGCCGGCGGGAAGGTCGGGAAAAAGTGGGTGCAGACCCAATACAGGCCATACGCGAGAATGCAGAAAATCAGAATATCGATTAGCAGAACGATCAGTGTCTGTGCCATACGGTTACCTCCCTTCCGAAATTGCGGGCATCCACCGGGTACCTGGCGAAGGTCCGGAGGTTTTCGTGCCCCTCGTAGCGATACCCAACCGGGTCGCACGAAGGTGACTGCGCCAGCCGCCGCGGCGCCGACCGGCCGGCCGGAGGCTGGCTGTAGCTCACCGGGATCTCTTGTATGGTCCAGGCGTCGATCGCTCGCGCCCGGCCGCGATCCAACAGCCGGCGCGCGGCCGCCGGCGAATCATACCGCGGCCCGGCTTCGGTCAGGATCTTGATGCCCCTGCTCACCCGTTTACTCCTTCGGAGCGGCGATCGCAATGTTCTTCACCGGGGGCCCGAGCCGCTGCTGCTGGAAGTCGAGACCGCCGGCCTCCGCGGCCGCCGTGTAGACCGCCCACGATGGTTTCTCGCCCAGCTCCTTACCATATGCGGGCGAGCTCTCGACCTGGTTGTGATACTCCTCGATCAGCACGGAGTTCTGGCTGTAGGCAAGGTCCCGGGCTCGGATGAGCAACCACGGGTCAATTGCATTCCCGCTCGCGTCCTGGATCGCGCCCGGATTCTTCACGCCCGGGTCTTTCGCTGCCGAGAATACATCACCGACGTTGACTACTTTGTGGAACGTGTCTGACATGGTTTCTCCTTTAAATTTCCACTCCAGAGCCATTTCCTTACACCAGTCCTGCTCCCCCAACGCCTCCATCCACCACTCGGGTTTGTTGCGTAGGATCACGGTGCGGTCATCGTGGCGATGCGGGCGAATGCCGCTTCACACCATGGTGAACGGACTTCAGGCATTCTCTCCACGCGGGGGTCAGGCCAGCTTTGGCCGAGGGGTATTACGCTACTTGTGAGACGGCCACGTTGGCGACCGCTTTGATGGTTCGGGGACCGGTCCGGGCAGTGGTGACCAGCTTCTGGTATTGCTCTTCTCCTACGGTGTCCTTCACTGCTTTTAAGGTGATGCTGCACTTTTCCAGGAACTTCTGGACGCCGAGAGCCTTGTATACGGAGCGGATATTGAGAAGCGAGGTCTGCATTTCGCGGGCGGAAATTTGGAGGGTGTACAGGCGGCCTTGGGCGGTACGCGGCTGATCGGCGGGAACATCGGCAAACATCCCCTGAATGACGGAGCCCAACATCTTGTGCTCGGCGATCGCGGGCTTCACCAGATCTATTTGGCGAGATAGCTCACCGTACCTGTCGATCAGGTCGGCGACTGTGTGAGCCTGCGGTCCCATCTGGCTGATTATTAACTACCCAGAACCCTGGATGCAACCCCTAGTACTTTTTCCCCCGGCTTAAATCGCGTTCGGTGCGGCACCGATGGTACGGTCTTTGGTGCAGAATGGCAATTTGCCAGACTGCACCACTCACTACACCAAGGACACTATGCCACACGACACCAAGACACACACCGAGAACCCGCAGTTCTGGCTCACCGTCCCCGAGGCTGCCGAGGTGCTCGGGATCAAGCGCCGGCGCATGCTCGACTACCGCGACAAGATTGCGTGTCGCCGGGTCGACAATCCCCGATCCGGGAAAAGTTACCTGATGTTCGAAAGGTCTGCCGTCGAGGCGTTTCGTGATCAGCGCGAGCTCGCCAAGGCTACAGGACTTCGCCCATCGACACCCGAGAACGGTGCAGTCCCCACAGTGAAATCTAAGGGTGACTCCACCGTTGCCGCAATACTACAGCAAGCTCTTGCCCTCGGGACAGCATTACAGCAGGCCCCGCCGGCAGCGGTGCAGCAGGCGCCGCCGGTGCCTGCTGCACCGCCACTGGGCTTATTTCTGGACCTGGACCAGGCCAGCGCTTACGCTGGCCTGTCCCGGCGCCTGCTGCGTTCGATGATCGAGGCCGGGCAGCTGCCCGCCTGGCGCGACGGCCGGACGTGGAAGATCCGAAGGACAGCCCTTCGTGAGATTGCGTATGGCCAGGATGCGATAGTCGCGGGCGTGAGAGGCGGGCCCCCACGCCCGAGCCGTACCAAACCCGTGGGGATGAACCACGGAGAATGGCCGGTCCGGAGGCCCGATCTATCCGAGCGAGCCATTCACACCCCGCCTACGGGCGATTGAAACGGCGCCCCCGGGGGGTCATTTGATTCTAAATCGATCACGAGCTCTTCCGGTATCGGCGATATCCCCCGCTTGCCACTCGAGAAATGACGACCCTGCCTCGGGGTGGCAAAAAACGCTAGCCCTCGGCAGATGCGCGGGGATATCATAAGGGCGGTTCGGTCCTGATTTTAGAACCGAGCCACCCAAAGATCTTTGGTTATTGGATTACGCCGAGGACAACCCCAGGAACAAGGGCAAACACCTCAAGCCATCGCCAAATGGCTTCACCCCTCATCCAAGGGCTGTACCCGGCGAATTTCAACATGAGTTGAAAGGCGAAACCCGCACTGATATTGCGGAGATTTCGCATTGCACAGAACCGCGTTAAGGCCGCGTTTATGCAAGTTCAGACTACCATCTTAGGTACAAAATCTTCAAGGGAAATCACGTATTTCTGCGTACCATTACTTGCAGTCCTTTGGGAATTGCGTCATAGTATTGGTGCTCGACTGATCCTCGGGCAATGGTTTGAGAACCCGGCCGTAGATGGCGCCTCCCGGCGTCTGGCTACTGCGGCCGGTTCTCAGCACTCTTTAGCCGGAGTGAATACGAGAAACCTTTCACAACAACTCGGCACAAGTCGCACGATCATCGAGGAATGCTCTCCCCCGATGAAATACACATCCTCGAATCCCTTCTCAAGCGCGCACGTCATGCCGCCGCCGCGCCCAACACGAACAACGACGCGATTGCGCCTGGCGATGTGGTTCAACTCCGCCCTGGTGCCTGCCCACACTGGGAAACGTCTCTCCTGCTGGTTTGCCGGGTGCGCCCTGATGGCGCGATCAGCGGCCAGATTCTGCGGCCGCATCGTGGCGGCCATGCTTTGGCGTGGTACACCTACCGCCCGCCGGCAGTCGTCAAAATCGGAACCACACCCTTCGATGAACCCGCGATGCGTGTCCGCTCGTGGAGTTATGACGGGCCCTCCGAGAGTTTACATAAATCCGAGCGGAAATCGGCTGGACGCGAGACGCGTACAGCCATCAGGAAAGCAGCCAAGTAGGCAGTTGGTGGGATTCATCTTATTCGTTATCGGAACTGGACTGCGTCCCGACAACGAATATTACGTCGCGCCTTGTCGATCGCCTTGAATCCCTCACCTTCGGACTGTGCTTCTTCTTGGACGGTTGAGGCCACAGTGTCGTAGGTGAGAAATCTCGAAACGCTGAGGTAAAGCGACCTACATCCGCTGAATTCATTCTGCCTGTAGTCCTTCCCCAGCGCAACCCCCCCAACTATTGAAATTTCGGGCGTGCCTTATCGCGCCCAGGAGAATTGCGAAATGTTACCGAATGACATCGAAACGGGCAGAACAGCAACTGACGCGCGTAGCGCGGCCGCGGCGGGAGGTGAGGTATGGAAAGCCAGATACGGCTGTAGGGAAGAGTGCATCGCCACCGATAGTTTACGAATGGCAGGTAACTCTTCCCCGATGGGCCACACAGCGTCAGGGGATACCCACGCTTCAGCCGTTTCACTCTTTCCCCTGCGCTGGGTCGCGACGACAGATGGAATATTAGCGCAGCTGGCTGGAGGTGTCCAGTGACGGTTCCCATGAAGCCTCCAATGAATGGCGACTTCGTCCCGCCATGGATGGCCGATCTCGGTCTGCAGGCTGGGCCGAATGGGTGGCTCAACGCCTCCAAGGCGCAGTTGCGGGCCATGCAACGCCCGGACCAAACACTCGCCGTAAGAGTGTGGGCAACCGGAATGCTCCACGCGCCCGGCTACAACGGGCAGGAGGCTTTAATCGTCCGCTCCAAGAACGGGCCGAAGGAACCCTTGCGGCCAAGTGATATCGTCCGTGAGTTGTTCTTGGAGGCCAAAAAATACTACGGTGACGCCGGCGTTAAAGCGACCGAAGCGGAATGGGAGCGGCTGAAGGAACCGAAGGAAGCTATCCGCGAAACAATGAGCAACCTGGAGGAGTATGGAGTTGCGCAGCGCACTGATGCGAAAGGCACGCCCTTCAGCGAACTGACCACCAAACAGCGCCAGCAGCTACCGAGTGGCCGCACTCGGATGTTCTTCTGGCTCTTCCCGCGGACAGTGAATCCCGCCCGGGCGCTCCGGGAGTGGGAGCAGTTTCAAAAACGACAGCAGCCGGCGCCGCCGACTATGTCGCCTGACGATGTATCCATAGTGGAGGTAGGGTTTCCAGCACTACCTGTTCCTCCTATCTGGCAGATTCTAAAGGTATTCCAAATAGAGAAACCAGAAAAAGCCCTAATCAACGACCCAGACTACCAGCAAAGAGTCGAACGCGCAAGGGTCGCCGCTCGGGCGGTGTTCTTAGAGGTAGTGCTACAACCCCTACCTGTGGGTGACGTTGAGGTAGGCCCCCAGCCACCCCCTAAGGTAGGGCCCCCAGCAGGGGCGTTAGAAAGTAAAGTTGAAAGACAGGCAGTAGTACAACCCGTGAGGGAAATTTCTTCTTCTTCGACGACAACACCGTCGCACCCCGCCGATCTTGTTTATATATCCAAGAACAATTCACCGGCCGGCCGGCCGGTTGAGTGGCATGCAGAACTGAGAGAATTCCTGGAAACCCTGCCCGTCGGAACAGCCCTTGATGAGCCAATGTTCGAGCGCATCGCCAAGCACCTGAGTGCACCGCTGCTCCCGCAGTTCAAAACCGAAGCTGAGAAGGCAAAGAACGAAATCCGGAAGTGGCCCGGCTATGAGACCAAAGCCAAACAGGTAGCAGCACGCGGGCTGGTGAAAGCTGCCACCGCAAATGGCGAATCCCACGCCCGCACCGAAGACCCAATACTACAGAAACTTAAAGCTAACGAAGAGAGGCGAAGAGTATGGCAGACCAGCTAACCGACCTGGAAGCCACCGGCTTTGCGCACCGGCTGAAAGGCGTTATAGGCTTCCCTTGGGATGAAAACGTCATCGCGGCGCACGCGGAGCACCTCAAGCGCTGGTGCAGGGGCTCATTTGTGGACAACCGCGTCTGGCCCGCCTGGGCCCAGGCGGAATGGCTGCTCAACGAAGTAGAATTGTCCTGGCTGAAGTGGATGGGCACGGCTGCCCTGAAGGAACTCTTCGATTCCAAATTTGCGCAGAAGGTCGAGCCAGGCAACGCGTTTAAGCCGATGGGCGCAAAGCAGCCTATTCAATGCCTATCGTGTAGGGACACCGGCTATGTTCGCCACCGCGGCAAATATCAATACTGCGACTGCCTACTTGGCGAACAGATGAAGAGCGATGCCGGCGACAATGCGATCCACTGGCTCGATCGGATGGACAAATCCTTCCGTGCATCCACTACGCCGCAGCTGCGGCGCGTGAATAAGCCCAGCCTCGAGGAATTGGAAGCGGAGTATTATGCCTCGCAGCCACCGAAGAACGAGGACGATGCACAATGAGTGTTCCCTGCCCCGCCTGCACCGCAAAACATGTCCACGCGACCGAAGACTGGGCGCATCACCCCTACGCCGGCCACGGGTACGCGAGCGGCCAGGGGTGGACGCATCCTGATTTAGCCCCCGCACAACACAACGGCGCCGTCTCGCTGAAGTTGACCGAGATGGAGCAGGGGCTGCTGGCTAAGGGCCTCGATCCTGACCTTGCGCACGAGACGCAAGCCGGCGCCGCGGCCTCGTTACGCTCGGGGGAGGGTGGCGACGGTACGGCGCCGGTGGGAGGGAAAGCATGAAGATCGGTGATAACGTTCGCGTCTGGCCGTATGCTCACCGGGAAAAGACGGCGTTGGGAAAGGTAGTGATCGCGTCGTCGAATAAGCGGTCCATTGGCGTTGCATTCGGAGAAGATTACGTCTCGTTTATAACTGCGGCCACCGGCATGGCAATTCACGCCGAGCACGGGAAGATGCTTCTGTTGAGTTGGGAAACCCAACTAGGATTATGGCGAGACGTTTTCGATAGCGGTTATTTTGAGATCGAGCCGGCAGGCGGGACCGTATGAGTGTCAGACTGTGGACGGTCTATGAACGGCCTCTGGATTACCCCAACTCCTACGTGGCACGCCTGTGGGATGGGGGGCACGCCACCGGTTCCATCGTGATTGCGCCCAGCCTGGAATTACTCCGAGAGCATTTAACAGAGATGCATCTAGTCCCGATGCCGCGCGACGCTGCTGACGATCCCGTGATCGTCGAGGTGTGGCTGTGACCGCGGCGGGCCCCGTATGATGAGCCTAACCCTAACGAGCGGTTCTTTCGGTTCGGGTCCGACGCGGCCGGCATGGTGATGCCGATTAAGGTGATTCTGGCGAAAGAGGACGTATGAAAGTGCTGCGGATTTCCTACCGGATCGGGACCGAGGACAAGACGATCGATTACACCGCGGGCGAGGTGGCGCCCCTGGTGGAGCGGCTGCTGGGGGCCGAGGGACTGTCGACGTCGACTGTTTCACTCATCCTGCGGTTGGTGTCCACTCTCGAGGAATTGTCGCAGCATCAGGAGCAGGGATTCGTAATGCATTCGATAGAATGGCTGCCGGACCCATCGAAAGAGGAGTGATGAAATACACCGCAAATGGCGACACGATCACGCTCAAGATGTCGCGCAACGATTACGACCAGTTGATCCTGATCCTGGGCTATGCCACCGGCGCCGCCAGCAGGACCGGCGATAAGTGGACGTTCTACGCCTGGATCGATTTTGTGAACCGACTGAACACCGGCAACCCGAACTTCGTTCCCTACGAGATTCCCGAGGAATTCAAGGCGGCGCATCCGTAATGCTCCAACTAATCCTGCACCTGATCGGCGACTACGTTACCCAATCCGATTGGATGGCGATCAACAAGGTCAAAAGCAGTTTCGCGGCCGTCTGCCACGTCACCCTGTATTCCCTGCCCTTTCTCTTAATCGGGAGTTGGAGGGCCGTTCTAATCATCTGGGCGAGCCATTTTCTGATTGATCGTTTCCGTTTGGCGCGGTACGTGGTATTTGCCAAAAACTTCCTGGGGCGGCCCTTTCCCATATGGGCTGATTGCAGCGTGACCGGCTATCCGAGTGAACGGCCACCGTGGATGGCGGTTTGGCTGTCGATTGCCGCGGACAACACTATGCATTTATGCATTAACTATGCAGCACTGCGGTGGCTGTGATGCCGAGCCGATTCCTGCTTCTGATGCTGTGCTGGCTCGCGATTTTGTGCGTCAACCTTGGAGTCGTCCTGGCCCTTCCCAGATATCCGGCGGCCGTGTTGCTTGGAGCATTCGTCGGGTTTGCTTCCGTGCCGGCATCGACGTATGCGGGCTTCTATCTCGTCCTGGGACCGCGGCACGCGCGCCGCTGGTGGCTGCACTTTCGCTTCGTCGCTGCGAACTGGGGGCGGCCAAACGTAATTATTGCAAGGGGGAGTAAGAGAAAAGCTCATGCCCATCGCCCCTGAGTTCCGCCAGCATTACGGCCGCGCCTGGCGCACCGAGATCCGCCCGCGCGTCCTGAAGCGCGCCCACGAGGAATGCGAGTGCTGCCGCAAGCCGCTCCACGCGTGGGTGTTCACGTATACCTGGCAGTCGCGTGACTTGTACTTCGGCGGCGGTCGCCGCTACTACATGATCTGGATCCGCGAAGGCTCGAAGGTGTGGCGCGACCAGTACGGGCGTCCCTGCTCGCCGCTGCGCGCTAAGGGCCTGCCGCGGAAGATCCGCGTGAAGCTCACCATCGCCCACGCGGATAACAACCCGGCGAATATGGACGACTTGAATCTTCGGTGCTGGTGCACCTGGTGCCATCTGCATCACGACCAACCGCACCACAAAGATTCCCGGCGGACGCGCAAGGACCGCGGCCGGCCGCTACTGGAGAAATTATGACGCCCGAATTTCACCGACTAAACCGCGGAGACTACGTGCGCGTCCGGTTGAACGATCGTGATGATTGGATGCCTGCGTTCGTTGCTCTCGCCTCCGATTCCAATCCGTCTTCCGTCATGCTGTTGTTCGATGGCGCGGTGCGTACCAAGAGAGGGCTGATCGCCAACGCCTTGCCGTTGACGGTCGACTACGAGGCGGAAGCGGTCACCAGCCTGTTTGGCGATTCTTACGACATCGAGGTAGCGGAAGATGACCACACGCCCGCCCGAGCCACACTTTGACGACGATTACGACGACGAAGGCGCAGGATGCTATGCATGCGGCGGCCGCGGCTGGTTTGTGGACTGCATAGACGACCTGTGCCACGGGCAGGACTACTGCATGCACGGTGACCCTCCTTCACCATGCCGCGCATGCAACCCAAAGGGAGAGAAGGAGGATTGCTTTTGACCACGGGCACGGGGGATCTATGGAAGTGGTAATGATTGCGATCATCGCGATCGTGCTGGTACTGCTGGTGATCGACGTCGCCAGGCAGGACAACCGCCGGCGATGACCACCAACGAACTCTGCCGGCGATGTCGGATCACCCATCGCGAGATTCAGTGGTGGTCTGATAGAGGCATCATCCGATGCCGGCGTACAGACCTCGGCTACCGCGACTTCGATGACACGCAGACCGTGACCGTGGCGATCGTCGCCCACCTCCGACGCAGAGGCGTCTCACTCTCGCGAATCCGGAAACTGAGGATTGGGCAGCCGAAGGGCGAATATCTGGTTCTACACGGCGCCGCGGCGCACCTCTGGTGCAGCGAACACGAGCTAATTCCCTGTGTGGCCTCGTGCCCGGGAGGCTGTCTTGTGGTATCCGTAGAGGATCTGAGGCGCCTTCTGGATGACAAAAATACGCCCCGACGCTCCCGTCGTACGCGAAACTGACGTTTTCGAGCGCACAGACGCCATCGTCGTTGAACTGCATCCCCGGTGGCTATCCGTACGGCTGAAGGGCAGCCGTGAGGCCCTGAACGTCGACTACGGGGCCATCCTCGAGCTGGGGCGGAAGCTCGCGTACCGATCATGAGTCCCGCACCTAGACCGCCGGGCTACTGGATGAACGAGATCGACGGCCGCCTGGCCGAGGCGATGAAGCGCTATCTGCGGGACGAACCGCTGTCCAATTACGATGTCGGGCTGATTCGCGCCTATCTGGTGCAGTGGATCGAATCGCCTGTGTGGGACATGAACCCGAACCTGGACGCGGCCGGCCGGGCTGAGTTGCAGACGCTGCGCCAGGCTGCGCATAAGATCACCAGCCGGCGCGGTATCGACGAGTGGGTGGAAGTCGCGACAGATTGGGGGATGGACCCGCTATGATGCCCCCGCTCTGCGCTGCGCCCAGTAGTGGCTCATACGCCTGGACACCTCCTGGCGTTCTGTAGCTGACATGGATTTGCGGCCGCTCTTTCCCTTTACACCGAGTGCGCGTGCAAGGTCCGCGAAATCCGGGCATTTGCGGGCGGCGCCACGATCACTATTGACCCGGGTTAACGCCTGGATTGCCACGTCGATCAAATCCCGCTGGCCACGCAGTTCCGCCAGCAGTTTGTTGATATCGAGCATGGAGAGATCGTATTCCCCGGGCCGGCCGGCCTTCAACTCCCCGATACCTACAATGGGGAGATATGGCACAACCGCGGTACAGCGTGCCGAAGCGGGCCTCGGGGAAGAATTGAAATGGCAAGTATCCCGCCAGGTGACGACTGGAAGACGACGCAACAGGGTCCGCCGTGGAATACTCCAGTTCAACTCCTACTGGCAAACGGGAAACTAGTAAGAGGCTTATTCCGATCGCGAAGTCTCGAGTTTGAAGATCTCGACGGCAATGCAATCAAGCCGCTGGTCGTATATTGGAAGGCTCTGAAGGATTGATCGCACAACCACGCTAGCGCAGACAGTGTAACAGCGCGGCGTCATTGCGTTACCTTCGTCGACAACGGCGGCCCGGGCTGCGCGGTGATGTACCATCGGTCGTCGTCGTTCTCGCCGAGCGCCCACAACAGCGCCTTGCACGCCGCGGCCTTTGAATGGATCGAAGCGCGATACGTGTTGGCATCCTGGCCGGCCGCAGCGTCGATGCTCAAGAGTTCCTCGAGTTTGGCGCGCAATTCCGCTTCGGTCTTCATCGCAGGGCAGACGTTTAGGAAGGCGGAGCGGGAGGCAGCATCTTCATCCCGTGCTCTTTGTAGGTATTGAAAATCGAGGTTCCCGCCGGCGTCTGGAGGTAAGGAAAGAACACCTCTCCAGCCTCGGCCATGCCGCACTCGATCATTGCGAGTTGCGCCTGAGTCCAGCGCAGAAGCTGCCGCCACGCCACCCGGCGGGCTTTCTGGTGCAGGTTCTCGATCTGCTCAGGCCTCCCGTACCACTGGCTGCCATTTTTGGCGCGCTTGAGGAGGATGTTGTAGATCGGCTCAATACGCGCGGGCATGGCGAATAGCGCATCCTGGCCGGCGATCCGCATGATCCAGCGCAGGCCCACAATAGCCCCGTTATCATATTCGGTGTTGATCTGATTGGCTCCAGCCTTCACGAGTTCGGAGATGACCTCACCAGCCGTTTTCTCCGCAGGAACTTCCGTCGTTTCCATGAAAAGCGTGCGTTTGGTAGGCATTGTGAAATTATCGCAGGCAGTGCAGCAGCGCGGCGGCCAGGACCAGGTTGACCAGGATCGATAGCATGAGCAAACGCTTGTAGCGCATGACCTCGCGGTACGGCGTCCACGCCCGCTCTTTCAGCATGTCCTCATTCTGCTTCATCGATCGCCCAGGGTCCAAGCCACGAGCATGACCAGGATGAAAAGCACCAGGCCGGGCCAGCCGCCGGCAATTGCGCGCACGTATTCTCTCATTCCTGCCCCCGGGAGTATTCCGCCATGCCGGCGTACACGTCGTTCAGACGCTCTACCAGTGCGGGGAAGTCCACACCGAGACCGGCGCGATCGCGGTGGTAAGAGACCGGCGCCGCCTGGTGGCAGTCGTGGCACAGCGGTACGCAGGACGTGTCCGAGGCCTTCTGGCGCATGCCGCCATCGGAGCCCGTGTGTGCTGCCTGCACTTCATGGGTCGTGCCGCAGGCTGCGCAAGGCAACGTGCGGATCCAGGAGAGGTACTTGCGATCGCGGACCGGCCCGCGGCCGGAGCGGCGCCTCGGTGCCCGGCGGGGGGCCTTCTTGCCGTGCACCGCGTACATCAGGTAGCGTTTCAGCCTCATTCCGGCCTCCGCAGGATGTACTCGATGCCCTTGACCCGTGCCCCAGGCACTTCCACCCCATCCCGCAACGCTTTCCTGAT
>Ga0157376_10000763_pt1 | contig 20972 bp, 12 predicted proteins | sample M45metaG_FD_121801 | JGI IMG/M metagenome (GOLD analysis project Ga0157376, IMG submission 121801) | Miscanthus rhizosphere microbial communities from Kellogg Biological Station, Michigan, USA - M4-5 metaG | ecosystem: Host-associated > Plants > Roots > Rhizosphere > Soil | place: USA: Michigan... | reverse complement strand
TCATAGAGTGGCTGACCTTCTGGGGTGGCATCGAGCCCGATGCGTTTTGTTCTTAAAGAGGCGGCACGTGCCAGGGCGGTTTGCATGAGCCGTTGTGCAAAGCCCCTTCTCCTATAATCCGGCTTAGTCAGTACCATTCCAATCCAGGCCAACTGGTCTCCGTAGCAAAGCAGTGTGGTGGTCGCGACGATCCGATCATCAAGCTCAATTCCGAAACAGCCTTGCGGATCGAGCCGTAGCAGCATCTGCCAATCATCGATGGTTTGATTCCATCCGGCCAAGCGCGAAAGTTCCACGGCGCCGTCGAGATCTCCGGGACGCAACAAGCGCAGGTTTCCTGGGGACATCGGGTGCAATTTCCTTCCATCCAGCCGGTTCGGCTCGAATTCGAAGTTTACGACGAGACGCTCCAGATACCATTCGAATTGTTACGGATTCCTTTGTTTACCTTCGCGCGAAGGCACGCTAAGCCCTCGGCCATATGTTGAAATCTAGATTTGCCGGCTCCAAGTTGCAAAGTTTGCGACTTGCATCACGCTCAGAAAAGCTACCCTACGTTGCATTCGAAGAAACCGCTGTTACGGCCAAGTCCGCGCGAGTACAAACCGAGCTAGGCCGACGCTTTTTCTGAATCGGGCGACACCGCAAATACCGCCGCTCCCCCTAACAATCCGGCAACTGCAATGATATTCCATGCCAGCTCGTAACTATGGCGAGCGTCAAAAATCCGTCCGGCAATCCACGGGGCCCCCCACTGACCAAGAGAATATCCCACGATAATTAAGGCCAGCAATTTGCCGAGCGAGGCAGTGCCGAAACATTCCGCGGTTACCAGCGGAATCAACATGTAATCCGCGCCCATGGAGAAACCAAAAACCACCACAAAACACCAGATCACTGAAGGATTGTGCGAAAAGGCCAGCAGAAACACCGAAGCGCTGAGGGAGGCGTAGAACAACCCCATAATATTCTTTTTTTTGAAGCGGTCCGCCAAATAACCAACCAATACGCGTCCGCCAAGGCTGGCCACTAGCAACGCCGTAAAAAATCTGGACGCCATCGTAGCCGAATACCCTTGGTCCCGCAGGAACAAGATGAAGTGTTGGATCACTGCGCCGATGGCGCCGACCACCAACGTGGATCCGGCCAGAATAAGCCAGAAATTCTTGGTGCGAATTGCAGCCAGGATGTTGCCTTGCGGCGCGGCGCGCTTGCTTTCGCTCCCGCTAGCACTCTGACCGTCTCCTACTGCGTCTCCATCGGGCAAAAGGCCCAGATTCGCTGGGGCGGAGCGCGTCACCAGCAGCCCAATGGGAATCAGAACAAGCATGATAAGTAGGCCGACAACTTCAAGCGCATGCCGCCATCCCAAATTTCGAATGAGGGTATTACTCAGAAGCGGGGAAACAACGCCGCCTAAGCCCAATCCCAGGTAAACGTAGCCCATGGCGCGCCCGCGCCGCGCTACAAACCACTTGGCAACCAGGACTTGATTGGCGATGGGACCCGCCAGAACGTAGCCCAGTACTTCCGTGATACATAAGAGCTCGTACTGCCAGAGCTTGGTCATCCAAGCCATGAGCATCAGTGAAATGCCCACAAGTCCGACACCCGCGAGAATTACCCACCTGGCCCCGACCCGGTCGATGACCATGCCGGCTAATAGTCCAAATGGCAGACCAGCGACGAGAAATCCCAGCAGAAAGCCCTGGGTAAGTTGCGCTCGAGTGAATCCCAGCGAATCCGCGAGCGCTGGATAAAAAACGGGGAATCCATAAAAGATAATTCCAACGGCGAAGAACAGATTCAAAAATGCGGCAACAACGATCCACCAGCCATAGAAAACTCGGTTCGATCGAGATATATGCACGAAGCGCAGCCAGCCTCCTTGGGCATGAGAAACATATGTGAGGCCGGTAGTTTTGTCCAAGCTCTTTTGCGGAAAGTGATAGATTTATTTCCGGGGGAATCCGGAATGGAATTGCCGGTCTTGCGAGTGGGGGCGGTTAAGGATGTGGCGCGTTTCCAGGACCACTTGCATTCGCTGGGTTTAACCATTCCGTGCGACTCAAGGGTTATTTCCGGCCGGGACTCCCCGCTGCGACAACCACTTTCGCGCGCCGGAATCAATCTTGCCAACCGAATCGCAGTTCATCCCATGGAGGGGTGGGATGCCACAGCTGACGGCAACATCACGGAGAGCATGTTGCGACGCTGGCATCGGCTGGGCACGAGCGGAGCAAAACTAGTTTGGGGTGGCGAAGCGGCGGCAGTCTCGCATGCTGGGCGTGCCAACCCGAACCAACTTGTCGTCGCAGGGCACACTCTAAAAGGCTTACAGCGCCTGCGCGCAGCTCTACTTGAAGGACACCGTCAGGCGACGGGATCCGACGACCGCCCGTTGATCGGACTGCAATTGACGCACTCCGGGCGATATTGCCGTCCCAACGAACAAGCTAAGCCCGAGCCGCGGATTCTTCATCATCACCCGATTCTGGATCGGCGGCTGGGACTAGCTGCGGATTATCCCTTGCTTACGGACGCGGAGATTGACGGGATCATTGGAGAATTCGTTCGAGCGGCGCATACGGCGAGGGAAGCTGGCTTCGATTTTGTCGACATCAAGCACTGCCACGGCTATCTCGGGCACGAATTCCTTGGCGCACATACGCGCGCAGGCAAGTATGGCGGAAGTTTCGAGAATAGGACCCGATTTCTGAGGGAGGTCGTCGACGGCATACGCTCAAACGTGGGGAGTCTGCAGATCGGCGTGCGCGTTTCGATCTTCGATACCGTGCCATTTGTCGCGGATCCAGGGCGGTCTGTTAAAGGAAAGCTCGGACCCGGAATTCCGGAAAGCCATGCCGACCTGATCCCCTACCGTTGGGGCTTTGGCGTGGATTCGCTCAATCCCACCGTTCCGGATCTGGAAGAAGGCAAACTCTTCCTGTCGCTGCTCGAGAAAATTAAGATTCATTTGGTGAATATCACCGCGGGGAGCCCATACTACAATCCGCACATTCAACGGCCTGCCCTATACCCGCCGTCGGACGGATACCAGCCACCGGAAGATCCATTGGCCGGAGTCGCGCGGCAGATGGATGCCACGCGCCGACTGAAACAACTGTTTCCAAACCTCATTCTTGTGGGCACCGCTTACACCTACTTGCAAGACTATCTACCACACGTAGCGCAGGCTGCCCTTAGAGAAGGGTGGGTGGACATGGTCGGACTAGGCCGAATGGCGCTTTCCTATCCGGAACTGCTGTGGGACGCTTCTGCGGGAAACACCGTGCAGCAGAAACGGATTTGTAGAACTTTTAGTGATTGCACGACCGCGCCCCGAAAGGGACTGCCTTCTGGATGCTATCCGTTGGACAGTTATTACAAAGGTTCAAAACACGCGGCGCAACTGAACGCGGCGAAAGCGAAAGGATGACCTGCGGGCCGGCTCATGCCTGTACTAAATCTCAAATGCGAGATCGAAATGTTATTTTCACGTCAGGTTCGTTAGGCGGACCTTCAAGATGAATATCGAATCGTTAGCCAAACGACAAATTCTCCGCCGCAAGGTGCAGGGAATCGCAGCGGCGCTTTTGCCGTACGACTTGGATGGGCGAGTCGCCGTTGAGGCTTTTCAGCGCCACCTGGCGGATACGCACCGCGCTGGATTGATGAACGCGGTGAACATGGATACTGGTTACGTGAACTATCTGAGCGAACCGGAAAAGCAAGATGTGCTTCGATGGACGCGAGACGCGCTGGGAAAAGACACGCCCTTCGTCGCGGGAGCTTACATCGAGGGGCAGACAGGGGATATGGCCTCGCTATATCGCAGACAAATCGATCTGATCGCAGCTTTCGGCGCAATACCGATCTTGTTTCAGACCAGCAGGCTGCAGGGAAAAACGACACAGGAGAAAGTTGCCACCTATCAGGAAGCCTCCCGCGGGTGCTCTCACGTCCTGGCTTTCGAACTCGGCAACATGTTTGCGCCCAACGGTGAGATCTTTGACCAGGAAACTTTTCAAGGCCTAATGGAAATCCCGGAGATCAAAGGGTTGAAACATTCTTCGCTCAATCGCCACGTGGAACTCGAACGACTTTCACTGCGAGACACTCATCGCCCGGATTTTCGCATTTATACCGGAAACGATCTCGGCATCAACATGATTGAATATGGGTCGGACTATCTGCTTGGGCTCTCGACCTTCGCTCCAGAGAAATTTGCGGAAAGAGACCGTCTGTGGGAACAGGGAGATGCCACCTACTACGCGGTATCCGACGCTCTGCAACATCTTGGGAATATAGCTTTTCGTCACCCGGTTCCGGCCTACAAACATTCCGCCGCGGTTTTCCTACACTTGTTGGGGCGCATTCCTTCCAGTATGACCCATCGAAACAGCACGCAACGTCCCGCTTGGGAGCCGGAAATAATGCGAGATTGCGCGCGACGTTTAGGGTACCTCGAGCAAAGTTTGGCGCCATCATCCATCGTCACTGCATGAAATCGATTCGGTTCTAAGCACTCGTGCATAGTCTAATTGCTATGGAGCAGGGCAATGAATATCTCTCGACGAATGGCGCTGCGAATCTCTGGAGCCACGATGGCTGGAATTTCTGCCGGGAGAATGGCTCTGGCATTCCAGGCCCGGACCGAAAGCAGCAATGTGAAGGCGCGTGGCTTCTCCGCGCCAACCGGCGGCCATGATTCCCTGACCCGTCAGCTCGCGCGTTTCGTCCTGAACACGCGGTTCGAAGATTTGCCGAAGCCCATCGTCGAGTCCTGGAAAACCATCGTGCTCGATTCCATCGCGGTCGGCTTCGTCGGCTCGAAGGATCGGCTGGCACGGGCAATGACCGATGTAGCGCGCCAGCTCGGTGGAACAGGTGAGTGCACGATCATCAACTCGACCTACCGAACCGATGTTAGCCGAGCTGCCTGGCTCAACGGGACCTTGATTGGCACGCCACAGTCAGATTCACCGAGCAGTGCACATGCGGCGTCGAATGTGGTGCCAGCGATTATGGCCATTGCAGAACGTGACCATCTGGATGGCCAGGCATTCCTTGCTGCGCTGATTCTTGGAGGCGAGGTAGGTGGACGGATCGAGGCAGCGGGCGTGGGAGTCGAGACGAAACGCGGCTTTCATAATCCAGCGGTGCAAGGCCCTTTCAGCGCGGCCGCTGCCGTCGGCAGGTTACTGGGCTTGGACGAGTACACCATGGTGAACGCGCTTGGCATAGCCGGCTCTAGCTCGGCTGGGCTACAGGAATTTGCTTTTGAAGGCGCGGACATGAAAGCCACGCATCTGGGCCGTGCCGCTCAGCTTGGTCTTGAAAGCGCGCTGCTGGCCGCCTCAGGCGTATTGGGGCCCTCGACGGTGCTCGAGGGCCCTTTTGGTTATTTTAACGGATTCTCCCTCCCGACCGATCCGCAGAAAGTCGTGGCGAACCTGGGCGTAGATTCGCTGATGGCTCCCGAGCACAAACTATACGCAGTACACACCAACCACCAGCAAATCGTTGACGCGATCCTAGGCTTCAAGGCCAAGCATCCTTCTTTCAACGCAGAAAACCTGCGGCGGGTAATCGTTCGTGGCCCGCAGGGCACTATGGAACAGCGCCATGTGGCGCTAGAGCCAACGACGGTTATGGGCGGCAAGTACAGCACGCCATTCACCACCGCCGTCGCGTTGTTCCGCGACATTTCCGATCCGCTCGAATATGACCAAGCGGCTATTCGCGACCCCAAGATTCGCGCTCTGGGGAAACGGATCGAGCTGGTCACCTCGGACGATGCGGGTGATCGGGCCAGAGGCGGAGACTGTGAGATTACGCTGGAAATGGCCGATGGGGAACGCCACATACTTCCTACCCAAGCGGTGAAAGGCACTGCAGAAAACCCTTTCACCTTCGATGATGCGATCGCCAAATTTCGGCAATGGACCAAGCGAATCATCCCCGAAAAGCAATCGTCGGAATTGATTGAGAGCGTGCGCGGACTCACCGAGATCAAAGACATGGCCACTCTAGTGAGGGCGACGGCATCGCGGAGCTAAGCGTTTTCAAGAATGCCGGTAATCCAAACCCTTGCCATGCCCACCCGTTCAATTGCCATGGCACTCTGTTAGCACCGGTCCTATGGTCACAGCCAGAATTGCCAAGCAGGATCCCATTGACCCCCGCAAGACTCTGCCCCGAGCATTGGAGCACGAAGAGGGCATACGGGCGGCAATATGAATGGCGGACGCAAAAGCACGCACTGAGTTGTGTTGAAGGGAATTCGCCGTGATGAAGATGCATCCGCAATTGCGCATTTCGGCGAAATGTCGTCGCACGCTCCGGCATTAGGTGTTTATGGTCTGCGGGCGATTCTTAATTTCTTCATGCGCGAATCCAGAGTAGTGGGCTTCATTGCCAGAATTTCGGCTGCTCCGTGCTTTCCGCGGATTCGCCCGTGCGTCGAGCGCAGGACCCGGACAATATGATTTCGCTCAACCTCTTCCATAGTGTGGTTCACGCGGGAACCAGACCCGTTTGCCGCTGGAATTTTTGCGCGAAAAACTGGTCCGTTATGCAAAATCAGATAGCGTTCAAGTACGTTGCGCAGTTCCCGTATGTTTCCCGGCCAGGTGTATTCCTGAAATCCCTTCAGTGTGGAAGCATCAATCCGTGCCACGTTCTTGCCCATGCGCTTTCCAAGATCCGCCAGAATGTGCCACATCAAAGCGGGAATGTCCTCCCTCCGCTCTCGCAGAGGTGGAATGTTGATCGTAAAAACGTTCAACCGATAAAGCAAGTCCTCGCGGAAAGTTCCTTTCTTCACCGCGGCGGAAAGATCCCGATTGGTCGCGGCAATCATCCGCACATCGACATGCAGTGTCTTGGAGCTACCCAGTCTTTCAAATTCGCCTTCCTGAAGAATGCGCAAGAGTTTTACTTGCAGTTCCAACGGCAATTCGCTGATTTCATCCAGAAAAATGGTGGAATGATTGGCCAGCTCAAGGCGCCCTAATTCCTTGGTCAGCGCGTCGGTGTACGCCCCTTTTTCGCGGCCAAAAAGCTCGCTTTCAATCAGCGTGGGCGGCAGCGCAGCGCAGTTCAGTTTCACCATCGGATAATTCCGGCGTTTGCTCAAGTCGTGAATCGTTCGAGCGATCAGCTCTTTGCCGGTTCCGGTTTCCCCGCAAATCAGCACTGCCGAATCAGTCGACGCCACTTTCTCGGCTTGCTTCAGCACCGACCGGATCGCCGAGCTTTGCCCAACAATGCTGGCGTGATTATTTTCGAGCTTGGTTTCTTCGCGCAGGTACACGCTCTCCTGCTCCAAGTGCTGCTTCAGTTGCTCGATTTTCGCGTAGGCGTCTTCCAGAAGTTGTTGCGTTTGTTGGCGTTCGCTGACATCTCGAATCGTGTTAACGAAAACCGAGCAGCCGTCGGCTTTCAAAAGACTTACGCTGAATTCCGCTGGGAATTCGCGACCATCTTTTCGCAGCGCAAAAATTTCTTTGCTGCATCCGCTCAGCTGGAATTCCGTCGCACTCCTGTGGATCGCATTGCTGGCATCGCAAGATTCGCGGAATCGCTGCGCTAGCAAAAGTTCAATCGGCCGGCCAAAAAGTTCAGCGCGGCTATAGCCAAACAGGTTCGCAGTTTGCGCATTCGCGAACAGGACTTGACCTTCGGAATTGGAAAGCAGGACAGCGTCATCCGCCGTCTCGAACAGCTCGAGGAAAAAAAATCCCGGCTGCTCCACCTTTTCAAGAAGGGGCAGCACTGTCATCGTAGAGATTTCGGCAAAGGCGCGCGATGCCAGCGCGTGAACAGGCCAACGCAGTTGCTCGTTCTTGTTCATCAATGACTCCTGAGAAGAACAAGAACCCTTGGGCACTCACGAATCGGTGCGCGGCAATGTGAGAACTCGGGCGGCGGGTTCTACAACTTCAGTGACGATCAAATATTCTAAGACGAAAGACCTCAACAGCTTACGGAAAAAGTTAACTCCATTCCTCCGGTTTTTCAACCAAAGAATTGCCAGCGCTTCCTCCGATATATCGTAGAACCGACGGCGAAGCTGCTGCCGGCGGTAGGCAATCGTTCTAGCCGAAGAGCAGATAACCCAAACCCCATCAGGACGTGCAAATGGCCCGACTTCGTCTTTCTAATTTGACCGCCATTGTTTGGAACCATTCTTTCCGACCGTTCTTTGCTGAGACTGCCGATTTCTTGTGACATTCGCTCGGTGCGAGTACAATCCTGCCGCAGTAGATCAAAATGCCTTAAGTAAACGATTGCCGGACGGATTCCTTGGCAAACAGGGAAAGTGGGAGTGGCATGAAAATGACACGGCGTGAGGCGGTCAGTGTACTGGCGGGCGCTTTTCCGGCGTTGCACGGCAGCACCCGTCTGCGCGGACAGGCGCCGAGGCAATCACAGATCGCGGTCGGACCCTTTCAGCCGAACGCGAAATCATTGTCCACCTATGAGGTGCCGGAATGGTTTCGCGACGCCAAGTTTGGTATATGGGCGCATTGGGGGCCGCAATCCTCTCTGGAAGCTGGCGATTGGTACGCCCGCAACATGTATATCGAGACCGAGGCGCAGTACAAATATCACCTCGAACACTACGGACATCCCTCGAAATTCGGGTATAAGGATTTGATTCCATTGTGGAAAGGCGCAAAGTTCGATCCCGAATATCTGATGGGCTTGTATAAAAAGGCCGGCGCGAAATATTTCATGAGCATGGGGGTGCACCACGACAATTTCGACATGTGGAATTCCAAGCATAACGAATGGAATGCCGCCAACATGGGTATCAAAAAAGATGTGCTTGGCATGTGGGCCAAAGCCGCGCGCGAACACGGACTGAAGTTTGGCGTCAGCGATCATTTGTGGATCAGCTACAAGTGGTGGGCAGTCAGCCATCTTGCGGATACGCAAGGCGAGCTGAAAGGCGTTCCCTACGACGGGGCGAATCCGAAATTCGAAAGCCTGTACCACAAAATCGATGACCCCAACGTGCTAAAAATAAAATTTGGCTGGAACGAAGAGTTCATTCCGGAATCGTGGAAGGAGCACTGGTTCCGGCGTATTAAGGATGTTGTGGATCAACATCATCCCGATCTGCTCTACTCCGACGGACTTTTGCCATTCGAAGATTGGGGACTGAGCCTGGTGGCGCATCACTACAACGTCAGTGCAAAACACAACGGCGGCAAAGTCGAAGCTGTGTACACCAGCAAACGCCACGAAGATTCCGATGCCGGACTGTGTGTGCTCGATCGCGAACGCGGTGTGCTCGAAGAGATCTGGCCACACCCGTGGCAGACCGACACTTGCATCGGCGACTGGCACTACAAACGCGATATCGAATACAAATCTGCCAAGACCGTGGTGGACATGCTGGTGGATATCGTCAGCAAGAACGGCAACCTGATGCTTAACTTTCCGCTGCCGAACAGCGGGATGCTGGACGACCGAGAACTGAAAACTCTTTCCGGTATTACCGATTGGATGGCGATAAACAGCGACGCGATTTATGCCACACGGCCGTGGAAAATCTCCGGCCAGACTACGCCGTTAGCCCCCGCTTCAGAAGACGCCAGCTTCAACGAGAACCAACGCCGCCCATTTACAACCGAAGATGTGCGCTTCACAAAAAAGGGCCACACCTTGTACGCGTTTGTGATGGGTTGGCCCGAAAAGCAAGCCATCATCGCCGCACTTGCGGCCAATAGCAAACACGCTCCGGGTAAAATCGAAAATGTAGAGCTGCTGGGGCACTCCGGCAAACTGAAATGGACACGCGACAACTCCGGTTTGAAAATTGAGCTTCCTGAAGAGCCGCCCTGTGAGCACGCGATCGTGTTCCGAGTGTCGGGTACCGGCCTGGTGTAAGGCTCAAAACCGGCAACAAAGCACAACGAGTTCGCGGTTACCGCACGGCAAGTGGTTGGCTAGAATTTTCGCGCGACTTCGAACGGCCGCCGGTCTCTTTCCGCTTTTAACAATCCAGCTGTGTCCTCCAGGAGAAGAGCCATGAGCACAATTTCGCAAAGCGCCGAATGATGCCGACGAAAACGCCATCGTTGCTGGGATGAAGTCCAAAACCAAGTGCCGGCGGCGCCGTCCCAGAAAAATGAGCCGCTCCGTGGTCTCACTCCTAAGCCCCCAAAAGTAGCCGGATCGCGGTTGCGCTAAGACGGCTCGCGATCCGGAGCAACCCACTCCCGTCGCGCCCTCAAATCACCCAGCACATCAAAACTGTAATACCTCTTGTGATACCCGCGCGCCTCGCCAAATCGCTCTACTGCGGCACGCACTGCTTCCAGGCGCGAGGCAAATTTCCCGCCGCGAACCAATTCTCCAATGGTGTTCGCCCAAAACCGCGTCAACGTCTCGTGGTACCCACTATTTGCCGTATTCTCCGTGCCCACGCAATTGTTGTAGTGGATGATCCCGGCTCGCGTCAGCTCCAGTGCCGCGCCCGGCGCATGTTCATAGGCCAGGCACGCCGCCACGGCCACATGCGCCGCATGTGTCCAGATTGGTTTCGGCAACGTTCCTCGTTGCCATTGGAGGAAAAACTCATCCAATGCCCGTTCGTCTTCCACGAACGGATACTTTTTCGCCTCAGCTGCGGTGTTATTGCGCATCAGTCGGAGCTTCTCTCTGTCTATAAATCACGCAATCAAACTTGGAATGGTAGGAATGTCATTCGACCCGGCGGTTCCGGGTCGAAAACCAAACGCATTCCACGATACAATGGAAGGCTATGATTTCTGTCAATAATGTCTCTATGCGGTATGGAGCCCGCGTCCTGTTCGATGACGTGACCTGTACGTTTATGTCTGGGCGGCGCTACGCGATTACCGGGCCAAATGGCGCCGGCAAATCCACTTTAATGAAAATTTTGACCGGCGAAATTGAGCCGACCAAGGGCAATGTTACTCGTCCCAAAAAGTTCGGCGTATTGCGCCAGGACCAGTTTGCCTTCGACAATCTTAGAGTTATCGATACCGTCATTATGGGCAACGCTTCGCTTTGGGCCACTCTGCAGGAACGCGAAGCCCTCTACAACAAGCCACATGAAGAACTCACCGACGCCGATGGCATGCGCCTCGGTGAACTTGAAGGCATCGTCGGCGAAGAAGGCGGCTACACCGCCGAAGCCGATGCTGCCATTTTGCTGGATGGCCTCGACGTTCCTTGCGAACTCCACGAACGCAAAATGGGCGAACTGCAGGGCGGACAAAAAGTTCGCGTCCTGCTTGCACAAGCCCTGTTCGGCAATCCCGCGGCGCTGCTCCTCGACGAGCCCACCAACTATTTGGACTTGGACTCCGTCCACTGGTTGCAAGATTACTTGTGTGCCTACGAAGGCGTGCTGATTGTCATCTCACACGACCGCCACTTTTTGAACAGCGTCTGCACTCACGTGGCCGACATCGACTACGAGTCCGTGCTGATGTACATCGGCGGCTACGACGACATGGTCATGGCCAAGACTTCCGTGCGTTCGCGCATCGAGTCGGAAAACGCCCAGCGCGAAAAGAAAATCGCGCAACTGCAGGATTTCATCGCGCGATTCGGCGCCGGTACGCGTTCGGCGCAAGCCACTTCGCGCAAAAAAGAGATCGAACGCCTGCAAACCACTGTTCTCGCTCGTTCCAACATCGCTCGCCCGTATATCAATTTCGTCATGAAAAAGCCTTCCGGACGCCACCCTTTGGAATTCAAGACCGTCCGCAAGTACTACGACGATCTAAAGGTGATTGACGGATTTTCGGCCAATCTCGAACGCGGAGAAAAAATCGCTCTCCTTGGCCGTAACGGCGCAGGAAAAACCACGCTCATCAAGTCGCTGATTCGCAACGCGACTGGTTTTATCGACGAAGGCGATCGCCACTTTGGCGTAGACGGCGGCACGGTTCGCTGGGGCCACGAAGTCAGCGTAGGCTACTTCGCGCAGGAACATTCGCTCGACAAAGACAACGATCTCACCGTCATTGAATGGCTTGCCCAGTGGGACACCATGGCCGGCCAGCAGGAATTGCGTGGTCTGCTTGGACAAATGCTCTTCAGCGGCGACGACGTGACCAAGCCGATTCGCGCTCTCTCCGGCGGTGAAACGGCCCGCATTCTTTTTTGCCGCTTGATGCTGCAAAAGCCGAATTTCCTGGTGTTCGACGAACCTACCAACCACTTGGACCTAGAATCCATCAACGCCCTGAACATCGCCCTACAAAAATTTGAAGGCACCGTTCTGCTAGTCACTCACGACCACGACGTCATCGACGAAGTCGCCACACGCCTCTGGCACTTCGATCACGGTCACATCGAAGATTTCAAGGGACCTTACGAAGACTTTCTGGTCCAGCAGCAACGCAAAGCTGCGCTCGCAACTGCGCGTCGTTAGCGGCGAACTGATCTCTACTCCACGCGTGGCACCATCCCGCCGCAGTCCTTAGTCATTACTATTATTCGCTAGCCGGAGGGTGGCTCGTTACTTCGCAATCCCTAACAGGTCGCGCGCCGGCGGCCCGGTCGATTTCCGGATCACCAGTTCCGGCTCCACCGCAATCTCCACTGGCGGCTCGATTTGCTCCTCAATGCGCGAAAGCAGCGTCTTGGCTGCAATCAACCCCATCTTTTTCAGCGGCTGGCGCACGGTAGTCAAGCTCGGTATGCAGAACGTTGCGCTGGTAATGTCATCGAATCCAATCACCGAAACATCTTCCGGGACTACTAGCCCCGCTTCCTGGAACGCGCGCATCGCACCGATCGCCGAAATGTCGTTGTAGGCAAATAACGCGGTGAACGAAACTTTTCGCGCCAACAACTCTTTGCCAAACGGATAGCCCAGCTCCGGCGTCGAATCCAAGCCCGCCAATTGCACGACTCGCTCCGGCCGAATGGCGATTCCCAATTCCTTCGCGACTTCGCAAATCGCCGTCCAGCGTACCTCGGAATCCGCACTCTCCGGCTGGCCCTTCAAGAACGCAATTTCGCTGTGTCCCAAATCGCGCAAATGCCGCATCCCCAGAAGCGCCGCCTGCCGATGGTCCAGCACGATGTTGGTCACGTTATCCAGTTCGCGATGGCCCGCAATCGCCACCGTGGGCAGCGACGGTACTTCCTGAAGCGCCGTGTCGACAGTAATGAACCCTTCAACGCCGCGCGCAATCAGCATCTGCGAATAGGTTTGCAACAGTTGATGGTCGTGCCGGTGCGCTACGGTCAGAAAGAAATAGTTCTTCTCGCGAACGTGCTCTTCGATGCCGCTTACGATCATGGAGCCGTAACCGTCGCCAATCTCTTCCAGTATCACACCGATGGTATACGTCCGCTGCACGCGCAACGACCGCGCCATAAAGTTTGGCTGGTAGTTCAATTCTCGCGCTGCTTGCAAAATTCGATTGCGTGTACGCTCCGGAATCGATCTCGACGCCGCCGAATTGTTCAGCACTGCCGACACCGTTCCCGGCGTCAGTCCGACATGCTCAGCGACCGCTTTTAGAGTGACTTGAACTTCTCGGTTGGGGAAAGACCGTTTACTTTTCATCGCAGGGGCGACAGCTTCGCATTGGCATTAATCTGAAGTCCTTCGGCTCGACCCGAATTCAGCCGCATTCTATCCCATTCCCGAACCCTAATAAGGATTGCCATCAAGAGTCACCCTCCTCTCCACCCGCTCTATATCGCAGGCCTCCACTACGTCCCAAAACGCACGCCTTATACCAAAATCCGTACCTGTAGCGCTAAAGTGTTCCATTCCCATGGCTTAACGTGCTCTATAGTTTTCCGTATTCTCCCGTTTTTACGATAATTTTACAACTCAAGAATTTGTTTATCCCCGCAAAGAATATCGTTATTTTCCCCTTGACAACCTTTTATGTGTGTCGCCTAATACCTCCCACGGGGCTGCTCTATATCACTGCCTGGGGTAGGTAGCGCTAACGTTCAGCCTGCACTTCTTTATTTGCTCTTCATGATTCTATTTGTTGAATGAGCGATCTGAAGTGCTCTTGCCGATCCTGGCAAGTACAAATTGTTCTCGAGGGGTTGCGCATGATTGCAAATCGAAAGAAACAGGTCGGATTGTGCTGGCGTTCCGTCTTCGCCGCCGCTCTCCTTCTCTGTCTGGTTGGATTGACATCGACTTCGTCGCTGCTTGCTCAACAGTATTCGGGCACCATCACCGGCACGGTCAGCGACCCGTCGGGCAGTCCGGTTCCCGGAGCCGAAGTAACTGCAACGAACGTCAACACCAACTCGTCCGCTGGGACCACTACCAGCGAGCAGGGAGTGTATTCGTTCGCTCAGTTGCCGGTGGGAACCTATGACGTACGCATCAAAATGGGGAACAGCTTTAAGGAGTTTCTTTCCAAGGGCGTCGAAGTCCACACCTCAACGGTGACTCAGGTAAACGCTACTTTGCAGATGGGTTCGGCGAGCGAGACCATCACCGTGGAAGCCACTGACGTTCAAGTGCAGACTACCTCGGCGACTGTGGGCGAAGTCGTCGAAGGCCAGCAAATCCGCGAACTTCCTTTGAACGGCGAAAATTTTATGGGACTGGTCACTCTTTCGCCTGGCGTCTCGGCGGCCAACAGCTTTAACTCGCGCGACAAGGGTTTGACCGGCGGCGCGGATTTCTCCGTCAACGGAAATCCTTATAACTACAATCTTTTCCTGGTAGATGGTGTCAACAACAACGACGTCGGCTCCGGCCGTACCATCCTGATCTATCCCTCGACCGACACCATTGCCGAATTCAAAATGATTCGCAACGCTTATGGCCCGGAATACGGTCAAGCGTCAGGCGCCATCGTTAGCATCACCACGCGTTCCGGCGAGAACACCTGGCACGGCGGAGCCTTCTATTCCGGCCGCAACGACAAATTGGATGCCAATGACTGGTTTTCAAATAATAACAATACCGGCAAAGCCGAACTGCGGCGCAATGACTGGGGCTACCACATTGCCGGTCCTATCGTTAAGAATAAACTGTGGTTCTGGTGGAACCAGGAATGGAACCGCGAAGTTCGCGGCGTTTCGGTAACTGCTTGCGTACCGACGGTTGCTGAAAAGTCCGGCGACTTCAGCTCCGACGTAACTTCTGCGCTCAATTACCTGAACACCAACGTTGGCAAAGTTGCCGGCGATGTTGGCAACGCAACGACTTGCGGCGCCACGCCACCAGCAACCTTCGTGAACCATGGAACCACCCAGGCTCCCAACTGGGGCGCGACCTCCAAGATTCCGGGTGATTCCGGAAACACCTTCAAATTTGCGAACCCGGATCCCGCCGGCATGCTGGTTTCCCAGTTCTACCCGGACCCCAACAATGGCGGCAACGGCTTCGGCGGTAGCAACAACTGGGCGCAATCTGAAAATGGTCGTCCTTCCTGGAGTGAGTGGAATATTCGCGCGGACTATGACCTGACGAAAAAGAACCGCATCACGTTCCGCTGGACCCACGATTCTTGGGACAGCCCCTCGCCTAACCCTAACCTTTTCTGGGGCGATTCCATTTTCCCAAGCATCAATTCCAACTGGAGCCAGCCTTCCAAGAGCGTCATGGCCAAGTTGACCACTCAAATTGGTACCTCCATGGTGAACGACTTTGAATTCGGCCTGGGCTACAACGCGATTCTGACCTCCTTGAATTCTGAGGGAGTTCCGATCGTCAATGCGCTCAACGCCGCGATTCCATCGGCCTGGCCTTCGTCGCTCAAATCGTTGCCGGCTATGCCGCAGTTTAACGCCGGAGGATGGGGTGGCCTTGGTCCGTATGGCAGCGGTCAAGAGATGTGGACCATCGCTCCTTACGCTAACCATGAAGACTTGTATTCGTTTCAGGACAACGTCTCCAAAGTGCAGGGGAATCACCTCTGGAAGTTCGGCGCTTACTACAGCACTAACGCCAAAATCGAAAACAACAACGGTGGCGTGGATCAACCGAGCTTTAATCCCGCCGACAACGGACTCGTGACTTGCGGACCGTCCAGTCCCGCGGGCTGCGTACCTGGCACCCCAACAGGAAACGCGCTAGCCAACATCCTCGTTCCAGGTCAGGTGTACATCACCAATGAAAACAGCGTTAACAACGTTGCTCGCATCATCTGGCACGATTTCGAATGGTATGCCGGTGACACTTGGAAGATGAAGAAGAACCTGACTTTCACTTACGGCTTCCGCTGGTCCTTTTACCGCGAACCCTATGCCGAAAACAACCACTTGACCTCGTTCAGTCTTGCAGCTTACGACCCCAGTCGGCCTGCTTCAGACGCCTGCAACGGAATTGTTATCGTGCCAGGTACCACTCCTTGTCAGGACGCTGCGGCTACTCTTTCTTCGCTGGGTGTTAACCTGCCCCTTTCTAATGGAGTCCCTGGTCCTAACCGGGCACTCGTGTTTAACAACAATCACGCGATTGCCCCGCGATTGGGCATCGCCTGGGATCCCAAGGGCGACGGTAAGACCGCCGTCCGCGTGGGTGTCGGTCAGTTCTTCCAACGCGAACCTGTTGGCATTGACGAACAGCGGTCCGGTAACGCGCCTTTCGTCATCAACGCGCAGGACATCCGGACCATCGATACACCAGCTCCTCTGAACAGCCCCGCGGTTTCGCCATGCTGTGCCAAGGACCCGCGAGCGGTTATTCCCAATAGCTGGCAGTGGAACGTAAGCGTGGAACGCGAACTCAGTCGAAATATGTCGCTCCAGATAAGCTACGTGGGTAACGCTTTGATCCACGGGACCTCCGGTATCGACTTGAACGCAGTTCCCCGAGCTGACTGGGGTGACTCTGCTTTCTTGACCGGCACCGCGTTGAATGCACTGCGTCCTGCTGGTAACTTCGGAACCATCCAACAGTTTGCCCGCAACGGCCATGGCAACTACAATGCCTTGCAGACATTCTTCCGCTGGCAGACCAGCAACTTCTCTACATTCCAGGCCGCTTACACCTACTCGCACTCCATTGCTAACGTCGAGTTGGATAACTCCTCCGGGAGCGTAAACCAGCAAGCCACCACTGATCAGTCCAACGGAATCTTGGACAAGGGAAACACCAACATCAACCGGCCCCAGATTTTTGTGGCCAGTGAAGTGTTTTTCCTTCCCAAGCTTTCCAACAAGGACGCCTTGGTTCGTGAAACCATTGGCGGGTGGGAACTGAACAGCATCGTTTCCATTAGCAGCGGCGCTTCGCTCAGCGTATTTTCCAACAACGCAGGCGACGCCAATGGCAGCGCACTGACCTCCATTATGGGCTCGGGTTTCAACAATAACGTTCGTCCCGACACCACTGGCATCAGCTGCAATGCCGACGAAAACGGCAAGCAGATTTTGAATCCTGCCGCCTTCACTTTCGTAGGCCACGTCATCGGTACACCCGGAAACGCGGCGCGCGGCTATTGCTATGGTCCGACCAACCGTAACGTTGACCTCCAGTTGGCCAAGAATTGGAACTTTAAGGAGCGCTATCGCGTGAAGTTTGCGATGGACTTCTTTAACTTGTTCAACCACGCCAACTTCCTTAGCATTCCGGGCACTAACTTCAATGCTGGCGGTCTCCAGTGCGGAACCACTGCTTGCAGCCCAACCAACAATGTGATTACCGGACAGAATGCAGGCCAGAACGGCAGCTTCGGCCAGGCCAATTCAGTTCATCCCGGTCGCGAACTGCAATACAGCCTGAAATTTACTTTTTGACGCACGCTTCCCCAAGCGTTCGTACACCCCAACGGCGGGGCTTGAATATTCAAGCTCCGCCGTTTAAATTTACCCTTAGTCTTTGGTTGGACCGATTCTTGGGCGTTAGCTACGTGCCACCTTTTCTTACCTGCTCTCAAACCTTTAACTCCAATTCTTGGGCCGCCTCGACTTCTCGTGTTTTCGTGCTTTTCCTTTTGCTGATAAGTTCGGCGCTTCAGAGTGATGTTTTAGCGGATCAAACTGCCCAGAGTGCCACCCAGAAACCGCAAGGCGAAGCCCAAGCTGAGCTTCAAAGGCGTATGGAGGTGGCGATTAGGGCCCGTTCCTCCGGAGATCCAAATCGCATAAAAATAGCCAGCCAAAGTGTGATTGCCCTCGCTCTGCGCGAAATGGCACAGCTAAGATTGATCGAATCCGCCTACTCACAGTCTGCGCAACTCTACCGGCGGTCGTTGGATTTCGAGGACGATACCGGCACTCATGTGGATTTGGCGATTGCGGAAGTAGGGCGGTTTAATCCCGACGCCGCGATTACCCAGTTAGGTCCGGTGCTTGACCGGCACCCGGATGATCTCCGGGCACTTACGGCTGCCGGCCGCGCGTGGACACTGAAGAAGGATTACCGGAAAGCTGCCGAATACCTCGGCCGCGTGGCTACCATCTCTCCGACCATCGACTCGCTTTATTCCTGGGCCACCTGTTTATTGGCTTCCAAGGACCAGGCACAGCGCGCTCAGGGCGCCAGAGTGTTTGAACAGATGACCAAAACCGCGGGTGAGAGCGGTTCGCTGCATGTCATGTTTGGCAGAGCCTATCGCGATGCTGGTGAGATGCTCGCTGCGGTAGCCGAATTCCAGAAAGCAATTGCCATCGATCCCCGTACCCCGCACGCCCATTATTTCTTGGGCTTAGCGCGTCTCTCGATGAACGAATGGGCGCCGACGCCCGAAGTCCGCAGTGAATTTCTGGCCGAACTCCGCGAATACCCGCGCGATTACCTGGCCAACTACATGCTCGGTTATGTGGATTCGGTCGAGCACCACTATGACGAATCCAATCGGCGCCTGCGGCTTGCCGCCGAGATTGATGCCACCACTCCTGAGCCGTGGCTATATCTCGGATTGAACTCCTATGCGCTGGGTGACAACCAGTCCGCTGAGAGCAGCTTGCGCAAAGCGATCTTGCTCACCAGAGACGATGAGTCGCGGGCAGCTTATCAGGTGCGCCGCGCTTACATTACTCTGGGCCGTATCCTGATCGCTTCGGGTCGCGCCGAAGAGGGTAAGAAGTTCCTGGATAAGGGTCGCGAATTACAAAATAAAGTTCTCGAGCTGAGCCAGCTACAAATCGGCGCCCATCTCCTGGAAGGAGGCGCCGGCGCAGCGGCAGTCGTTCAGCCCTTAGCAGAGAAATCTCCGGCTCTCCCGGATTCAGGCCCGGTCGACCTCTTCGCAAGATTAGATGAAACCGCCCTTGGTCAATCCAGACTTTCTAAGGCCCAAGAGCAGGATGCCGAGCGCCAGGAGCAATCGCTCCGCTCTGTGTTGGGTTTCGGGTTTGCAGAACTCGGTGCAGCCGAGGCGATGGTTAAAGTTTATCGATCAGCAGTAACCCACTTTCAGGAGGCGGAAGGTTGGGACGCCCACGTTCCCGCGCTTTACCGCAACCTGGGCGTGGCCGCCTATCGAGCCAACGACTTGCCTGAAGCAGTTCGTGCCCTGAAACTCGCGATCGCGGAAAATCCCTCGGATTCTCCCATTCGAGCAATTCTCGGCCTGGCGTACTTCGCAAGCGATCAATACCCGGACGCCGTCAGCGTCTTATCGCCTCTGGGGCAGCCTGGAATGCGCGATCCGCTTGCTGGGTATGCTTGGGCGGCTTCGCTCGCTAAGCTCGGCGATTTTAAGCAAGCTACCGTCGTCTTGACCGAACTTGACCGAAACGAACTTCCCCCCGACACTTTATTGTTGGTTGCGCAACTTTGGCTGACCATCGAAGACTATTCGCAGGCAACCGCCGCAATTTATCGGGCCTTAAAACTACGGCCAGATTTGCCGCGTGCTCACTATCTTGCAGGCGTGGCCTACACCCAATGGCAGAAACAGGGAGAAGCCATCCGGGAGTTTCAGGCGCAGCTGGCGTTGACGCCCGACGATCAGGAAACCAAAAATAATCTTGGCTATGTTTTGCTGGAGCAGGGAAAATCTCAGGAAGCCGAATCCCTGTTTCGCGATGTTCTGCAGAATCATCCAGAAAACGGCATGGCCCAATATCAGTTGGGAAAAATCTTGCTGGAACGTAATGACGTCGCCGGTGCGGTCGCGCATCTGGAAACGGCCGCGCACTCTTTGCCCGAAGCCGACTACGTTCACTACCAGCTGCAGGCGGCATACCGCAAAGCTTCCCGCAACGAAGACGCCGACCGCGAATTGCAACGCTACAAGGAATTGAAAGCGCGCAACCGCCAGGCCAGCATTCCGCGGCCTGCGCCGCCCACTCCATGAACCATGACCCAAAGATTATCTCCACGGTGAATCCTTGAAGTTTCCTATTTCTTTGCAGCCGTTGCTAACTTTGCGCTCCCTCGCGCTGTTATTTCTTTCTGCGCAAATTGCCGTGGCGCAGGAGTCGCATCCCGCACCACCTCCTCCGCCTCCAGGAGCCAAATCCGTGAAGTGCGCCAATCGCGACATTCCACAATTTACCGACATCAACAGCAAAACCGGAATTCGCTTCAATCACGTCTCTTCGAGCGACAGTAAATATGTCGTGGAATCGATGAGCGGTGGTGTCATCCTGATCGACTACGACCGCGACGGTTACCCGGACATTTATTTCACCAACGCCCCCACCGTGGCGATGGCCATCAAGGGAGAGGCGGCGCGGGGCGCGCTGTACCACAATAATCACGACGGCACATTTACCGATGTCACCGACAAAGCTGGACTGGCCACTCCGTGCTTCGCCATGGGCGGCGCCGTCGGCGATTACAACAACGATGGCTGGCCGGATCTCTATCTCACTTGTCTTGGTGGCAACAAACTTTTTCGCAACAACGGCAACGGAACATTTTCAGATGTAACTAAGCAGGCTGGCATTGCTGATGGACGTTGGTCCACCGGAGCCGCGTTCGGAGACTACGACGGCGACGGCTTCCTCGATTTGATGGTCACCAACTATGTCGATTTTCATTTGAACGATTTGCCGGGATTCGGCAAAGCTCCGAACTGCAAGTATCGCGG
>Ga0157376_10000762_pt1 | contig 21000 bp, 18 predicted proteins | sample M45metaG_FD_121801 | JGI IMG/M metagenome (GOLD analysis project Ga0157376, IMG submission 121801) | Miscanthus rhizosphere microbial communities from Kellogg Biological Station, Michigan, USA - M4-5 metaG | ecosystem: Host-associated > Plants > Roots > Rhizosphere > Soil | place: USA: Michigan... | reverse complement strand
CTTCTTGTAGTTTTCAATCAGCGATTTATAATCGCCTGTTTTTTTCTTGACGTCTTCATGCACGGGCAGGCTCTCTACTACCGACCAGCGCATGCCTTCTGCTTCTATCTCGGATTTTCTTTTTCGAATTTCTTCAATCGTCCAAACCACGCCAATAGGCATATGATGCAAGGCTGTAACCACGCCGGTGCAGCCCGCCTGCCTGATATCGCGCAGGCTCACGGGATCATGGGGTCCAAACCAGCGCATGGTTTGTTCCATGAAGCAGGAATTGTCCGATTTCATTTCATAAAATTAAGTCGCCAGCGCTATCCAACGCCGTAGGGAGAAAAATAGAGGAAGACACATACGATGAACACGATCACGATCAGTGACAGGATCACGTCCATTCGATTCCAGCTTGCGCGGGAAGCCAATCGATCTGCTGCCACCGTTGTGGCGAAGGTTAAACCCTTCAATTGTTCTTCCTTTGGTTTTTCCGTCAGGAGGCTCACGGTCACCATCCACGCGATGGAAAAGACGAACAGGCTGATACAGAAATAAAGGAAGTTGACAGTGGCAAAACTATAGAGGAAGCCTGTGAGGTGATCCTTGTTCAATTCCAGGATGATCCTGACCATACCAACAACGAATCCGATCACCATGCCGCTGTAGGCACCCTTGGCATTGATTCGTTTCGAGAATACACCCAACAGGAATACGGCGGCGATGGGCGGTGCCAAATAGGATTGCACACTTTGCAGGTATTGATAAAGCACGCCAGAAATGCCCTTCATGATGGGAATCCAGATCATGCCCAGCACAACGGCTACTCCTGTGGCGATGCGGCCCACGCGTACCAATTCTTTGTTGTCGGCGGCGGGTTTGTACTTTTTGTAGATGTCCATCGTAAAAAGGGTGGAACATGCATTATATACTGCAGCCAACGAACTCATGAGTGCGGCGAGGAGACCTCCTGCGAGTAATCCGCGCAAACCAACGGGCATCAGTTCTTTTACGAGGGTGGGGAAGGCCTGGTCTCCATTTGGCAGGTCCAGTTTTCCCTGTTGTGCGAGCGAATAGGCGATCAATCCTGGTATCATGAAAATGAAGAAAGGAAAGAGTTTGAGGTAGGCGGCGAAAATGGTGCCGCGGCGTGCCTGACGCTCGTCGCGACCAGCAAGGCAGCGTTGCACGATATGCTGATCGGTGCACCAATACCAGAGTCCCACGATGGGAGAAGCGAATAGAATGCCCGCCCATGGAAAATTAGGATCCGAGAGTGGCGGGAACATATTGAGTTTGCCTTTTGGAAGCGAAGCAACCAGCGCATCCCAGCCACCGATGGTGTGAATGCCTACCAGCATCAGCGTGAGTGATCCCAGGATGAGCACGATGGCCTGCAGGGTTTCGGTATACATGACCGCGTGCAGTCCACCCAATATGGTATAAATTCCCGTGATCACCACCAGCACGATGGCTCCTGTCCAGAAATCAACGCCCAGGAAAGAGGTTACAACAAGGGCGCCTGCGTAAATAGTAACAGAAACTTTTGCGATGATATAACTGAACAGCTGAATGAGCGACAGCAGCATTCTCGATTTCGAATTGTACCTGCGTTCCAAAAATTCAGGCATGGTATATACCATGCTGCGCATGTAAAAGGGAACAAAGACCCAGCCCAGTACAAGGATGATCCAGGAATGTAATTCGTAGTGCCCCATCGGAACGCCAGATTGTGCGGCGGTTCCTGCAAGCCCAACGACGTGCTCACTTCCCACATTGGATGCGAGTATGGAGGCACCGATAACGAACCAGCCGAGGTTCCTGTTGGCCAGGAAATAATCCTGCGGGGAATCTTTTTTTCTTCTGATCGACCAAACGGAAATCGCCGCGATAACGGCCAGGTACAGTCCTACGAAAATCCAGTCAACGGCACCGAGAAAATGCATGGCAAGAATTTTTGATAAGCAATTAGTGGATACAAGGGTGAAATATAAAAAGAAAACGGGACTTCTTTAAGAAATCCCGTTTCCGTTTTTAACCCAAAAACCAACTCACTTATTTTCGGCATGGAATTGACTATTCATCTCATCATCGCTTGCTAAAAAATTGGGTGAGAATTTCAGATTGCTGTTTTCTGAAAGGAACAAATCATTCATTTCATCATCGGTGTTTGTCGTACTGTCCAGCAACGGCAGGTGCTCAATTATAAAATCATCATTGATTTCTTCGTCGGCCTTCAATTGTTCGTCCAGCATGTTTGACATGTTCAGGCTGAAATTGACGGTTGTATTTTTTTCGAATTTATTTTCCGGGGTCATGAAGCTGGCGTAGTGTGCTTCCGGTTGAGTTTTCACTGCAACCGCCTTTACTTCTGTTGGCTGCAAGGCTGCTTTAGCTGCTGAGCATTCAAACATTTTATGGTTGATGAGCGTGCCAGTCATCACAATTGATCCTACACAGATAGCGGTGGTGAGCATTATATTTTTCATAAAACAAAGTTTAACAGTAATGTGTTTCTTAATTCTGGAACAAATGTAATACGTGAAATAGCCGCTTTTTGAGTATTGAGTTGAAAGGGGAAAATGATGCGACGTGGAGAGAGAAGTAGGAGAGTTAACCGGTTGATCAGTTAACCAGTTAACCAGTTAAACCAGTTAACCAGTTGATCAGTTGATCAGTTAACCAGTTGATCAGTTGACTAGTTTATATACTGGTTAACCGATTAACTGGTTAACTAGTTAACTAGAAGTACCCCATCGGGTCATCCACTACGCGATAATCCTCGTTAAAGCCGCTAATAGCCTGCATATCTTCAGCCGAAATAGCAAAATCGAAGAGATCAAAGTTCTCTTTCAGCCTTGCTGGATTGGAAGATTTTGGAATGGTGGAAACGCCCAGCTGAAGATTCCATCGAAGAATGAGTTGTGCGGGCGTCTTCTCATATTTTGTTGCCATCCTGATCAACTTCTGATCCTTAAATTTTTTACCGCGTAACAATGGGGTGTAAGATTGCAGCTGAATTTTTTTCTCCCTGCAATAGTTGAGCAGGTGTTCAAGGTATAGATACGGACTGAATTCTACCTGGTTCAGTACCGGTACTTCATTGGCATAGGTGCTCAATTCTTCCAAAAAAGGAATCAGGTAATTTGCGACACCGATGGCCCTCACGCGTTTTTCGGAGTACAATTTTTCCAAAGCCTTCCAGGTATCTTTTCTTTTTCCCCTGATGGGCCAGTGCACGAGATAGAGGTCAACATAATCGAGTCCTAATTTTTTTCTGCTGACCTCATAAGCATTCAATGTTGACTCGTAACCCTGGTCGAAATTTGCAACCTTGGTGGTTACAAAAACATCTTCGCGCTTTAAACCGGATTCCGCAATGGCCTTTCCGACTTCTTTTTCATTTCCGTAAATCGCCGCCGTATCCAGCAGGCGATAACCGATCTCGAGGGCAGCGAGTGTAGCCCTTCGCGCATCGTCTCCGTGCATGTCATAAACCCCAAGGCCCAACAGGGGCATAGTTACCCCATTGCTGAGCCTGGTGGTCTTATGTTGATGTTCGTGGCTTACCATCGGTCAAGTCCCAATAACTTTCTGCCCAGTTCGTTCAATTCTGCTACACCATACTTTGTCTTCTCCCAATTCCTCGGATCACCGGGAAATGCATATCCTTCCGGCGGATTTCTTTCTTTCCATGAATTGATGCGCCATTCGCGCAGGGCTTCATTGTCTTCCTCTGCAGGCATCATGGAAATGTATTGCGCTATCCTCACTTTGTTGCTACTGGTGTTTGGCCTGATGCCATGCGGTTGAAGACTATTGAAGATGAGCAGGTCGCCTGCCTGCAGTTTCACTTTCACAATTTCAAAACCCGTGGGGTCAGGTTTGTAATGATCGCGATCTTCCGGCTGGGTGAGCTTCCAGGTATCGTAGGTTCGGAACAATTCGGGAATGCACTGAAAGCCGCCCATGTTTTCATCGTCCTGATCTGCGAGTGCCAATACGCCCTGCACATTTACGGGCCTGGTTTCGGGATCATAATCCCAATGAATAAAACCCTTGTATTGAAATCCGGGCCGCATGGGCATGTTCAGGTTCGCGCGATCGATTGTAACCCACAATTTCTCAGTTCCCCAGATATCGACAAAGGCATCATAGATTCTCTGCATTTGACGATTGTCCCAAAGCCGCTGGTTGTTGTACACTTCTACCATTCCGGTATTCGTCAACTCCTTCATCTGAATTTCAGCGCGTGGGGGCGCGTACCAGGTTTCCGGGTCGTTGGAATCTTTTTCTTCAAACTCCCAAAGAAAATCTGCGGTGCGTTGCGCCTGCTCCCTGGGCACGGCGTTCCTGATCACCACATAACCATTTTCAATCCAGAATTTCCAGTCTTCCTCGCTCAGCACGCGCAGTGGCTCGCCGTTGCTTCTGTCATTGAGTTTTTCGACGCTGCTTTTCGCCGTAGAAGGATTGCCCGGAATATCCTTGTGGGCCATCGTTGGAGCCATGGTGGGCGCCATGGTGGGAGTTTCTTTTTGCATATGACAAGTATTAATATTGAATCAAAATTACTATCCCAACACGGCTACGATCTAGGCCAAAAATTGCCAATCTTTGCACTGTATTGACATATTTGCGATCCCCAGGGTAAAAAAGTATATTTATGGACAAATAACTGGCAATTGAAAGTTAGGTATGAAGAAATAAAGCCCGATACTGACAGTTCCTTCCGAATTCTTCTCACGCCTGGGCTGAACGACTTTTTTTACTGGCATTTTCACCCGGAATATGAAATCGTTTATGTTGAGGCAACGGAAGGCACCCGGCATATCGGTGATCATATTTCGCGATACCGCGAAAGCGACCTGGTATTTGTAGGGCCGAATATTCCTCATCTCAATTTCGATTATGGTGTTCACACAGATTGCTCCCAGGTGATTGTTCAAATGAAAGAAGATTTCCTGGGAAGGGAATTCCTGGACCTTCCCGAGCTTAAAAATATTCGCCAGTTATTTGAAAAAGCGCGACAGGGTCTTAGCTTCTATGGCGAAACGAAAAGCAAAGCGGCTGAAATACTGAAACGGCTTCCCGGCATGGTGCATTTTGAACAATTGATCGCGCTACTGCATGTGTTTCAGCTTATGGCCATATCAAAAGAAGTAACGGAGTTGGATAGCCGACCGGTGAATGAGCGATTCCTGGGAAGGGACCAGGAAAGGATGAATACCATCCACCGGTTTATTGAAGGAAATTATCATCGCAATATCAGCGTAAACGAAATGGCGGCCATGGTTCATTTAAGCACGGCCGCCTTTTGCCGGTATTTTAAAAAGACAACACGAATGACGTTCACCGATTTCCTGAATCAATATCGCGTTAACCAGGCCAGGAAAATGTTGCTGCACGATAAGAATGTAACCGAAGCCTGTTTCGAAAGCGGCTTTGAAAACCTTTCTTATTTCTCACGCACCTTTAAAAGATTTTCCGGAGAAAATCCATCCCAGTTTCGAAAAAAACTGGCCACACATTAATCCGATCCATTTCGCTTTTACTAATCCAGGTCGTCGTATTGATACAAGGGATCCACCTTGGTGCCGGCCTTCATTTCAAAAACCGGTTTGATCACCCCGTCTTTTAATCCATATACCCATCCGTGCAGGTCGGGACCATTTGTTTTCTGCCAGGCCCGCTGGATGATGGAGGTTTTGGCCAGGTGTGAAACCTGTTCAATCACATTGAGCTCCACTAAACGATCGAATCGCTTCTCCTGATCTCCGATATTTTCCAGTTCTGTTTGATGCAAACGGTAAACGTCTTTGATATTCCTTAACCACATGTTCAATACCTGCTTGTAATCATGATTGCTCATGGAGGCTTTTACGCCGCCGCATCCATAGTGACCGCAAACAATGACGTGCTTCACTTTCAGATGCGTTACCGCGAATTCCAAAACACTCAGCAGGTTCACGTCGGTATGGATGACCATATTGGCAATATTTCGATGTACGAAAATTTCGCCGGGTTGCGTACCGGTAATCTCATTAGCGGGTACACGACTGTCGCTGCAACCGATCCATAAGAATTCCGGTGACTGAATATGTGCAAGCCGGTTGAAATATTCGGGATCTTCAACTACTTTCTCCTTTGCCCATGCTTTGTTCTCCAATAATAATTTCTCGTAAGTTTTCATGCTTATTGATTTAATCTTCCATACTTAACTCTGGTACCTGCACCACGACGTTCCGGAATAATTTGTGTGTAGAATTGTTTTCGCTTTTTTTCATTTCCACCCTGATGTTCTTCAGGTGTGCATGGTGGATGAATTCATTCATCACGTCCACTATGTCCTTGTCAATAAAATCTGCGCGTGTTACGTCAATCAAGACGCTGGAATTGGGGGGTACTTCTTCCAGTTTTCTCTTCAGGATGGGCTTGTTCAGGAAAGATACGTCTTTCCTGAGTCTGAACAACCAGTTCTGTGTGTCGTTCACCACCATCAAAGAGGATTTGAAATTGCTTCTCACCAGGAAGAACAAACCCACCATCAGGCCAATCAGAATTCCGATTAAGAGATCAGTGAGGAGAATCGAAACGATCGTAATGACGAAGGGTGCGAACTGATCCCAACCCTTTTTGTAGAATTCCCTGAAAAGTGTCACCCTCGCAAGCTTGTAGCCTGTGAAGATGAGGATCGCTGCGAGTGCAGAGAGTGGAATTTTGTTGAGCAGCACTGGCAGGAAGGCCACAAAAAGCAACATCAGTATACCATGCATAATCGTTGAAACCTTCGACTTCGCTCCCGCGTTGACGTTAGCAGAGCTGCGAACGATTACCGAGGTAACGGGAATGCCCCCAAGCAAACCGCTGACCATATTTCCCACGCCCTGTGCCTTCAATTCCTTATTGGTTGGCGTAACGCGATTCAAGGGATCGAGTTTGTCTACGGCCTCAACACCCAATAGCGTTTCAAGGCTCGCCACAATGGCGATGGTGAGTCCCGCCTTCCATACTTCAGGATTGGTGAGATATTGCAGTTCAGGAAAATTCAAAAAGCCGAAGAACTCGTTGAACGATTTCGCCACGGGAAGCGTTACCAGGTGTCCGTCGTCGAGCGTGAGGGTAGAACCATTGGATGCAAAAATGGCGTTGATCCCGATGCCCAGCGAAACCACCACCAATGGTGCGGGAACCAACTGCATGAGTTTTATCTTTTTGATCGCAGGAAGTTCCCAAACATAAAGAACGAATAGTGATACAGTGCCGATGATCACGGCGGCAGGCGCGATATAATTTATGCCGTGCCAGATACCGCTGAACGTATTCTCATCATTGGGCTGCAGAAAGCTTTCGTCACCTTCGGCATCGGCATCGTAACCTACCAGGTGAGGAAATTGTTTTAGGATGAGGATAATACCGATGGCTGCAAGCATGCCCTTAATGACGGCATTCGGCACGTAATCACCGATGACGCCGAGTTTCAAAAAACCCATGATCACTTGCAATGCACCAGCGATGACAACACTGAGCAGGAATGCCTCGTAAATGGGCATTTTGCCAATTGCCGTGGCAACGATGGCTGTTAACCCAGCGGCAGGACCGCTTACACTTAAAGAAGATCCACTAAGAAGGCCCACTACAATGCCGCCTACCACACCGGCAATAATGCCGGCAAAAAGTGGTGCATTGGAAGCCAGGGCAACGCCAAGGCATAGGGGCAGGGCTACAAGAAAGACGACAATAGACGCAGGTATATCCGCGGCTGCGCTCCGGAATAATTTGTTCATGGAAACGATTGTATTAAATAATAAAACGCCTGAAGAAGATCAGGATGACCCGTTGAAAGGAGTGAATCAGGCGTTGGGCGGAGGGCTATGAATATCGCCCCGGCGAGAAGGGGGCAACGTTTCAGCAAAGTGAATGTAACTCATGGCATCACAGAAACCCGAGAGTCCGTATACCTGCCAGGGGCCAGTGCCCATCACAGCGGGATCGGTGAAATCAACTTTCTTTGCGGCTGACCCACCATCCTCTGCATTGCACTTTTCTTCTGTAATCTGATTGCTGTAAAGGAGATATCCCACCTGTGCAATGGGAAGAATTGTAATTCCCAGCACGAGCATTAGAATGATATTGATAAAGGTGGATCTCATAAAGCTGGGCAAAAATAAGATCTTCAGTCAAAAACAGATTATTTTGTGAACAGATTTAACAAAAGAAACATCTATGCCTGCTATGCCCTGTATTTCATGGAGAAAATTTTATTTTTCTGCATGTTTTTATTGCATTACTCTGACATTCTTTTCCTGCACTGCGCCAAAAAAGAATGAAACTAAGCCGCAGGAAACTTATGTTGCCCGCGATTTTACCGCAGAGAATGTGTTCACCAATAATATAGAGGGTCCGAATTTTGATAAAAAGGGAAACCTGTATGTGGTGAATTTTAGAACGGATGGCACGATCGGAAGGGTTCATCCCGATGGCAGCTGCGAATTATTTATGCAGTTACCACAAGGCAGTACAGCCAACGCCATTCAATTCAACAGCAAGGGTGAAATGTTGCTGGCCGACTTTACAGGCCACAACGTGTTGAAGGTAAATATGGCTACCAAAGCTGCCTCTCCTTTGTTTCACGACGATCGCTTTAACCAGCCGAATGATATTTGTGTCAACCATCGCGACCAGGTATATGCATCTGATCCGAAGTGGAGCGCGGGCACGGGCCAGATCTGGAGAATTGAACCTGACGGGAAAGGCCAATTGCTGGAGACAGGAATGGGCACGACGAATGGGATTGAATTGAGTCCGGATGAAAAGACATTATACGTTAATGAAAGTGTGCAGCGGAAAATATGGAAGTACGAAGTTGATGGCGCGGGAAATATTTCGAACAAAACATTATTTATTGAATTTCCGGATTTCGGCATGGATGGTATGCATTGCGACGAAAAGGGAAATCTTTTTGTTGCCCGTTGGGGCAAGGGCGTGATCGCCATCGTTTCTCCCGAAGGGAAATTACTGCGCGAAGTGCAGCTCAAGGGCAAGCAGTGCAGTAATTTGGTCTTTGGTGGAAAAGATCGCAAGTCGGTTTATGTGACGCTGCAGGACAGGAAGGGGATGGAGGTGTTTGTGAGTGAGACGAGGGGGAAGTGAGTTAACCAGTTGACCAGTTGACCAGTTAACCAGTTAACCAGTAAACCAGTTGACCAATAAACCAATTAACCAGGCGACCAGGTAGCGGTTGCAAATTTACTCTAGCTTTTTTCTCAAATGCCTGATGTAGCCATTGAGGATACGTTCAATTTCAATGATTCTGATTTGAAAATTTTGCAATTCTTCGTTTGAGATATAGCTGCAGTCAAATGCGTCAAAGAAATGGTTTCTAAGTTCGCTTAGTGAGCCTCTGCTAATTATGCAAAAGTGCAATTGGTCTTTGTAGGAAAACCGGCCATGACCCTCCGCGATGTTTGCGTTAATGCTCCGGGAACACCTAATCATCTGATCCGAAAGCCGAAACTTCTCTTCATCGGGAAATTGCTTAACCAACTTGAATATTTCATTCTTCAATTCCCTCATTTTTTTCCACAGTTCCAATTCCGTGAAATCCCTGCTTGTATATTCTAAATCCATACCTCCTCCCTTTCTTTCAACTGTTCAACTTAACAACTGTCGACTATTACCTGGTTAACTGATCAACTGGTTAACTGGTTATCTATATGTTCAATCCCCCACAAACACTCAACGTTTGCCCGGTAATATACGACCCCATGTCACTCGCAAGGAACAGGGACAAATTCGCAATATCCTCACCCGTGCCGAACCTGCCCAGGGGAATTGCAGATCGATACTTATCGGCCGTCTCGCCTTCTTTCAAATAGCTTGTCATATCTGTTTCAATAAAACCCGGGGCAATCGCATTGCATCGAATATTGCGACTGCCAAGTTCTTTAGCCACAGATTTTGTAAAGCCAATGATACCAGCCTTTGAAGCCGCGTAACTGCTTTGTCCGGCATTCCCGGTCTCACCAATGATGGAACTCATATTGATGATGCTGCCCGACTTCGCTTTCATCATAGGCCGAATGACCTGCTTGGTCATGTTGAACACGCTTTTCAGGTTGATAGTCATCACTTCGTCCCATTGTTCAGGTGTCATCCTGAGCAGGAGGTTGTCTTTTGAAATACCCGCGTTGTTCACGCAAATATCTATGGTACCCCAATCTTTCACCACATTGTTCACAAGGGATTCGCACTCGGAAAAAATGCCCGCATTGCTTTGAAAAGCCTTGGCCTTTACACCCAATGCTTTTAGTTTTTCCTCCAGCGCCAACGCTTTCTGCGCACTGCTTTCACTCACATAGGTAAAAGCAACATGGGCGCCATTTTCGGCGAATTTCAGGGCGATGGCTTCGCCAATTCCCCTGGCGGCACCCGTAACAATGGCAACTTTATCTTTCAATAGGTTCATTCGAAAATTTTTTGCAATATAAAACAAAGCGGCTTTAATCAGATTCCAACAGCGATGGCCGTTCCGTGATTTCGTGGTATTTGATCACGTCCCTGGCATAATAGTGAATCACCATACTCTTCCTGCTCAGGTTGGGATTCAAGATCGGAGACCCGCCGTGCACGAGGTTGGCGTGCCAGATGAAGACATCGCCTTTTTTCGCAATGAAAGTTTCCGACTTGAAATTTTCTTTTTCCAGCAAGTCTTCCAGCACATCCTCGTAATCTGTATATTTCTTTCTCCCAAGCGAAAGAAAGGTCTCGCCCTCGTTGAAGTCACTGTTAAGAAGATAGGGCAACCGGTGGCTTCCCGGATAATAAAACAGCGGACCATTGTCTGTGCTCATGTCTTCCAATGCAATCCAGGCCGCGATCAGGTATCCGAGGGGGTAAGTGGTCATATGTATGCTGTCGGAATGCGCACGCTGATTGCTTCCCTTCAGAAAATTTATGGTTTGAAAAGACATCACCGGCTTGTCTAGGATGAACCCCAACAATTTCAACAGGCCTTCGTCATTGGCGATGTCTTTTACCGGCGGCGAAATGCGATTGGCAAACATGAGCTTATTGCCATTGGTGAAATGAAGTTTTCCTTCCAACAAAAGGCGATCAATGTCCTGGTTAACGGCTTCTGTTGTTTCATCGCTGAAATAATGTGGCAATTTGAGAAAGCCGTTATCTGACCAACTCAACAATTGCTCGCGGATTTCGGGGGAGAAGGAATTGAAGTCTGAATGGGTAGGCGCCAGATTTCGCGAATGACCCGTGTCAAACCAGGCTCTCGAGGTCTTGTCCGGAAAATCTTTGCTTGAAATGGAAGAGAACAAGGGCTTTTTTATGCCGTATTTTTTGTACGCCTGCCGGTTGTGTTTCAGTTCGCGGTAATGAAGAACATTATAAATCCAATGAACGAATTTGAATCGCTTGATTGATTCCGGGAATGCCATGTCACAAATTGAATTGGAGGATCTCGTCGATGTAGCGCCTGTCATTACTGAGTCGTGGCACCTTGTGCTGACCGCCCAGCTTTCCCTTGCTCTTGAGCCATGACCTGAAGATTCCCTTTGGAAGAATTTTAAGGATGGGCATTCGAAGCGCAATGTCCTTATGCCGCTTGGCTTCGTAGTCGCTGTTGATATTCTTAAGTGCTTCGTCTAATTCGTAGATAAATCTTCTTGAATCGGCGGGCTCTTTTTCAAATTCTACCAGCCACTCGTGCGCGCCATTGCTTTGCTCGCTGAAATAAACGGGCGCCGCTGTATAATCATTTACAACCGCCCCCGTCAGCTCGGCTGCCTGTGCAATCGCCTTGTCAGTGTTGTCCACGATGACTTCTTCCCCAAAAGCATTGATGAAATGCTTGAGCCTGCCACTCACTTTAATTCTGAACGGATGGAGCGATGTAAACTGAACGGTATCACCGAGCAGGTAGCGCCAAAGTCCGCCGTTGGTACTGATCACAAGCGCATAATGCTTGTTCAGCTCAACATCATTCAATCCGATAGTAAGCGGTTGGTCCTTGCCGTATTCTTCGATGGGCATGAATTCATAAAATGTTCCATGCTCGGTAAAAAGCAACATGCCTTCTTCCGCGGGATTGTCTTGCGCACCAAAAAATCCTTCACTCGCATTATACATTTCCAAATAGTGGATCTCTTTGCCAATCAGTTTGCGAAAGGGGTCACGGTAAGGAACAAACGACACGCCTCCGTGAATATAGAGTTCGAGATTGGGCCAAACTTCAGCCAGGGTTTGTTTGCCGGAAATTTCGAGGATGCGTTTAATCAGCACCAGCGTCCAGGTAGGAACACCGGAAATGGAAGTGACATTTTCATTGATGGTATTCTGTGCGAGGCGTTCAATCTTCGATTCCCATTCATCCATCAGCGCAATGGAAAGCTCCGGCGTTCTGATCCAGTTGCTCCAGAGTGGAGAATTTTGCAACAACACCGCACTCAAATCTCCATAATGTGTATCCTCATTGAGTTTATTGATCTGGTGACTCCCGCCAATGACCAGGCCTCTGCCGGTGAGTAAATCAGATTCGGGGTTGGAATTGTAATAAAACGTGAGCACGTCCTTGGCCGCTTTGTAATGACCATCCTGCAAACTCTCGTCACTAACGGGAATAAATTTGCTCTTATCGCTTGTGGTGCCACTGCTCTTGGCAAACCAGTATATGGGAGTGTTCCAGAGCACGTTCTGTTCCCCATCCATCATGCGTTGGATATAACCCTTAACATCCTCGTACTCGTGAATCGGAACCGTTTCCTTGAATTGTTTGACCGAAAAAAGCTGGGAAAAATTGTATTTCCTGCCAAATTCCGTGTATTGGGCGGAAGTGACCAGGTGCTGCAACACCTCTCGCTGGGCTGCAACGGGGTTTTGCATCCACTGTTCAATTCGCCAGAGCCGCAGGCGGGCCAGGCGGGATATGGCTGGACTTAAAAACTTCATTTGTTAATGGCAAAATAGACAATGATACTGACTTTGAGAAAAATGAAGTCTATAGATCAGGCATCAATTTTTTTCTATCAGGTCTTCGAGGAGGGCCTGTAATTCAGCTTTCAGTCCGAGACCCGGAAGTACAAGCCGGTCGGCCTTTTCAAGCAGGATGAGGTCCATATGGGCCTGGGCATATCGGGTGAGGTCTTCTTTCAGTTCAGCGATTGCTTTTTCATAGTCCTGGGTGTCGCCTGTACCGTTTTCGTTAGACTCTTCTCCGTTCGATGCGGCTATCTTTTCGCGCTGACTCTCTTCTATCTTTTCCAGGTTTGCAATGGCCAATTCGGTGGCCCGGATAATGCCGGTAAGTTGGGTATGATTGTCGAGTTTGTGTTCCTCAAGAAGATAGTCCTTTCTTTTCAGTTCAAAATTCCTGCCTAAATACAGCCTGCGCACCTGCTCATTTTCCGCCAGTTCTTCGGCTGTGCCATGTTTGAAGATCTTACCCTCGATGAGAAGATAGGCGCGGTCGCAAATGGAAAGGGTTTCATTTACGTTGTGGTCGGTGATGAGAATGCCAATGTTCTTGTATTTCAACTTGGCAACTACGCCCTGTATATCTTCCACGGCAATAGGATCCACGCCGGCAAAGGGTTCGTCGAGAAGGATGAATTTGGGATCCACGGCCAGGGCGCGGGCAATCTCGGTCCTTCTTCTTTCACCACCGCTCAGCGAATCGCCGTTGTTTTTCCTGACATGGTGAAGCCTGAATTCGTCCAAAAGCGCCTCAAGCTTGTCCTTTTGTTGAGCCTTGCTGAGTTTGGTCATTTCCAATACCGCGCTGATATTGTCTTCAACACTGAGCTTGCGAAAAACTGAAGCCTCCTGGGGAAGGTAGCCGATACCCATTTGGGCCCTTTTGTACATGGGCAGTGAGGTGATGTTATCTTCATTCAGGAATACTTCACCCGCATCGGGTTTGATGAGTCCGACCACCATGTAGAACGTCGTCGTCTTACCGGCACCGTTGGGTCCCAGCAAGCCAACAATTTCTCCCTGTTCAACATTAACGGATACATTGTTTACCACCTTCCTGCTCCGGTAATGTTTTTCAAGGTTTTTGGTATGGATCGTCAAACTCATGGGCGCAAAATTAAGATTTAAAGGGCAGCAGAAGAGAAAGAAAGATAATACTTTAACGCTTGTTTGTGTTCTAAGCGGGCTGACTTAAGTTTGCAGAATATTTTTTGAGAATGAAAGTAACAGAGCATATCGAACAGGCCAAGAACACGCTGATATCCTTTGAGATTCTTCCGCCTCTAAAGGGCAAGACGATCAACTCGATCTATGATCACCTGGACCCCTTGATGGAATACCGGCCCTCTTATATAAATGTGACCTATCACCGAAGCGAGCACGTTTTCAAGAAAAAGCCAGACGGCACTTTTGAAAAGGTGGAGGTAAGGAAGCGCCCCGGAACCGTAGGCATTTGCGCCGCCATTATGAACCGCTACCAGGTTGACGCGGTGCCTCACCTGATCTGCGGTGGTTTTACAAAACGGGAGACGGAAGACGCGTTGATCGATCTGAACTTTATTGGGGTCAACAATATCCTGGTGCTTCGTGGCGACGCCGCAAAGAATGAAACAGCGTTCGAGCCCGAAGTGGGTGGACACCGGTATGCGGTGGATCTGATGAAGCAGGTGGTAGATCTGAACAACGGCATTTACCTGGAAGAGGATATTCGTGATGGATTCCGCACACGTTTTTCGATCGGTGTTGCAGGTTATCCTGAAAAGCATTTCGAAGCGCCGAATATGGATACCGACCTCAATTATTTAAAGGCGAAGGTGGATGCGGGTGCCGAGTACATCGTGACGCAAATGTTCTTCGACAACAAGAAATATTTTGAATTTGTAAAGAAATGCCGCGAAAAGGGCATTGAAGTTCCCATCATACCCGGTCTCAAACCCATCACCAGTAAAAAGCAATTGACCGTGATTCCCAGAACTTTTTACGTGGATATTCCAAATGATTTGTTCAATGAGGTTTCACGCTGCAAATCTGACGAAGACGTTGAAACCGTGGGCACCGAATGGTTGCTTCAGCAGAGCAAGGAGTTGAAAGCGGCGAACGTGCCTGTATTGCATTATTACACGTTGGGAAAGGCGAGGGTGATTTGTAATGTGGTGAGGGAAATTGCCTAGAGAGTGGACGGTGGACAGTAGACGGTGGACAGATGACTGAAATCACATTACTGTCCGCTGTCTACTGTCCACTATTTTCCGAGTGTCTTCACCACCGCCTCATTCACCACCACCGGATACTTCTTCTTCAACTGTGCGATCCATTTTTCTTCCAGCAGTGCCTGGTAGTCGTTAATCACCAGGCCGCGCGCGTCTTCGAAGTTCCGCGGCGCCGGATCGGTAAATACTTTTTGAATATAGGTGAAGGTAACGGTGCTGTCCTGTTCATTGACGAGGTTGGGCGTCATCATGCCGGCACTGGCACTGGATCCCTTTGCTATAGGAATTTGCGTAAGATCGAATCGTCCCGAATCTGCCAAAATTCTGCCGCCTGAATTATCTACCAGGCTATGCCAACCGCTCAAACCATCTGTGGCCAATTGTTTGCGCGCTTCATCCGCGGCTCTCGAATCAGTGGTGGTGAAAAAAACTGCCGTGGCACTGGGTCCCCATTTATATTGGGACTTGTGCGCTTCATAAAATTTCATTAATCCGGCACTATCGGCGGCGGCCTTGCCCCAAACTTCTCTTTCCATGATCTCAAACAACAGGTTCCCCTCCTTGAATTCGGCAAGCTGGTATTTGAAATCAGGATTATAGTCTTCCATGTGATCCTGGTAATATTCAATCGCGCTTACACCCACAAACTTATTCATCATTTCAGGATAAGCGGGTGATGCCAGCGTCTTGGTGGCTTTCACATACCTCAGCCAATCGATCACCTTGACGTTCGATTTCGCAAACGAAAAGAGGACGGTATTCTGGTTGATGGTCTTTGTGGGTGTCACTTTGTTGGCTGACAAATAATTGTCGGTGACGGTCCAAAGCGCTTTCTCATCGTAGGTATTTTGCTTGAAGTTTATTTTCTTCAAAATATCCTTCTGCAAATTCTCCCGGGCCATTTCTATTCGGGCGTCTTCTCTTACCATGGCCTGGTAGCCATCGAGCGATGCAGCTTTGTCTTTCGGAACGGCGACCCGGTCATTCAACCTCAGGATGTGGACGCCGTATGATGACTCAAATGGCTTGGCATATTCACCTTTGGTTGTTAAACTGAAGGCAACATTTTCAAATTTCCTATCATAACGCCCAACCCCAAACGAAGGCAGCAAACCATTCGATTGTATGGAGGTGCGGTCGTCGCTGTATTTCTTAACCAAATCGGCAAAGGAAGCACCCTTCACCAAAGCGTTGTAGATGGAATCACCCTGCTTCCTGATATTATTCTTGTCTTCGGCGCTGCTGCCCGGAGGATACGCGAGCAGAATTTGCGCGATACTGATTTTCCCCACCGCTGGACGCTCTTCGAGTTTTTTAAAGATATGATAGCCGGCTTTGCTCCGATACGGTTTGGAGTAACCGCCCATCGGTAATGCATAGATGATGCTTTCAAGTTCGTAGGGCAAGCTGAAAACGGTGATATATCCAAGATCGCCTGCAATGCGAGGTACCGAAGGGCCTGAGGGTTCTAATGTATAGGCAGCACTCACTGCGCTAAAATCCTGACCATTGTTGAGCTTTGAATAGGCCTCCTGGATTTTTTTGTAGGGGAGGGTGGTATCTTTTTTTCTTGGCACGGTTTGGTAAGCGCCTGGATTGGTAACTATGTTTTCATCGATTGGCACAAAGATGTGGGCGACATGGATATCTTTTTGAGACCTTTCGAATGCTTCGGCTGCAAGAGCCACCACGTATTTGTCGTCCTTCATGAAATTGGCCTCGATGGAACGGCGGAAATTTAGCAGGTCAGCTTTTTGAGTTGGAAGGGTATCCATACGGCTGTCGAGCGCAGCCTGCACTTTCAATTTGAATTTGATATAGAGGTCCAGGTATTCACTAATTTTTTGAGCGGAGTCGCCGGCAGCAACGCTGTTTTTATGGTAAGCTTTCAGAAATTCATCTTTCGACACCGCTTTCTTCCCGTAAGTGAAAACAGTCTGTTCCCGGGCGCTTGCCCAGGCGAAACAGAGCAAGATGAATACGAATGTCCTTTTCATGGTATTGGTCAGTTAGTTTTTGGATTTCCCATTTTCACCTGCAAAAAATCATCCAACTGGCTATATGATAATTTTTTGGCGATGATCCTTTTTTCGTTGTCAAGCAGGTACAGGATGGGGGTCTGGTAAACATCGTATAATTGCCTGAATCCGGCCTTGTTAGCTGCATAATCGGCGTCCTTCATGGCCTGGGTCTGGTAAACGTGTATCCAATCCTTCAAATTGTGCTCCCGGATGTATTTCAGCCACTGATCCTTGCCGCCATCAACCAATACGCCATAAAGCGCCACGCCACGGCTTTTCCATTTGCTTTCGAAAATGGAATCCAGCTTGGGCACCACCTCCTGGCAATGGCTGCAGGTGGGGTCCCAAAAGCAAACAATGGTATAGGGTGCTTTTACGGAATAAAGCGGCAGTGGCTTGTCGGAGCTGTCAATCAGTTCTATGTTGGCTGCTTTCTCTCCAATGACGTTTGCCATCAGGCTGTAGCCCCGGTCGAAGATGAATTTCTTGTATTTGTCGTTCATCCAATAATCCGCCTGGCCCGTCACATAATATTTTTCAAAGAGATGAACGAAAACCTTGTCCTGCCCCATGTAAGTGGGATTGACATACTTATCGGTTAGGGTTGAGAGGTAGTATTTGAAAGTCTCTTTGTTAACCGACGAAGCGAGGATGATCTTATCGGCTTCCATCACCAGGGTATCGGGGTTTTGCATCAGCACATTGTCGAAATACTTGCTGAGCTTGGGTTCCAGCACGGGTGTGCGCACCAGCCTATCGTCTGAAAATGAAACGCCGTCCCAATAATGAGATTTGTAATATTGATAAACGTAAGCCGAATCATATTTGCCTCCTGGCTGTTGCGAGGCTGGTGGGATCTCAGGATCCTTCATCAGTTTGAACAGTGCGGCGAGCAGTGACTTTGGATTGTTCTTTATAAAATTCTCACGGTACTGCTGCATTTCCTTTCCAATTCCGCTGATCTGTGTTCGAATGGCAGCCGAGTCAGAGGACGACCTGGTTGTAACCAGTTTTTTCTGCAGATCTGCGACGGCAATGCCTTTTTGTTGAGCGAAGCGCTGGTATTGGTTAAAAACCTGGTTATCCAGGGAGTTGACAAATTGACTCTTGTTGAGGACGTCGGAGCTGTCGGCAACAACGCTGAAATTTTGTTGTTTGTCGACCAGGATCTCAAACCACCCATTTTTTCTTGGGTATACAATCAGGTAAACCCCGCCGAATAATTTTTCTTTACCCTGGAAGGTGGCCTGACCCTGGCTATTAATGCGGGAAGAATCGAGCAGGTATTGTTTTTTTCCAAAGTGATAACCCAGGAAGAGCCAGCCCGTCCGAAAGGGCTTGATGGTAACCTTTATGTTGTAACCGGTTTGAGCCCAGGTGAGTGTTGAATAAAACAGGATGCAAAGGGTAATGATCGTTTGCTTCATTTTAGCAGGTTATCGGTGGGCAAATCTATTCAATCACTGATTATTACAATCATGGATTAACGATTCCCTAAGATTTTTTGTTGCCCTTTCAGGGCCTAACTTTGCGCCGATGGCAAGAAAAGAAAAAAATGCAGTCATAGAGTCGGTTGAAGTGACCGATTACGCCGCGGAAGGGAAGTCCCTCGCCCGGGTGGAAGGAAAGGTCATTTTCATCGAAGGGGCGGTTCCCGGTGATGTTGTTGACCTGAGGTTGGGAAAGAACAAGAAGGATTGGGCGGAAGGAACAATCACGAAGTTTCATCGCTATTCGAAGGAAAGAGTCGAGCCCTTTTGCGAACATTTTGGCGTGTGCGGCGGATGCCAGTGGCAGATGCTGCCCTATGCCCAACAATTAAAATTCAAGCAGCAACAGGTTGAAGACAGTTTGAAGAGAATCGGGAAGTTGAATTTCCCTCCCATTTTGCCCATTATCGGGGCCGGACAAACTACGCGGTATCGGAACAAGATGGAGTACACGTTCGGCAATCGCCGGTTTCTTTTGCCAGACGAACTCAACAATGTTACCATAAGGGTTGAGCAACCCGTTGCCGGCTTTCATGCTAAGGGCGTGTTCGACAAGGTGGTGAACATCAACACCTGTCATTTACAGGACGAACCCAGTAACCAGTTGCGACTGGCCATTCGGGATTTTGCGATTCAGCAGAAGTTTCCATTTTATGACATCAAGCAGCACAGTGGCTGGCTTCGAACCATGCAAGTGAGGGTTTGTACAACGGGAGAAGTAATGTTGAATGTGGTGGTGGGATATGAAGACCGGGAAAAGATCGAAATGTTATGTCGTCATCTCCTGGAAAAATTTCCGTCTCTCACGACATTGCTTTATACCGTCAATCCAAAATTTAATGATAGCCTGTACGACCTCGAGCCGAAGCCATTAAAGGGTCCGGGTTATGTGATTGAACAGATGGAGGATTTTCGATTCAAGATTGGACCGAAGTCCTTTTTTCAAACCAACACGCGGCAGGGTGAAAAACTTTACCAGGTGGCTCGCGATTTTGCGGAGTTGAAGGGTTCGGAAACGGTTTATGATCTTTATTGCGGCACAGGAAGTATTGGAATTTTTGTGAGCAGGCAGGCAGGGAAGATTATCGGAGTGGAAACGGTTGACGAGGCCGTTGAAGATGCGAAAATCAATGCCGAATTAAATGGTATTCGTCATGCCCGGTTTTTTGCCGGCGACGTCATCCGCGTGTGCACGGATGATTTTTTCGATCGTCACGGCAAGCCTGACGTAATCATCACAGATCCTCCGCGAGCGGGCATGCATGAGCAACTGGTGAGAAAAATTTTAGAGATCCGGGCGCCTGTTGTTGTGTACGTAAGTTGCAATCCGGCTACGCAAGCCCGCGACCTTGCGATGTTAGGTGAGGGTTATGAAATAACAAAGGTGCAGCCCGTAGATATGTTCCCCCATACGCATCATATTGAGAATGTTGTTCAGCTGAAATTGAGATAGCAGGGTATGGGGTATATGGTATAGGGTGTTGGGACTGTTTGTATTTCCTTATACCATATACCTTATACCCTATACCGTGATTTTCACGCTTTCGCGTGAAAATCAAACCAACTTACCTCATTTGTGCGCCTGCCATTTTTGCCGCGTTCGAAATCGAGAAATAATTTTTTCACTTCTTCATACCCCATCCATTCTCCGTTGGTGGCTTCGCCGAAAGGGCCGGAGGAATTGTAAGGATACTTGACGGGGAAAACATTCTGCCAGCGCTTCTTAATGCCATTACTCGCCTTCAACCACGAATCTCGGAGCGGCAATCTTTCGCGACTTAGACTGAGGGCCCTGAACTGATCGGCCTGGTTTATCAATTTGAATTTTCTGTAGCCTTTCTGAAAAAGAATATCGAGCCACTCAACATAGCAGGCTTCGCAGGATACATATTGCGGCAAATCATCTTCCGGAATTCCCTGCAGGCAAAGATGATCGTGCCCCTCAATGTCAACTTTCAAATAAAAGGGGACGCCATAATGTTTGAGAATATCTTCCATCCGGTTGCAGGGAACTTCAATGCTATGACAGGGTGTACCATCCCGGCAACCAATCTCTTTCATGAAGGAACTCCATTCAGCTCTTCGTTCATTAACCCAAAAAGGCATGGTGCCCGTTCGATTTGCAATTCCTATGTTAAGGATGGTGAGTTGCCCGGCGGAAATTTCACTTTCAAATCTCCTTTTGCCATATGCAGCCATTAGCGGATTGGCCTCAATGCTAATTACCTTGAAACCGCCGGCCAGGTAGTGAGCTGTATCACTTCCGTCGCACATGCCCACATCGTATATAAGTTTCGAATTCATTTT
>Ga0157376_10000761_pt1 | contig 21006 bp, 14 predicted proteins | sample M45metaG_FD_121801 | JGI IMG/M metagenome (GOLD analysis project Ga0157376, IMG submission 121801) | Miscanthus rhizosphere microbial communities from Kellogg Biological Station, Michigan, USA - M4-5 metaG | ecosystem: Host-associated > Plants > Roots > Rhizosphere > Soil | place: USA: Michigan... | reverse complement strand
CTCGGAGAGAATCTTCAAGCCCATGTTCTCGAGCATCGGCAACGCTTCGGACAGCGTGATCGGCGTGCCGTAGCGGAACAGCTTGAAATGCAGGTCGTCGCGCTTCTTGCGCGAGCGGTACAGCGAAATGCGGATGTCCTGCGCGTCCTTCAGGCTCGCAGCCGCTTCGACATCGGCGGCGGCGACGTGCGGCGTAACCGCCTCGATGTAACCGGCCGGCAACGCCTTGCCGAAACGCGCCGCAAGCTTGCCGCCCTTCTCGTCGCCATGCTTCTGCGCCAGGATTTCACGTAGTTCGTCGTGCCAGTTGCGCACGATGTGGCCGATCTTGCCTTCGAGCTCGGCAACGTCGTAGTGCGGCTTGTCGCCGGGTTTCGGGCGGATGATCAGATGCAGGCGCGCCAGCGCCGATTCGGTGACCTGGATCGTGGAATCCAGGCGCTCGCCATGGAACGCGCGCTTGAGCAAAGCCTCGACGCGCTCGCGCACGTCGGCCGTAATGCGATCGCGAGGAATGAACACGAGGCACGAAAAGAAACGGCCGTATTTGTCGCTGCGCACGAACAGCCGCGAGCGCGAACGGCCCTGCAATTGCAGGATACCCGTCGCAGTCGCGAACAATTCGTCTTCGCTCGCCTGAAACAATTCATCGCGCGGCAGCGTTTCGAGAATATTGCGCAGCGCCTTGCCGGAATGCGAGTCGCGACGCAGGCCCGAGCGGACCATCACCGCCTCGTACTTCTGCCGTACGAGTGGAATATCCCAGGGCCGGCGCGCGTAGGCGCTGGATGCATACAGGCCGAGGAACCGGTGCTCGACCGTCGGCACGCCATTGGCGTCGAACTCGAGCACGCCGATGTAATCCATGTGACCGGGGCGATGCACGCTGGCTCTCGCATTGGTCTTGGTCAGGATGATCGCGTCGAGGGATCCGGACTGCGGCAGGTCTCGCGCTGCAAGGGACTTCAGCGAGCGCGGCGCTACCGAGCGCTCGAAAGTTCGCAGGATTCCGAGTCCCGAACTCTCGTCCGCCAGCAGCACTTCCTCGGCGCCGGCCTTGGCGACGCGATACTCGCGGTAGCCCAGGAACGTGAAGTGATCGTCGGCAGCCCAACGCAGGAATTCCTGCGCTTCGGCCAGGCCTTCGGGGCTGAGCGGCAGTTTTTGCGTTGCCATGTCCTCGGCGACGGCAAGCATCTTGTCGCGCATCGCGCGCCAGTCGTTGAAGCAATGCGAGACGTCCTGCAACGCCTGCCGCACGGCTTGTTCCATGCGCTCCAGTTCGCCGGGCTCGCTGATCCGGTCGACCTCGATGTGCATGACCGACTCGGCCTTGTCGCTGCCGCTGCCCTCGGCGTCGACCTGCAGGACGTGCCCGCCCGGATCGCGCCTCACGCTGTAGACCGGGTGGATCACCGTATGCGAGAGCAATCCAGCCTGCGAAACCGCGATGCCGACCGAGTCGACCAGGAACGGCATATCGTCGGTCACGATCTGGATCACCGTGTACGGCGAATCCCAGCCGTTGTCCGCCATGTTCGGATTGAACACACGCACATTCGAGGCGTCGGCCGCACGCACGCGCAGGAAATCGAGGAGGCTCAGCGCAAGGGCGGCCCAGCTTTCCGCAGAGCGTCCGGCAAGGTCCTCGGGCGCGACACGCCGCAGAAGATGCGTCGCAAAGGCCTGCGCATCGCGGCTCTTGGCCGTACCGAGGTGATTGAGGATTTCTTGCAGGACGGCGTCAGCCGTGGAGCCGGCCGTTTGAGGAAGGGCACTCATGGAAAGTCCGTATCGGAGCGATTCTGGCGGTCGTCAAGGATAGCGCCACGAGCCCCGTATTGGCCAGCCAAACGCGGTAAAGCAGGCCGCTTGGAGGCCGGAACGGCCGTTCCCGAGCAACTCTGCGGTGCAAAGCCCGGCGCCCCGCGGCGAAGTCAGTCGCTGCAATCCAGGTCGCCGAGAAACGCGAGCCGGTTCAATGGAAACTGGCCGGAGCCGAAGTTCGCGAGCGGCGAGTTGTAGCTGAAGGTGCCGCCGAAGCAATTCGAAAACGTGATGTCGATGTCGCCCCAAACCGTGCCATGCGATCCGGTAGGCGCGCCGCCGGGCTGGAGGACACCGCCGAGATTCTGCGCGCCCTGCGCGTGCACGTGATCGCCGTCGACCGAGCCGATCGAATAGATCCATGCTGCTTCGCCGTTCTTGTCAAATGTGTTCCAGACCACCAGTGAACTGCCCCAGTCGAGGCGCTGCACCGTGACGTAGTGCCCGTCGGCCGATGCATCATAGAAAAATCCGCTCATCCCTCCCTGTGAGAGCAAGCCGCGTCCGCCGCCGAATTCGTAGGCTCCAGCATCGCAACCGCCGCGCGCCTGCACATTGCGCACGACGCCGCGCGCGTCGGAAGCCTCGCAGTTTGCTGCAACGCCGTTGCGAACCGCAGGACTGTTGCCGGTCAGCAACACCGTGTTCACCAATCCGCCGTTGTCGCCAAACGAGCCGAGGGCGGCATCGGCGACGACGCGGTCGCCAGCCGCGCCGAAACGGCAGCTGTTTTCCGTTGTGACATTGCCGCCCAGTGAAAACACCTGGCCTTGCGGGGACTCTGCCGTCGCGGCAACGCAAGCCGCACTGCCGGCGTTCGCGAACAGGCTGTTGGCAACAGTGATAGTGGCGCCAACGTCGGACGACAACAGGCCGCGTTGAGTACTAATGTTCGAAACGAAACTGGAATGAGAAATCTCGAGAGAACCGCCGTTGGAGATCATCTCGACGTCACCGGCATTGTTCGCCACCGAAACGTTGCGCAGAGTCAGACTGCCACCGTTAATGATCATCGGAAAGGCGCGCTGCGAGCCGTAGTAATCGACTCCCGACACGCTGGCCATCTCCAAAATCAAATTGCCGGCATTATTGATCGCCGCAGAGGTTCCGAAAATCAGGCTCGGGTTGGCGGGCGGTTTGACGGCCGACGCCTGTGCCCGGGGTTGCGCGGCAGTCGAAACAGGCACCGCTCCCAAATTGATATTCCTCAGCTGCAGCGTGGCGCCATACTTCACCTGAATCTGGCTGGTCAGATTCGTCAACTCGCCAGAGGTGACGTGCAACGCCATCGCCGCGCCAGCGCCGTCCACCTTGATAGTGCCTGACACCACTAACTGGCAACCATCGTAATGACCTTTGGTCGCCAAAACGATCAGCGAAGGCTCGCTGCCGGGTAGAGATGCCGCCGCGGCAGACAACGCCGCGCAATCACCATCTGCGATGCGAACAAGCGCGGCATTGGCTCCTTGGTCGAGGCCAACAATGAATAGAAAGAAAAATATGGCGCGATTCATGATGGTTTCCTAGCCTGTTGGCAGCGGTAAGGATCAGTTGCTGCAATCCAGGTCACCGAGGAACGCCAGGCGATTCAGGGGAAACTGTCCCGACCCGAAATTCGGCAGCGGCGAGTTGTAACGGAACGTTCCACCGAAGCAGTTCTGCAAATCGATGTCGATATCGCCCCAGACCAAGGCGTGCGATCCGGTCGGTGCACCGCCCGGCTGCAGCACGCCGCCGAGGTTTTGCGCGCCCTGCGCGCGGATATGATTGCCGCTGACCTCACCGATTGCGTAAATCCACGCGGCCTGGCCGTTCTTGTCGAACGTATTCCAGATCACCAGAGTGCTGCCCCAATCCAGACGCTGCACGGTCACATAGTGGCCGTCGGCAGAGGCGTCGTAGAAGAATCCGCTCATCCCGCCTTCGGACAGCAAGCCGCGGCCGCCGCCGAATTCGTAGGCACCCGAATCACACCCGCCGCGTGCCGCGACGTTGCGCACCGTCCCGCGCGCATCAGTTGCTTCGCAGTTCGCGGCGATACCGTTGCGCACCGCGACGCTCGAGCCGTTCAGCGCCGTCGTCGTAGCCACCCCCCCGTTGTCGCCGAACGTGCCAAGGCCGGCATCGGCGACGACTCGGTCACCTGTCGAATTGAATGCACAGCTGTTGTCGCTCGCAACGTTGCCACCTAGAGAGGTCACAGTACCCAAAGGAGGCGGGGTCGAACCCGAGACGCAAATAGCTGAGCCGCCGTTTACGATAATGCTGTTGGCGACGTGGAAGGTGCCGCCTGATCCCGGCGCGAACAAACCGCCCGTGGACGATTCGTTCAGTGCGAAGGTCGAATGCACGATCTCAACCGCACCTGAAGAAGCGAGCATCGGAAAGCCGCCCAACGAGTTTTCCACTAACGTCACGTTGCGAAAAACGAGGCTTCCGCTGTTGATGATCATTGCACTTGGATTGAGAAAACCCGTGTCGGTATAGACAAGTCCGGCGAGACTTACGCGATCGAATACGAGACTGCCCAGGTTCCTGATCAGTGGTCCGCTTACGAAGATCTGCTGCGGTTGGTTCGGCGGCGCGGCCGCAACCAGGGCTTTGGCGACGCTAGCCGGTCGCGTCGGAAGTCCGCCGAAATTCGTGTTGCGCACGGTCAAGCTGGCGCCCGCCTGAACCTGCACCTGAGCAGGGGTTGCATCGGTGGCGAGGCCACCGTTGGAGTGCAGTGCGATTGTCGCTCCGGCCCCATCGATCGTGATATCGCCGCTGATGGTGAACTGGCAGAAGCTGTAATGACCACGGGTGGCCAACACGATCAAAGCCGGCTCGCTACCAGGTTGCGAGGCAGCGGCGGCGGAGAGAGCGGCGCAGTCGCCGTCGGCAACGCGTACGACGGCGCCGAGGGCGTGTTGCATCAAACCGGCAAGCAAAAACAGAAACAGCAGGGTACGATTCCGCATGGCGATCTCCTTGAGCTAGTCGCCATCGGCTACCTATTTGTTCAGCTTATACCAATCGGCGGCCTGTTGATTCCCCGTGGCCAGGCCGGATCGAGTCTATTCTTCAATCGACTTCTGTCAACGCGATTTTTATGAACGTCAAGTGTGCCGGCGCGATCCGCTCCCCGTGTTTTTCGGGATGACGGACAAGGATCCGCTACCGCAAACCGGTTTCGTTGCGCGCGATGACCATTCGCTGGATTTCGCTGGTACCTTCGTAAATTTCTGTAATCTTCGCATCGCGGAAATAGCGCTCGAGCGGCATCTCTTTCGAGTAGCCCATGCCGCCGTGAATCTGCACGGCTTGATGTGTAATCCACATTGCCGCCTCGGAGGCGTACAGCTTGGCGACCGATGCCTCGGTGCTGAAACGGCCACCGTTCTTTTCCGCCTGGCTCTTGGCAAATGCCGCGCGCAGCGTCAGCAGGGTCGCCGCGTCGAGCCGGCACTTCATGTCGGCAATCTTGGCCTGGGTCATCTGGAACGAACCGATTGGATGGCCGAACGCCTTGCGCTCGCGCGCATAATTCAGGCTGGCCTCGTAGGCGGCGCGTGAAAGGCCGACCGCTTGCGAGGCAATGCCGATGCGGCCGGCGTCGAGCACACCCATTGCGATGCTGAAACCCTTGCCCTCCTCGCCAAGCATGTCGCCCGCCGGGCAAACGTACTCGACGAATTCGATTTCGCATGTAGCCGACGCGCGAATGCCGAGCTTCGGCTCGGTCTTGCCGGCGTGAAAACCGGGCCGCGAGGTATCGATGATGAACGCCGAGATACCCTTGGCGCCCTTGCCTGGCGTCGTGATCGCGAACAGCACGATGTACTTCGCCACCGGACCGGACGTGATCCAGCTTTTCTTGCCATTGATGACCCAGTCACCGCTGGCGTTGCGCTCGGCGCGCGTGTGCATCGCCGATGCGTCGGAACCGGATTGCGGTTCGGTCAGCGCATAGGCGCCGATCGCGTGGCCTTCGGCAACGGCGCGCACGTATTTCTGCTTCTGCTCCTCGTTGCCGTACTTCAGGATGCCATTGCAGTACAACGTGTTGTTCACCGACATGATCGTCGAATGCGCGCAGTCGGCCGCGGCGATCTCGATCATCGCCAGGGCATAGCCGATCGGATCGAGTCCGGCGCCGCCGTATTCGTGCGGCACCTCGATGCCCATCAAGCCGAGCGCGCCCATCTCCTTGATCGTCTCGAGCGGAAATTCGCCGCTCTTGTCGAATTCGGCGGCGATCGGCGCAATGCGTTTCTGGGCGAAATCGCGGGCGACGGACTGGATCGACAATTGGTCGTCGGTGAAGCGGAAATCCATGATTGACCCCTAGGTATCGGGAAGGCGTGCTACTGGTCCCGTTCAACGGGAGGCCGGGAAAGAATGGGCTTGCTTCGTGCCCGAACCGAGCGATGACTCGTTGAACACCATCCCCACCCAACCCTCCCCTTGAAGGGGAGGGCTTGCAGCGCGCGCAATTTTACCTGCTTTGCTGCTCTGTGTGGTCCAACGAGGAAAAATCGCAGGGCTTGCCCGGCAGCCGCTGGCCGAGCATCCACGGCAGCAGTTCGGGCGTCGCGTACGCCCGGTGCCACATCGGATGCATCTCGTCGGGATATTCGGTATAGCGCGGCCTGCCACCCATGGCCCTCAGCGCGCGTACGACGGCCCGGGAGCCGACCATCTCGCCGCCATAGCCGGTCTCGATGTCGGTGTCATTGTCCTCGGCGCCGTGGAAGGCCCACTGTGGCACGTCGATGATTGGCGCCAAGCCGGCCAGCTCGGTCATGCCTGACATCGGCACGCCGGCCGCGAAGCAGGACGGCCAGGTCTTGAGCGCTTCCCAGACGCCGGTGCCGCCGTCGGAGATGCCAGTCAGGTAGATGCGGCGCGGGTCGACCGGAAATCGCGCGAGCGCATCGGCAATTGCCGCGGCTACGCGCCGTGGCGGCCAGTACGAGCCCGTCGTCTGCGGGGCAATATATACAAGTGGAATATTGCCCTCGATCGCGCGATCGACCAGCTCGAGCGAACCGTTGCCGTAGCCTTCGAGCTGCGATTCGTTGTCATCGCCGTCCTGCCAGTCGCCGTGCAGGAAGACGATCAGCGGCAGGCGCTCACCGTGCTCGCGGCCCGGCGTGACCAGCGCGCGGTACGGCGCTTTCAGCGCGTCGGCAGTCCAGTACTTCGCCAGTTCGCCATCCTCGACCGCATGCGCAAGCCCGAGCGCTGCCATGAGGACAAGGCCAATGAGAGAGGAAAAAGCAAAAGGTCGAACCACGGAGAACACGGAGAACACGGAGAGGAGCTTTTCATTCTAGCGGTTTCCGATTGGATCCCGGCTTGGTTGCCCGTCGATTGGCGAACGGCACCAACCAGCCCCTTGGCGATCAACCTTCGAACGCGATCGACAGCGCGCGCCGCCGCTTCTACTTCATCGCTTTCCTCCGTGTTCTGCGTGTTCTTCCTGGTTCAGCTATTGCTCTTGTAGCCAGATTGGCATTGACCTTGGCCATCCGGACGGCTAATCTATTGATATATCTCTTAATCAAGATGAAAGGATACTCTTGGACCTCGGCTCGACCACGGCCTTGCTGCGCCTGCTATCGGACCCGACCCGGGTGCGCCTGCTCGCGCTGCTCGAACGTGAGGAGTTGACCGTGGCCGAGCTGTCGGCGGTCATGCGCCTGGCGCAGCCGCGGGTTTCGACGCACCTGGCCAAGCTCAAGGAAGCTGATCTGGTGCGCGACCGCCGTGCCGGCGTCTCGGCCTACTACCGGGTCAATACCGAACTCGACGCCAGATCCGCGGCCCTGCTGCACTCCTTGCACTCGAACGTCAACGATGGCCTGCTCGACGACGACGCCCGCCGGCTGCCGACTGTGCTCGCGCGACGCGCCCGCGCCGAAGGCTGGGCGGACAGCGTCGCCGGCGACATGGAGCGCCATTACTCGCCTGGCCGCACCTGGGAAGCACTCGCGCGTGCGTTGACCGGCCTGATCGAGGTCGGCGACGTGCTCGACATCGCCTCTGGCGATGGCGTGCTTGCCGAGCTTCTGGCGCCGCACGCGAGTTCGATTCTCTGCCTGGACGCCAGCGAGCGTGTCGTGACCGCCGCGCGCAAGCGGTTGAAGGCGAAGCGCAATGTCGAAGTAAGGCTCGGCGACATGCACGCCCTCGATGTCGGTGACCGGCGTTTCGATCTTGTTTTGCTGATGCACGCCCTGACCTATAGCGACCAACCGGCCACGGTGATCGCAGAAGCGGCGCGCACGCTCAAACCCGGTGGGCGCCTGCTCGCGACGACTCTGGCCCGCCATGCGCACCGCAATACGGTTGTGCCGTTCGATCACCGCAATCTCGGTTTCCGCGACGAGGAACTGCGCGAGTTCGCGCGCAAGGCCGGTCTGAAGGTTTTGAGCTGCGAGCGTGTGACGCGCGAGCGCCGCCCGCCGCATTTCGAAGTTTTGAGTCTTTTGGCAAGGAAAGCCGATTGATAGGCGCGAAGTATTTTTTGCTCGTCATCCCGGAATGACGGATAGCTTGGGAGGCCGCACCATGAAAAATTTGCCTTGGTTGAATCCAACACGCACGCAGCAGCTGCTCGACGCGCTGTCGCAGCGCATCCTGATCATCGACGGCGCGATGGGCACGATGCTGCAAAGCTACAAGCTCGATGAATCCGGCTACCGCGGCAAGCGCTTCGCCGACGGGCGCGACGCGCACGCGATGCACGAGCATCACGGCCCGGGTTGCGACCTCAAGGGCAACAACGACCTGCTGTCACTGACTCAGCCGGACATCATCAAGGCCGTGCACGGCGCCTACCTCGACGCCGGCGCGGACCTGATCGAGACGAACACGTTCAACTCGACGTCGATCAGCCAGGCCGACTATCACCTGGAACATCTCGCCGGCGATTTGAACCGTGAAGGCGCGCGCCTTGCGCGCGAGGCCTGCGACGCTGCGGAAGCGAAAACGCCCGGGCAGCCACGCTTCGCGATCGGCGTGCTCGGACCGACCAGCCGCACGGCGTCGATATCGCCGGACGTCAACAATCCCGGATTTCGCAATGTCACGTTCGAGGAACTCGCGACGGCTTATGCCGATTCGACGCGCGGACTGCTCGACGGCGGCGCCGACGTGATCATGGTCGAAACGATTTTCGACACGTTGAATGCGAAGGCCGCGCTGTTTGCGGTCGCGCAGGAGTTCGCGCGCCGCGGCGCGCGCGTGCCGATCATGATTTCCGGCACGATCACGGACATGTCCGGACGCACGCTGTCGGGCCAGACCGCCGAAGCGTTCTACTACTCACTGCGCCACGCGCGGCCGTTATCGATCGGATTGAATTGCGCGCTTGGTGCGACAGAGTTGCGCGCCTACGTCGATGCGCTCGCACAGGTCGCCGAGTGCTACGTCAGCGCCCATCCAAACGCAGGGCTGCCGAACGCGTTCGGCGAATACGACGAAACGCCCGAGCAGATGGCCGCGACGATCGGTGAGTTTGCACAAAGTGGCTTGGTGAACATGGTAGGCGGATGCTGCGGCACCACGCCGGCGCACATTCGCGCGATCGCAGAAGCGGTGAGGGGCGTGGCGCCGCGGGTGTTGCCAGCGTTGAATACCCAGGCAGCCTAAAAATATTTCGTCATTCCCGCGAAAGCGGGAATCCATGTTGCTCGTCAACGTACGTGAAGAATCAAGATGGATTCCCGCTTTCGCGGGAATGACGACAAGAGAGTTGAAGATCCGACAGATGACTGAACGTCCCCGCCACACACGCCTCTCCGGCCTCGAGCCTCTGGTCATCACGCCGGAGTTGCTGTTCGTCAACGTCGGCGAACGCACGAACGTGACCGGATCGGCCCAGTTCAAGAAGCTGATCAAGGACGACCGATACGACCAGGCCGTCGAAGTCGCGCGCCAGCAGGTCGCGAACGGTGCGCAGATCCTCGACGTCAACATGGACGAGGGCCTGATCGATTCCGAAGCGGCGATGACCAAGTACCTGCAACTGATCGCAGCGGAGCCGGACATCGCGCGCGTGCCGGTCATGGTCGACTCGTCGAAGTGGACCGTCATCGAGGCCGGCCTGCGCTGCCTGCAGGGTAAAGGCGTGGTCAACTCGATCTCGCTGAAGGAAGGCGAGGAAGTCTTCATCGAGCACGCGCGCAAGGTGCTCAACTACGGCGCCGCCGCCGTCGTCATGGCATTCGACGAAACCGGCCAGGCCGACACGAAAGCGCGGAAAGTCGAAATCTGCACGCGCGCCTACAAGATACTGACCGAGCAGGTCGGCTTTCCGCCGGAAGACATCATCTTCGATCCGAACATCTTCGCGATCGCGACCGGTATCGAGGAGCACAACAACTACGCCGTCGACTTCATCGAGGCGACCCGCGAGATCAAGGCGACGCTGCCGCACTGCCACGTGTCCGGCGGAGTGTCGAACGTGTCGTTCTCGTTCCGCGGCAACGAAACCGTGCGCCAGGCCATCCACGCGGTGTTCCTGTATCACGCGATCAGGGCCGGCATGGACATGGGCATCGTCAACGCCGGCGCGCTGCCGATCGTCGATGATCTGGATCCGGAACTGCGCGAAGGTGTCGAGGACGTCGTGCTGAACCGGCGTCCCGACGGCACCGAGCGCCTGCTCGCGATCGCCGAAAAATACAGGGGCAAGAAAGACAGCGTCGAAGTCGAAGCGGCGGCCTGGCGCGACCTGCGGTGCGCGCGCGCCTGAGCCATGCGCTCGTGCACGGCAACGATGCGTTCGTCGAGGCAGATACCGAGGAAGCGCGCCAGCTTTCGTCGCGTCCGCTCGACGTGATCGAAGGCCCCCTGATGGACGGCATGAACGTCGTCGGCGACCTGTTCGGCGCCGGCAAGATGTTCCTGCCGCAAGTCGTGAAGTCGGCGCGCGTGATGAAAAAGGCCGTCGCCTACCTGATCCCGTACATCGAGGAAGAGAAGCTGCGCACCGGCGAATCGCACAAGGCCAACGGCAAGATCATCATGGCGACGGTAAAGGGCGACGTGCACGACATCGGCAAGAATATCGTCGGCGTCGTGCTCCGCTGCAACAACTTCGACGTCGTCGACCTCGGCGTCATGGTGCCGGCGCAGAAGATCCTCGATGCAGCCCGGGCTGAGAAAGCCGACATGATCGGTCTCTCGGGGCTGATCACGCCGTCGCTCGAGGAAATGAGCCACATCGCCAAGGAAATGCAGCGCCAGAACTTCGTGCTGCCGCTGCTGATCGGCGGCGCCACGACCTCGCGCGCGCACACCGCGCTCAAGATCGATCCGCACTACAAATCGCCGACCGTCTGGGTCAAGGATGCATCACGCGCGGTCGGCGTCGCCCAGTCGCTGATCAGCAAGGAACTCGTCGACGATTTCCTCGCCAAGGTCAGCGCCGAGTACGCCGACATCCGCGAACGCCACAAGGATCGCGGCCCGACGAAACGGCTGGTGACGCTCGACCATGCGCGCGGTCAGGCGTTTGCCGGCAATTGGGAGACCTATTCGCCGCCCGCGCCGAACAAACCCGGCATTACCGTGCTCGACGATTACCCGCTCGCTGAGTTGATCGAGCGCATCGACTGGACGCCATTCTTCAACACCTGGGAGCTGTCCGGCCACTATCCACAAATCTTCGACGATGCCGTCGTCGGCAGCCAGGCGCGCGAGTTGTTCGACGATGCCCAGAAGATGCTGAAGAGCATCGTGGCGGAGAAGTGGCTGACGGCGCGCGGCGTGATTGGGTTGTTTCCGGCGCAGCGGGTCGGCGATGACGTCGAAGTGACACTCCCTCTCCCCCAAGCACCACTTGGGGGAGAGGGTTGGGGTGAGGGGGCAACAATCGATGCTGCCCCAGCGTCGACGAAGACCGGCACGTCTCCCCCTCACCCAACAAAGCTGCACTTCCTGCGCCAGCAAGTCGACAAGCCGCCCGGCCGCCCGGATTTCTGCCTTGCCGACTTCATCGCGCCGAAGGAAAGCGCAGTACGCGACTGGATCGGCGCGTTTGCAGTGACCGCCGGCCTCGGCATCGAGCGCAAGCTCGAAGAGTTCGAGCGCACCCACGATGACTACTCGTCGATCCTGCTCAAGGCGCTCGCCGACAGGCTGGCCGAGGCGTTCGCCGAACGCCTGCACGAACGAGTGCGCAAGGAATTCTGGGGCTTCGCGCAGGACGAAGTCCTGGGCAACGAGGACCTCGTCGCCGAGAAATATCGCGGCATCCGCCCTGCTCCCGGCTACCCGGCCTGTCCGGATCACACGGAGAAGTCCACGCTGTTCACGCTGCTCGACGCGACCAGGAACGCAGGCATCGAGTTGACCGAGAGTTTTGCGATGTATCCGGCGTCCGCTGTCTCTGGCTGGTACTTCAGTCATCCGGAAAGTCAGTACTTCGTCGTCGGCCGAATCACGAAGCAGCAGGTGGAAGACTACGCAAAGCGCAAGAGTTGGACGCTGGCCGAAGCTGAGCGCTGGCTCGCTCCGAACCTCGACTACGATCCGGAATGACGCGGTGCCGCATCGCGGCGCCCTGTTCTGCTTCCCGGGAATGTGTTTACACTGACGGCTCGCACCCCGGCGCTGCAGCGCCGTCGCGGCGCGGGGAAAAAGCGTAACCGTTCCACTGATCGACCCGGGCCGCCGTCGTGATCGCCAACACGAGACTGAAGTTGATCGTCTGGGGAATCGCGTTGGGGTCGCTCATCGCGATCGTTGCAATCCTCGTGGCGATTTCGCAGTCCCAAGCCGTCAACCGGCAAGTTGCCGTGCGCGCGCTCGCCGCTGCGCACGCAGTTCACGTGCACATCGCTTCTGATCGCCTGAAGGACGTCGAGCACCTGTCGGCGACAATCGCCGCCAGCCCGAGCCTGCTTGCGAGCATCGTGCAGGTGTCGGAAGCCAGTTCACCCACGGATCCGCCGCCCGACGTCACGCCGCTGCACGACCAACTCGAACTCGAGCGGCGGGCCTCGGGACTCAAAGCTGCGGCGATCCTCGATGCCTCCGGCAAGAAAATCACGACGACCGGCGATATTTCGTTCGCCTCGATCGACTTTGCTTCGATGGCGATCGTCGCGCAGGCGATCAAGAATTCGGCGCCTGCTTCCGGAACCTTCGAGGGCGACAATCGGGTTCACGTCGTCGCGGTCAATCCGCTGAAGAAAGGACCGGCGATCGTTGCATTGCTGCTCGGCGCCGACCAATTCGACGACGCCAGCGTGCGTGCGGCAGCGCAGGCCGGCCAGACCGACCTGGCATTGATTGCCCTCAGGCCCGAGGGCGCTCGCGTACTGTCTTCGACGCTTGATGGCAACGAAGCGCGCGATCTCCCGGCGCTGGCATCGAAATATCAGGCCGACTGGCGCAGCCGCGCGGCCGCACCGGCTCCTGAGCCGTTCGACTTCGAGATCGGGGGACAGACCTGGACCGCGCTGGCCACGCGCGTGCGCCCGTCCGCAACGAACACCGTGCTGCTGTCGCTGGTTCCGCCGACGCCCTCCGACGAGATGATGGCTGCAATAGTGGCGCCGCTGCTGGCTGGCGTGTTCGCCGGCCTGATCGCGCTGGCGGCGGTACTGTTCGTGCTCTGGCAGCGGATCATTGGTCCGATGGCGACGATGGTCGACCTGTCATCGAAGGCCAAGCACGGCGATTATGCGCTGGCGATAAAGACCGGAAGTTCGGGCCTCGCCGGACGCCTTGCACTGGCTTTCAATCACCTCTTGAACGAACTCGATCGCCACCGAACGCCGCCGGGCACGCCACGGCGCCGCGCAACCGACCGCAAATAGACGCGCGCAGGCGGCGCTGTGATAGTCGTCGAACTCAGGTTTCTTCGGCGCTGCCAGGTTCGATGACTTCAGGCTTGTGCGCGCGCAGGTGCACGACCAGGTTGTAGACCGACACAAATGCCGGGAACAAGTTCGACATGACGCCGACCGAATCGTTCTTTCCGAACGTGAAGTACAGGAGCAGCAGCGCGCTGCCACTGATCGACAGCCACCAGAATGCCACCGGCATCACGACGCGGCGCAGCTTTTTTGTCGCATACAACTGCACGAACCAGCGCGCAGTGAACAGGAAGACGCCGACGTAGCCAATCAGTTTCCACGGCGTCACGCCGATGTGGTGGATGTGGAACAGAATCTGGTTCATCGGAGTTTTCCTGCGAAAGTGTCATGCCGCGTGGGTAAGCTTTGACCCACCCCGCTTTCCGTTCGCGCTGAGCGTAGCTTGCGCAGCAAGCGACGTAGAAGCGCTCACGCCACCCTTCGACTTCGGCGCTGCGCGCCTACGCTCAGGGCGAACGGCAAATTATGCAAGTTTGCCCGTTAATTCTAGCAGCGGATCAACCCGCGGCCGCGAACGAGTCGATCTTCCCAAGCCACATGTCCTTCTGCCGGGACGGAAGGAACGACGCCTCGATCGAATTCGCGGCAAGCGTACGGATGTCGCCTTTAGTCAGGCCGAGCCCACGCTGCACGGCGATGAAATTCGCGCCGACGTAACCGCCGAAATAAGCCGGATCGTCCGAATTGACTGTGACGCACAGGCCGCGGTCGAGCAAACGCTTGAGATTGTGGTCCTCGATGCGCTGGTACACGCGCAGCTTGACGTTCGATAACGGACAAACCGTCAGCGGCACGCGCGTGCGCGCGAGCCGTTCGACCAGCGCCGGATCTTCCTCGCAACGCACGCCATGATCGATGCGCGCGACCTTCAGCACGTCCAGTGCCTCGACGATATACGTCGGCGGCCCCTCTTCGCCGGCGTGCGCGACCGTCAGGAAACCCTCGCGGCGGGCGCGGTCAAACACTGCTTCGAACTTTGCCGGTGGATGTCCGCGCTCCGACGAATCGAGTCCGACGGCGGCTATCGAATCCTTGTAGGGCAATGCCTGCTCGAGCGTCTGCATCGCCGCCTCGGCGCTCAGGTGCCGAAGGAAGCACAGGATCAGGCGATGCGTGATGCCCAAATCGCGCTCGCCATCCGCCAGCGCACGGTGGATGCCGTTGAATGCGGTGGCGAACGCGACGCCGCGGTCTGTATGTGTCTGCGGATCGAAGAATATCTCCACATGCACGACGCCATCCGCATGAGCCCGCTTCAGGTACGCGATCGTCAGGGCGTGAAAATCGTCCTCGTCGCGCAATACCGCGGCGCCGGCATAATAGAGATCGAGGAACGACTGCAGGTCGTCGAACCGATAGGCGGCGCGCAGCTCCGCGACCGAGGCATACGGCAGTTTCACGCCGTGCTTGCCGGCCAGCGCGAACATCAGCTCCGGTTCGAGCGTGCCCTCGATGTGCAGATGCAGTTCAGCCTTCGGAATGCCACGGATGAAGTCATCGATCGCGTCAACCGGCATCTCTTGGTTCCTGTGGTGGGTTTGCGTGATTCAATGTAGTGCAAGCTTGCACTCGGCGGCAATGTTGAGTACACATGGCGGCGGGTGTACGAATTCCTGAAAGCGCCGGAGTGCCGGACGCAACTTTCAAGCATCATGGGCCGACTGACCACGCACGTACTCGACACCGCCTCGGGAGTTCCGGCGCAGGGCATGCGCGTGGAACTGCACGATCTCGATCTGCCGCGATCGGTCCCGCTGACCGGATTCTGCACGAACAGCGACGGGCGCGGTTCGACGCCACTCCTCGAAGGCGACGCCTTGCACTCCGGTCGCTATGAACTGCGCTTCCACGTCGCCGAATACTTCCGAGCGCGCGGGACGGCTCTGCCGGACCCACCATTCCTCGACGTCGTCGCGATCCGTTTCGGCATCGCCGACGCCGGGCAGCACTATCACGTGCCGCTGCTGGTCTCACCGTGGAGCTATTCCACTTACCGTGGCAGTTGAATTGCCATGAGCGATGCGAACACCGCCGTAACTGCCGATCTCGCGCGACGCGATGACGCGGTCTGTTTCGTGCTCGACGGCAAGATCATCAGAGTTGCGGATTTGCCTCCGACGACCACCGTTCTCGAATACCTGCGCGAGCACCTCGGCCGTACCGGCACCAAGGAAGGCTGCGCCGAAGGCGATTGTGGCGCCTGCACTGTCGTGCGCGGCGAATGCATCGGCGAAGAGCGCATGCGTTATCGCGCCATCAACTCCTGCATCCGCTTCCTGCCGACGATCGACGGCAAGGAACTCGTCACGGTCGAGAGCCTGACTGGCGACAGCGAGAGGTTGCATCCGGTGCAGCAGTCGATGGTCGACCTGCACGCATCGCAGTGCGGCTTCTGCACGCCGGGCTTCGTGATGTCACTGTTCGCTCTGTACCTGCGCGAGCGGCCGCCGGAACGCGCCGACGTGCTCGAAGCGCTGGCCGGCAACCTGTGCCGCTGCACCGGCTACCGGCCAATCATCGATGCCGGTTGTGCGATGCGCGCTTACCCGGAGCCGGCGCGCTGGAGCCGGGAAGCGGCGCAGGCGTCAGGGCATGCCGAATTGCTGCAAGGTATACAACGCGAACGGATGCTCGCCCTGCCCGGCTTCGTCGCGCCGCGCACGATCGACGAACTGGCCGCGGCGCTCGAGGCGGCGCCGGATTCACTGCTGCTCGCTGGGGGCACCGATGTCGGCCTGTGGGTGACCAAGCACCTGCGCGAACTGCCGCCGATCGTCTACCTTGGCGCAGTGGCCGAACTTCGGGACGTCGAGATCGGCGAGAACCACTTGCGTATCGGTGCCGCCGTGACGCTGACCGACGCATGGCGCGAGATCGTCGCGCGCATTCCCGCGCTTGCCGAAGTGGCCGAACGTTTCGGCTCGCCGCCGGTGCGCAATTCCGGCACCCTGTGCGGCAACATCGCCAACGGCTCGCCGATCGGCGACGCAATGCCGGCATTAATCGCGCTCGGCGCCTATATCGAACTGCGCCGCGGCGCCGTGACGCGCGAACTCGGGCTCGAGGACTTCTACCTCGGCTATCAGGACAAGGCGCTCGATGCCGGCGAGTTCGTCGTCGCTGTCCACGTGCCCGTTCCCGACGCAGCAATGCAAATTGCCTGTTACAAGTGGTCCAAGCGCATCGACCAGGATATCTCGGCGGTCTGCGTGGCGTTCGCGATGCGGTGCGAAGGCGACCGCATCTCTGCGCTGCGCATCGCCTACGGAGGCATGGCAGCGATCCCCGCGCGGGCTCATCACGCAGAGGCGGTCCTGGTAGGCAAGATGTGGGACGAAGCCAGCGCCGACGCTGCGATCGCCGCGCTGGCCCAGGATTTCGAGCCGATCAGCGACATGCGCGCCAGCGCGGACTACCGCCTGCGCGCGGCCGGCAACCTGCTGCGGCGCTTCCTGCTCGAACGTCGCCCGCGATCGGCGCCGCTGCGCACGCATGCCATCGAGGGTTGGCATGAGAAACACCAATCTCTTGATCTGCTCCCGAGATGAACGACTCGGATCGCCGACACGAACCTGAAACGCGGCGCGTCGTCGGCGAACCGGTGCGGCACGAGGGCGCGCACCTGCATGTCAGCGGCCGCGCGATCTACACCGACGATATCGCCCTGCCGCCCGATGCGCTGCACGCGGCGTTCGGCATCAGCCGCATCGCGCACGGCCGCTTCGAAGCGCTCGACCTGGCGCCGGTGCTGGCTGCGCCGGGAGTCTGCTGCGTCGCCGTCGCGGCGGACATCCCCGGCGAAAACAATTACGGCGGCATCATCCACGACGATCCCGTATTCGCTGACCGGCTTGTCCAATATGCCGGGCAACCGATCTTCGCCGTGGCGGCGAACAGCTACAACGCCGCGCGCCGCGCCGCGACCCGTGCGAACGTCGAGTACACCGAACTGCCAGCCATCCTCGACATCCGCGCTGCGGTAGCAGCCGGGAGTTTCGTCGTGCCGACCAAGCACATGTCGCGCGGCGAGCCGCTGGCCGCGTTGGAAAGCGCGCCGCAGCGGTTGAGCGGCAGCATCGCGATCGGCGGGCAGGATCATTTCTATCTCGAGGGCCAGATCGCGATCGCTCTGCCGCATGAAGACGGCGCGATGCTGATCCATTGCTCGACCCAGCATCCGACCGAAGTGCAGAACATCGTCGCACACGCGCTCGCAAAACCCGCGCACGCGATCACCGTGCAGTGCCGGCGTATGGGCGGCGGATTCGGCGGCAAGGAGAGCCAGCCGGCGCTCCTCGGCGCCGCCGCGGCCGTGCTGGCGCAAAAAACCGGACGTCCGGTAAAGCTGCGCCTCGACCGCGACGCGGACATGCTGATCACCGGCAAGCGCCACGACTTCATCGCCGACTACGACGTCGGCTTCGCCCCAGATGGCCGGATCATCGCGCTGAAGCTGACCCTGGCTGCGCGCTGCGGCTACTCGGCCGATCTGTCCGGGCCAGTCGTCGACCGCGCGATCTGCCATGTCGACAACGCCTATTTCCTCGAGCATGTCGATATCACCGCGCACCTTTGCAAGACGAACACGGTGTCGAACACCGCCTTCCGCGGCTTCGGCGGACCACAGGGCATGCTCGTGATCGAGCGTATTCTCGACGACATCGCGCGGACGCTCCGGCTCGATCCGCTCGATGTGCGCCGGTGCAACTATTACGGCATCGACGAGCGCAACGTCACGCACTATGGGCACGTCGTCGAAGACAACCTGATCGACACGATCACCGACCAGCTCGAGGCGAGCAGCGACTATCGCGCGCGGCGCAGCGCCATTGCCGAATGGAACGCGCACAGCGACGTGATCAAGCGCGGCATCGCGCTGACGCCGGTCAAATTCGGCATCTCGTTCAACGCGACCGTCTACAACCAGGCCGGCGCGCTCGTCCACATCTATACCGACGGCACCGTGCTGCTCAACCATGGCGGAACGGAGATGGGCCAGGGCCTGTACACCAAGGTCGCACAAGTCGTTGCGACCGAGTTCGGCCTGCCCCTGAGCGCGATCCGCACCGCCACGACCGATACGAGCAAGGTGCCGAACACCTCGGCGACCGCGGCTTCGTCCGGCGCGGACTTGAACGGCAAGGCGGCTCAGGCGGCTGCCAGCACATTGCGCAAGCGTCTCGTCGCGCATGCGTGTGCAAAGTACCGTGTCGGCGGCGACCGCGTGCGGTTCGACAACGGCGAGGTACGCATTGGCAAACGCACGCTCTCGTTCAAGGAACTCGTCGCAAGCGCTTATGCGGCGCGCGTGTCGCTGTCGAGCACCGGTTTTTATGCCACGCCGAAGATTCACTGGGACCGCAGCACCTTCAATGGCCGGCCGTTCTTCTATTTCGCCTACGGCGCAGCGGTTTCGGAAGTCGCGATCGACACGCTGACCGGCGAAACGCGACTGCTTCGCGTCGACATCCTGCACGACGTCGGGACGTCGTTGAATCCAGCGATCGACATGGGACAGATCGAGGGCGGATTCCTGCAAGGCGTCGGCTGGCTGACGAGCGAGGAACTCTACTGGAACGATCGCGGCGAACTGCAGACGCACGCGCCATCGACGTACAAGATTCCCAGCGTGCGCGACTGGCCGGTCGAGGCGAACGTCCGCATCCTCGAGCACGAGCCGAACCGCGAGGACACGATCTATCGCTCCAAGGCCGTCGGCGAGCCGCCGTTGATGCTGTGCATTTCGACGTTCCTGGCTATTCGCGATGCGATTGCGGCGTGTGCCCCGGCCTCGCCGGACTCCGCAGCGTTACCCGATCTGCGCGCTCCCGCGACTCCGGAGGCAGTCCTGCGCGCTCTTGATTCCCTTCTCCCCCCCGGAGAAGGTGGCCCGAAGGCCCGGATGAGGGTCGGGGATCGCGAAGGTGCCGATGAAGTGCCGGATCCGATCCCAGCATCATCTCTCGAAGAACGGCCGAGCGATGAGGAGCCGGCAACCCAGTCGATTGAACCTTCGAACATCGACATGCCATGGCAATCCCCGACTCTCACCCCAACCCCTCTCCCGGAGGGAGAGGGGTTTGAAGCGAACCGATCGCATTGAGCGCCTACCTTTTCGACCTCGCCAGCCTCCTCGGACGCTGGCTGCATCTGATCACCGGCATCGCCTGGATCGGCGCTTCGTTCTATTTCGTCTGGCTCGACAATCATCTGCTCGCGCCAGCGCGCAAGGAGCTGATCGACGCCGGCGTCGGCGGCGAAGTCTGGGCGATGCACGGCGGCGGTTTCTACAATGCGCAAAAGTACAAACTTGCGCCGGCACAATTACCCGGGACGCTGCACTGGTTCAACTGGGAAGCCTACTGGACCTGGCTGTCGGGCATGTTCCTGCTGTGCCTGCTCTACTTCGCCAAGGCCGAGACCTATCTGATCGACCCGCGTGTCATGGCGCTGGGCAAGCCGGCCGCGATCGCAATTGCCTCGGGATTTCTGGCGGGCGGCTGGCTCGTGTACGACGCATTGTGTCGTTCAGCGTTAGGCCGCGACGATCGACTGATCGGTGGCATCGTCGCGCTGCTGTCGTCCGCGGCAGCGTGGGGACTTTGCTCGCTGTTCAGCGGGCGCGGCGCGTATATCGTGTTCGGCGCCATGCTCGGCACGATCATGGTCGCGAACGTTTTTTTCGTGATCATTCCCGGCCAGCGCGAGATGGTGAAGGCCAAGCGCGAGGGCCGCGCGCCCGATCCGGTTTGTGGCGTGCGCGGCAAGCAGCGTTCGGTGCACAACACCTACTTCACCCTTCCGGTGCTGTTCGCGATGATCAGCAACCACTATGCGATGACTTTCGGCGCGAAGCACAACGCCATCGTGCTGATCGGGATGAGCCTTGCCGGCGTCGGCATCCGCGCCTGGTTTGTCGCCAGGCACAAGGCTCACGAGCGCGGCGGCCGGACTTCGGCGCTCACTCTTGCGCTCGGTTTGCTGGTGCTCGCTGCTGTCGCCATCGCTTTGGCGCCGTGGGATTCCATACCGTCGACGGCCATGTCCGTAGTTCCACCGCACGAACGCTTCGCGCGCGTCGAGACGATCATGCGACAGCGCTGTGTCCCGTGCCACGCGCACGCGCCGACCTTCGCCGGGCTCACCGCGCCGCCCAAAGGCGTCGTGCTCGACTCGCCCGAAAGCATTCTCGCGCAAGCGCAACCGACCCTCGTGCAACTCAGCACGCGGGTGATGCCGCTGGGCAATCTCACGCAAATGACCGAGGATGAACGCGCCGAGGTGATTGCCTGGCTATCCG
>Ga0157376_10000755_pt1 | contig 21043 bp, 22 predicted proteins | sample M45metaG_FD_121801 | JGI IMG/M metagenome (GOLD analysis project Ga0157376, IMG submission 121801) | Miscanthus rhizosphere microbial communities from Kellogg Biological Station, Michigan, USA - M4-5 metaG | ecosystem: Host-associated > Plants > Roots > Rhizosphere > Soil | place: USA: Michigan... | reverse complement strand
CTAAACAATAGAGTAGATCTCACTCATCTCGACTGTCTCACGATCGATCCCGATACCGCCAAAGATTTTGATGATGCCTTAGCTATTTCCAAAGACAAAAAAGGAGATTACCATCTCAGCGTTCATATAGCTGATGTAGCTCATTATATTCCCGCTCATTCCCCATTAGATATTGAAGCAGCAGAGCGCTGTAACTCTACCTATTTTCCAGGAACATGCCTTCCTATGCTTCCAGAGACACTCTCTAATGTACTCTGTAGTTTAAGACCCCAAGTCATTCGATTGACCGTCTCCGTTTTGATGCAGTTTGATAGCAGCGGCACACTTATCCATCATGAGATCGTAAGAGGTTTTATTAAAAGCCGCAAGCGAATGACCTACGAAGAAGCCAAACAAATTATTGATGGTAAAAAGAAAAGCCCCTATGCCCCCTCTTTAAAATTAATGGTAGAGATGTGCCATCTCTTAAAGCAAAAACGGCATGAGCGAGGCAGTATTGATTTTTCATTGCCAGAATTAGTCGTTATTGTAGATGAGACAGGAACTCCTACAGGCACCAAATGGGTAGAATATGATATCTCTCATCAATTAGTAGAAGAATTTATGTTAAAAGCCAACGAGGTAGTCGCCAAGTCTCTTACCGATAAAGGCTCTCCTCCTATTTATCGCATCCATGAAGAGCCTTCTCAGGAGAATAGTTTAGAGTTTTTTGCATTAGCCAGAATGCTTGGTTTTCAAATTCCCGCTCATCCAACCCATGAAGAGATTCAACAGCTATTCGAAACAGCGAAAATGAGTCCTTATGCAGCTCAATTATCTGTAGCGTTCATTCGCAGTATGAAACTGGCAACTTATTCACCAGGTAATATTGGTCATTATGGATTATCTTTAGAACATTACTGTCATTTTACCAGTCCCATACGTAGATATAGCGATTTAATCACACAGCGATTACTTTTTAATGAAGCAGGCAAAGATTTAGATTTAGAAAAGATTGCTCTAAACTGTTCTACTCAAGAACGAATCAGTTTCAAAGCGGAAAGTAGCGTTAAATTATTAAAAAAATTAAGATTAGTAAATACTCTGCTAAAAGAAGATCCAGATCGTCATTACGATGCATTGATCACTAAAATTAAACCCTTTGGGGTTTATTTCGAAGTCAAAGAATTTATGATAGAAGGTTTTTTACATATTTCAGAATTGGAAAATGATTATTTTATATTTATTGCTGAACGCAATATTTTGAGAGGAAGATCTAGCGGAAAAATACATAGTGTAGGAGAACTATTACAAGTCACTCTTCTTTCTGTTAATCTTATCCTATTAGAAAGTAAATGGGCATTAGTTATGGCCAGAAAAAAAAGAGGTTTATGAAAAAATATTTTCTTACAGGCTTAGCGGTCTTTCTTCCTTTAGCGGTAACTATTGCAGTCTTAAATTTTTTAGTTAATTTACTTACTAAACCTTTTATTGGTTTTGTATCTTCTATTGTTTGTAAAATACCTTTTCTAAATCAAAGCTCTTTTTTTTTAAGTCAATCACATATCATTGATTACTCTAGTAAAATATTTATTTTAATCACTCTCTTTTTCTTCATGATTTTTTTAGGGATAGTCACGCGTTGGTACATTATTACACAATTGCTTGCTTTAGGTGACAAAATTCTACATCGTATTCCTGTGATCAACTCAGTATATAAAACCACTCAAGATATCATGAAAACACTCTTATCTTCAGATAAAAAATCTTTTAACCAAGTAGTGATGGTGCCCTTTCCTCATTCAAATACTTATGTCATAGGCTTAGTAGCTAGAGACGCCCCTGAAATGTGTTCAGAAAAAGTCAATCAAGAGCTCGTCTCGGTCTTAATCCCGACCACTCCTAATCCGACCACAGGTTTTTTATTAATGTACCCTAAAAAAGATATTATTCTAATTGAGATGAAACCAGAAGATGCTATTAAATATGTGGTCTCTTGCGGTGTAATAGCCCCTCCTTCTTTACCACCCTCACCCCCTCTCCATCCAATCACATGAAGAAGTATTTTTTTACAGGCGTTATCCTAATGCTTCCTATTATCATCACTATTTATATCCTGAGTTGGTTAATCGATTTTTTTACAGAACCTTTTATGGGAATAGTAAGATGGGTATTCACTTTTTATGAGCAAAGTGGGCATAGGATTACTTATAATCATGAAACACTAATCACCTTTACTAGCCGTATTTGCATTTTAATCCTTCTCTTTGGTTTCCTTCTATTGCTAGGATTTTTAGGTCAAAAAATCACTAAAAAAGTGCAAATAAAGATATTTTCGCGCATCCCCTTCATACCTGCCATCTACCGAATGTCAAAAGAAGTGACAAAGGCACTACTAAAACCGGGAGAAAAGACCTTTAAAGAGAGCGTCTTACTCCCCTTCCCTAATAAAGATAGCTATGCTTTGGGTTTAGTAACAGGGGATGTCCTACCAGCGATTAAAAAAAAAATCAGTCATTTAGACCTGGCTGTATTCATTCCTACAGCTCCTCATCCTCTTTCCGGCTATATTTTAATGACTTCAAAAAAAGAAGCTATTTCCATAGACATGACCACAGAAGAACTCTTCAAATTTCTCCTTGCAGCAGGGGCTGTAAATCCTGAAAAAACTACAAAAGAACTTTTTCCTAAATAGACTTCTTGCATCTTTAAATGATTATAATTAGAATAGACCTCTTGTTAAATTCAAGGGATTCGTCTATAAAATCGACAGAGTCTTGAATTAGCAAGAAGCCTAATATTCAAGAAATGGGAATCCAGTTATGGTAAGAATTAGCAAACAAGAAGAAAGAAGAAGTCGCAACCCAAAAAGAAGCAGAGCTCCTTCTATTAAAACAGGGACATTAAAAGATAATCTACCACAGGGTTATAAATCTCACCCCAATGCGATTACAGGAACTTTAAGCCAAGTTTCTTTTATTCCAAAAATCAAATAATTTAAGGAAAAGACAGATGTCAAGACACCCAAGTTATGGAAAAGCAAATACCGGTGCAAAAAAACGCAATGTACTTAAGCGTTTTGAAAGGGTTGATATTCTAAGAAATTTAGGGAAATGGAAAGATGGCGAAAATAAGCGCGTCACCAATCTTCCTAAAACCCCTTCTATGTAAAAAATATCATCGATCTTCTCCCTCAATAAAAGAGAGAAGATCATGTAAAATAAGACATCTTGCGTGCATATTACCCTTTACAATCAACAAAAAAAAATAAGAGTTTCTAAAGTATTTATAAAAAAAGTAGTTCTCACTACTTTAGAAGATTTCATTACTCCTTGTAGTGAAGTAGTAGTTCATCTTGTTAGTAAAAAAAAAATTTGCGATTTGCATCAGCAATTTTTTAACGACCCCTCTCCCACAGATTGTATCTCTTTCCCCTTAGAAGATTTAGATTGTTTGGGAGAGATTTTTGTCTGTCCAGAAGTTGCTATCGAATATGCTCACCAAAACCAAAAAGAGCCTCTACATGAAATAGCCTTATATATTATACATGGACTATTACATCTGTTAGGCTATGACGATTTAACAAAGGAGACTATTCGCATTATGCGTCGTCTGGAAAAACGAGCTATGCAAAAATTAGGGCTAAATGTTTAATACTAGATTAGATCTTACCTTACGCAAACAGGAGGCTTTATGGACTATTTCAAAGCGTCAAAAATCACAAAATGAGATAGCATGACCCTATTCATTTTAAGCCTTATTTTTCTCATTAGCGCTAGTATTCTTGCAGCAAACGTTACTGCTCTTATACGCATGGGACGTATCGAAGTTGAAGAGGAATTTAGAAAAAACAGATCCCATTTTTTTTATCGTTATTTTTTAAATCTAGTTTTCAATACAAAAAAATGGGAAAGCTCCCTATTTGCTTTAGCCTTCTCTAAGCAAATAGTTCGTCTCTGTTATGCTATTACCTTCTTTTTCTTTTTATTACAGGAAAAACCTTCCGCGCAAATCATTGAACACTCCCTACAAACTATATGGGTAATTCTCATTCCTCTACTTCTTATCCTAGCCTCTTTGCTCTCCGACTTAATTATGAATTTACTGGTGATGATTCACCCTAAATTCTTCTTCAATCTACTTGCACCCATTTCTTCCACTCTACTTACTTTATGCCTTCCAATTACTGCGCCTTTTTTAAAAGTAATCGCTATCTTCATTCCCAATATAGAAAAGAAAAAAGGATTGACCTCCTATAGACTCAGGGAAAAAATTCTTGAAACATTACAAGAATCTGAATTGAGCTATCATCTCGATGCCAATTACCAAAAATTGATCTTATCTGTTGTCTCTTTTAAAGACCGTATTGCTAGAGAAGTGATGGTCCCTCGGATTGATGTATATAGCCTCTCTGCCGATACCACTGTAGAGGAAGCCGCTCATATTTTTCTCACTGAGGGCTATAGCCGCATTCCTGTATACAAAGAGAGCGTGGATCACATTGTAGGTGTGCTTCTTTACAAAGATGCTTTAAAAGTATTTGCTCAAGACAAGCCAGAACAACTAGAGCGATCTATAGAAACTTTAGTCAAGCCTGTTCTCTACACTCCAGAAACTAAAAAAATTGCTCATCTGCTACAAGAGTTTCGCAACAAACATATTCATTTAGCTATTGTTGTAGATGAATATGGTGGAACCGAGGGAATTGTCACATTTGAAGATATTTTAGAAGAATTAGTAGGAGAAATTGCAGATGAGTATGATGTAAAAGAAGCTCTCCTCTACAGCCCTCTTCCAGGAGGAGGATGGATTGTAGATGCTAGAATGAGCATTCTCGATATTGCAGAAGAACTTGGAATTAACATCCCTCAGGGACCTGAATATGATACGATAGGTGGATTCATCTATCACAGAGCAGGTGCTATTCCATCTCAAGGCTGGCGCATCCATCATGAAAGCTTTAACTTAGAAATTCTCTCTTCTGATGAACGCTCTATAAATAAAATTCGAATCACTCCTCACGTATAATTTTAGTTGCAAAAGAAACAAGAGCAGAGTAAAATTAAACTATTTTCATCTAAAAAATAAGGGCCTTACATGCGTCGTTCGATCTCTATTTGCGAACCCACACTCACCTATGCTGGAGAGGTTTCTACTTGGAAATTTTCCTATACTACCGCTAATCTACTTCCCAAAGGCACTCGTTTAAAGTTTGATCTTCTTTCCAAAGACAAAGAAATGGATTGGGAGATCCCACAAACCAATACTAAAGAGAAGAACAATATTATTTGGTTAGAACTTTCAAATGGAAAAACCCTTAGTGCTCAAGAAGCTAAACCTCAAAATAATGCCACACCCAGCTTTCTTTTTACTCTCACCTCGGAAATTAAAGCTGGAGAGACCTTTACGATCTATATAGGGTCGCCAGATAAAGGTAAAAATGAGAGAGGAAACCGAGCGCAAACCAATGTTCAACGCAGACGCCCTTTCCATCTTTATATAGACCCTAAAGGCAAAGGAGATTTTCGAGATCCTGAAATATTTACCATAGATATTCGAGGAAATAAACTAGATAAGATTAAAGTTTTCACTCCTTCTATTGTCTCTAAAAATCGACGATTTGATGTAGTTGTTCGTTTTGAAGATGCATTTGGAAATCTCACTAATAATGCCCCAGATAATACTCTTATCGAACTCAGCTACGAATACCTAAAGGAAAATTTTAAATGGAAGCTCTTTGTACCAGAAACAGGGTTTATTAATCTCCCAAATCTCTATTTTAATGAGCAAGGAGTCTATCGCATCCAATTGAAAAACTTACAAAATGGAGACATTTTCTTTTCAGCCCCTATTAAATGCTTTTTTGATTATGATAAAAGTCTCTATTGGGGTCTTTTACATGGGGAAGCGGATCGCGTACATGCCAACGAAAATATCGAGGCCAGCTTACGTCATTTTCGCGATGAAAAAGGATTAAATTTCTTTGCTAGCTCGGCTTTTGAAAGCATCGAAGAAACCTCTAATGAGACCTGGAAGCTCATCTCTACTCATATCGCTGAATTTAATGAGGATAATCGCTTCACTACTTTTTTAGGATTTCAATGGTTTGGCAGTGAACCTGAAGAGGGCCTACGTCATTTTATTTATTTAAAAGATAATAAACCCATTTTACGCAAAAAAGAGACCAAATATAATGCCCTCAAAAAAATATATAAAAGCCATACCCCTAAAGAGCTATTTGCCACTCCTTGCTTGACAATGGCCAAAGGAGCAGAGACCAACTTTTTAGATTTCACGTCAGAGTTTGAAAAAGTAGTAGAAATATATAACGCTTGGGGCTCTTCAGAATGCACTGCTCAAAAAGGCAATCCAAGACCGATTAAATCAAAAGGGAAAAATGGTTTTAAGGAGTTTGAAAATGGATCTATTCGACACGCTTTAAATAATAACTGCCGATTTGGCTTTATAGCAGGTGGATTAGACCATCGAGGCAATTACAAGTCTCTTTCATCTAACAATCAAGAGGAATATTCTCCTGGGTTAACAGCTATTATAGCTATTGAACAGACACGTGACACCCTAGCCAATGCCCTATTTAGTAGATCTTGCTATGCCACTACTGGTGAGCGAATCATTGTCGGTTTTGCAATTGCTGGCATTTCTATGGGTAATGAACTCAATACTAAAACAAAACCTGGCTTAGCCCTTAATCGACATATTACAGGTTATATAGCAGGCACCTCTCCTATTCAAACGATTGAAATTATTCGCAATGGAGAGGTTATTCATACTATCCAGCCTAATCAAGAGACAGTAGACTTTGCTTTTGATGACAGTGAACTCCTCTCTAAAATAACACTCTCTTCCCCTGATGAAAGAGCTCCTTTTGCCTATTACTATTTAAGAATAACACAAAAAGATGATCATATGGCATGGAGCTCCCCTATCTGGATAGATCTAACAGACTCTCCCCTTGAAACCCCGTCTCTCCCCCTTATGAAAAAAGGGAAAAAGATAAAGTAACAAGTGAATTAAAATTTTCTTGCATTCTATTCTTCACATCATGTTAAATGTGTTCATGAAAATTTAACCTACTTTCTATTGTCGTTGTTTTTATCATGCGCAACTAGCGCCTATACATCTTGGACAAAATAAAAAAATGGAACTCTATGAACTTATTAAAAAAATTTGATTGTCTTGCTTTTGGACTGGCTATATTTGCTATGTTCTTTGGTGCAGGAAATATTATTTTTCCTCTAGCTCTAGGTCAGACAGCTCTTGATAAATCCCCATGGGGATTGTCCGGATTTTTACTCACTGCAGTAGCAGTGCCGTTTATGGGTTTGTTGGCAATATTGCGGTATAAAGGAAACATCCAGCTATTTTTTAGTCGCCTAGGAAAAATTCCAGGCTTCATTATAGCTACCTTTGTGGTATGTTTAATTGGCCCTTTTGGTGGAGCACCTCGCTGTATTGCTTTAATGCACTCAACCTTGTCACTATCTTTTCCAGGACTTCCTCTGTTATTATTCAGCATAAGCACTTGTGGGTTAATCTTTCTTTTTACATTTAAGGAAAGTCGCTCGATAAAGTTGCTTGGATATGTTCTATCCCCTCTGATGATCATCCTTTTAACTCTCATTGTCATCAAAGGATTTATAGGAGCTCCTGAGACCCTTTTAGCTTCCACAAATCTATCCAATATTTCCCATGTTTGGAAGGGGCTAAGGGAAGGCTATAATACTATGGATCTATTGGCAACCTTCTTTTTTGCTCAAATTGTCATTTCATCTCTAGGAAATTCAGAAAAAGATCAAAATTTAAACCGTTTTGTATTCATGGCCAGCGTAATTGGAGCTTCAGTCCTGGCGTTAGTTTACATTGCATTTTGCTATCTTGCTTATCTCTATGCCCCTCAGTTGGCAGGGATTACTAATGATCAACTGCTAGGAGCGATTGCCATTAAAATTTTAGGCGCTAATGCAGGGATTATCGTCGGTCTAACAGTGACTTTTGCTTGTTTGACGACAGCAATTGCATTAATCGCAGCTTTTGCCACTTATTTTAAAAAGGAAATATTTAGAGAAAAAGTTGGCTATGTCCCCATTCTAATTGTTTCATTATTAGTTACATTTGCAATAACAACATTAGAATTTAAAGGAATAGCTAGATTATTAAATCCTGTATTAGAAGTCTTTTACCCTGTATTGATCCTGCTCACTTTTTATAACTTATTCAAACCTACACTAAATAATGAGCTCCAACCTATACAACAAGGATAAATAGACCTTTCTAAATTAAGGTTCTGTCGATTTTATGGGATTTTGCCAAATTTCGATGATTTTTTTAGGCGTAATAAGTTGATATTATGCCTAAAATAATCGGAAATTTAGCTTAAAAAGAACCATAAAAATCACTAGAACCTTAAATTACGTAAGAGATCTTTAATTATACAGTACCTTATTTAGGTCTGGGGTAAGATTACATTCAAGTCTATTTTCTTTATCTAGGGCATCAAAGTCATCTTCTCTGGCTCTCACTTTGACTATCACACTGGACGCCCTCACTTCTGCTTGCCCATACACCCCTCTCTCAGCCATCCATAACGAGCATTTTGATATCGTCTTACCAATAAGAACTGTTAATAATGAAGTACCTAGGACTATTCCTGCTCCTACTGCTAAAGTGGCCACAGTTGAAGAGACTCCGCTAGCTACTACAACAGCTCCTACTAAAAGTGCCCCTATACCTACTGGAGGGATAAAAGCTATAGCTAGCGCTGTAAAAGCGACAGCCGCTACGATCGCTATGGAACGTGCATTTTCTTTAATTAATTGCACCGTACGACCCAAAAATGAAGCCTTGGGTGAAGCCTTGGGTGAAGCCTTGGGTGTAGGCTCGACAGCTGCTGCTCGGGGTGATTGATTTCCTTCAAATGTTTTTATCGGCATAATTTCCTTTTTTTATAATTATAGTTTATCTTATAGAGTTTATTTTAACATATAATAAATTATTATACAATATATATATCAAAATTATTACTAATAATATATATTAAAATTCATAACTATAAGAATTATAGTGAGTTAATAGTAATAGTTTTAGCCCTAATAAGGCAGCTTAAAAACAATTACAATCGATTCCCCTTTAGTGGGAGGGTGCCCCAGCGGTTGATTACTCAAATCTCCTATCACATGAAGATTTTATCAAAGTCGATAGGTTGTGTCGATTTTATGGGTGATTTTGGCCAAATTTCAATGATTTTTTAAGCGTAATAAGTTGATATCATGCCTAAAAAATAATCAAATTTAACTTACTTACTCGATAATACTAAGAAAGAGATACTCATCATACGGGTCCAACCGGTTCGTACCCTCATCATCGCTATCAGACCCATCATACTCGCTATCACTATCCGAATTATCAGGCACAAGTGTGGGATTTGCGGCATGCCAGGCTTTATCTTTGGCTATAAATTCGTCTGCCTCTTTTTCTGCCTCTTTTTCTGCCTCTTTTTCTGCAAGCTTATACGCTGCTCTATTAGCCATCCATAACGAGCATTTTGATATCGTCTTACCAATAAGACCTGTTAATAATGAAGTACCTAGGAGTATTCCTGCTCCTACTGATAAAGTGGCCAGAGTTGAAGAGACTCCGCTAGATACCACAGCTCCTACTAAAAGTGCCCCTATACCTACTGGAGGGATAAAGGCTATAGCTAGCGCTGTAAAAGCGACAGCCGCTATGATCGCTATGGAACGTGCATTTTCTTTAATTAATTGCACCGTACGACCAAAAAAAGAAGCCTTATGTGTAGGCTTTGCACCTACTAGATTGAGAGGCCGTTGATCTCGTGGGAATTTAACTGGTTCTAGGGTTGTTGCCATAATATCCTTATTATTATATATAGTACTATTAAAAACTATATTACTATATAATTAATTATTATACAATACATATTTTGAAATTAAAATAATTTTAATTTTATAATTATTTAATATTAATGGTGTTAGCTCCTAATGTTCGTTTCTTCGGGCCATGCAAGTAACTGGTTATCTAACTCACCTTATGCAAAAGATCTAATCCATAAAAAGGCATTTGTCAATCTACGGATTCTTTTTACTTCCTAAAAAATGATCCGCAAATTGACATTTGTTAATTTACAGATTGATTTATATGGTAAGCAGCGTTACATTTTAACTGAAAACAGGAGAAAAAATTGATGCGAAGTTCCCCATTTATTGGTCGAGAAGCTGAAATGGAGAGGTTAAAAGGACTTCTATATAAAAAAAGCTCCAGTCTTATTGTAGTCCGAGGAAGAAGACGGATTGGGAAAAGCAGACTGCTAGCTGAGTTTGGAAAAGAAATGAAAAGCTTATTTTTCTCTGGGAATCCTCCAGTACAGGGAATAACAGCGCAGTCACAACGAGAGCTTTTTGCTGAGCAACTTAAGAGAGCGGGAATTCCTGCTATTAAGCCGGATAATTGGGGTGATCTTTTTTGGCATCTTTCTAAACACACTCAAGAAGGAGAGATGCTTATTGTATTAGACGAGATTTCATGGATAGGAGGAAAAGACCCTCTTTTCCTAGGTCAATTAAAGACAGCTTGGGACATGTATTTTAGCAAAAATTCACAGTTAATTATGGCTCTTTGTGGTTCGATTTCGTCATGGATCGAGAAAAACATCCTTAGCAGCACTGGATTTGTAGGTAGGATCACGATTGATTTTATTCTTGAAGAGCTTCCATTACATGCTTGTAATACATTCTGGCACCCTAAAGAAAAGCGTATTTCCGCCTATGAAAAGTTCAAGCTTTTATCAATAACAGGTGGAGTCCCCCTCTATCTAGAACAGATTGAACCCAGTGTGCCGGCTGAACAAAATATTCGAAATCTCTGTTTTTCCAAAGGAGGATTGCTAGTCCGTGAATTTGACGAAGTATTTTCAGATCTCTTTTCAAAAACTAAAGGAATTCACAAAAAAATTGTAACCTGCCTTGCAAATGGTCCAAAAGAACTGGTGCAGATTTGTAAGGAACTACAGAAAAGCCAAGGCGGATTATATAGTCGATACTTGGATGATCTCGCAAAAGCTGGCTTTGTAAAAAGGGATTTCATTTGGGATCTAACCAATGGGCAGCAGCGAAAGATTAGTCGATATCGCTTAAGTGATAATTACTTACGTTTCTATTTGAAGTACATTGCACCCAATCGCGTTAAAATCGAAAAGGGGGTTGTGCCGGCATCTATGGTAAATAATCTTCCTGGTTGGGAAACAATCATGGGCTTGCAGTTTGAAAATCTAGTTATGCATAATTTTCAGGCTCTTTGGAAGGCATTGAACCTAACGAGCGAAGAAGTCATCATGGATGGCCCTTTCTTTCAAACTTCTACGATTAGACAACCTGGATGTCAAATTGATTATATGATTCAAACTCGCTTTCATAATCTTTATGTTTGTGAGATTAAATTCTCAAAAGATAGTGTGGGGATGAAGATCATTGGAGAGATGGAAGAAAAAATAAAACGATTAAAAGTTCCAAAGCGTTTTTCAATTAGACCTGTTCTAATTCATGTCAATGGAGTAGAAGATGCTATTTTAGATCAAGGATATTTTGATAAGGTAATTGATTTTGGTCAGTTATTAGAATGAAGTACTCCCCTTACGCAAGAGGTGCGTTATTGAAGGTTGTTTCGATTTTATGAAGGTTGGGATAATGCTCGTGATATTGTTAAAAGAAAGCTGGATATGTTACATTATGCCAAAGAATTAAAAGACCTAAAAAGTCCACCTGGTAATCGCCTTGAGGTGTTAAAAGGCGATTTAACAGGCTTGTTTAGCATTAGAATAAATAATCAATGGCGCATTGTATTCGGTTGGAATGATCAGCCTTATGATGTTCGCATTATAGATTATCATTAGAGGTTATATAAAATATGAAACGAAAACCAACCACTCCCGGTGAAATCCTTTACGAAGAGTTCCTGAAACCGTTAGGGTTATCTCAAAAAGAGCTTGCAGATCATATCGACTGTGATTACAAAGTTATCAATCGAATTGTTAATGAGAAAGCTAGTGTGTCTCCTGAGATGGCAAGTAGGCTTGCCGGAGCATTTGACACTTCTCCCGATTTTTGGCTAAATGCTCAAATGGCGTTTGATCTTTGGAAACTGGGTCCATCAAAGTCAAAAATTCCCTCTCTTCTTCGTAAAATGCGAAAAGCAAAGAAGGACGAACGGAAATCCAATGAATGTAGCATTTAAAGACAGCTTGAGACATGTATTTTAGCAAAAATTCACAGTTAATTATGGCTCTTTGTGGTTCTATTTCGTCATGGATCGAGAAAAAAATCCTTAGTAGCACTGGATTTGTTTGATAAGGTAATTGATTTTGGTCAGTTATTAGAATGAAGTACTCCCCTTACGCAAGAGGTCTGATATTACAACGATTTAATAGTAATGGTTTTAGCCCCTAATAAGGTGGTCTCTTCCACAGTGAGCTCAAAATCATCAATTACAATCGATTCCCCTTTAGTGGGAGGGTGCCCTAGCGCTTGATTAATCAAATCTCCTAAAGTAGTAATATCTTCTTTAATTTCAAGATGCGCATGAAATTTTTCGTTAAATAGTGAAATCAACATAGTGGCTGGGAAAGTTCTTTCAATCACAACATCATGCATTAAAGGTTCTATCTCTTGAAAAGAGTCCCATTGATCTGATCTGCCAAAAATCTCATCAATGATAGCATCTAGAGTTAAAATACCTGTAGCTAGGCCTGATTTATCAAGAACTACTGCAATCGATTGGTTATTGCGACGAAACTGCTTTAAAATTTGTAATACAGAGGTGGTTTCCGTAATAAACCAGGGAGGTCTAGCATAATCGCGAACAAATTTATTTATAGGGAGTCGTAAAAGATCTCTGGGATAAACAATAGCTACAATATTGCGCAGCTCTCTTTGATAGAGGGGTAAGTAAGGGGTATATTTTTTAAACAAAGCGTCGCGAATATCTGCTACCGTTACACTAGCTTGTAATTGTTGAACCTCTTTTATAGGGAGCATCAATTCTTTGGCTGTCTTTGTTTTAAGTGAAAAAATGTTAGAGACAAGTTTCTGAAACTCTTCAGGATCTCCCTCTTCATGTTCCTCTAACATTTTCTGTAACTCATCTCTTGATAAATAATAACCCGTGGTTTGAGGAGTGCCTATTAGTTTATTAACAAAACTACATAGCACATCAAAGAGCAAAATAATAGGCGTTAATATTAAAGAAGAGAGATAGAGCAAAGGAATACCTAACATAGCGACATGCTCAGCATAGCGCCTGCCTGCAAGAAGAGGAGAAATTTCTGCAAAAATCAAAACAAGTACTATTTGTGTGAGAGGAGCCCAATCTGGACTAAAGCCTAAAGATTCGTAAAAACGCCTAGAAGATTCTGAACCCAGCTGCAAGGCCGTATTTACGCCAATAAGGGTCGTTCCAAAAAGCTTAGCGGGATGATTGAGGAGATAGCTCAACCATTTAGCTCTACGGTGATTGTGGCTGACATAATATTGCAAACGCACTTTATTAAATGAGACACAAGCCATTTCTAGCATTGCATAAAAAGCCTGAATGAAAAGACAAACCATAGTAAGAGTTAAAAAAAATTGCCATGAGCCCGTCATGTTTCTTCTTTCCTTTTCAATCGGCGTATATAAATTCTCCTTACTCTATTGGGATCTGCTGCTAATACGTGAAAAAGAAACCCCTCTGCTTCAAACTTACTTCCAGGTTTTGGAATATCCCCTAATTGTTCTGTTAACCAGCCTCCTAAAGTAACCATGTGATTGTTGCTGCGCAAAGAGACCCCAAAAAGATCTTCAAATAGAGCCAGTTCCAATTTTCCACTGGCAATAATGACATCTTCCCCAGAGCGTGTAAATAAACTTTTTTCATCTCGACGATCGACAATTTCCCCGATCACTGTCTCTATAAGATCCTCTATAGAGATCAATCCGGAGACAGAGCCATATTCATCTACCATCACGGCTAAATCAATCTCTTTTTCATACATTTGTCTCAACAGTGTTTTTGCAGAAATAGATTCTGGAGCAAAATAGGTTTTATTTAAAAAGGGAAGTAAATCGCTTGATTTTTTAATTTCTAGACGATGTAAAAAAAAGAGACGGCTCGTGATGACTCCTTTGACTCTATCCAAACCCTCTTGACAAACAGGAATACGAGAGCACTCTTTATCTACAAATAAAGAAATTAGCTCCTCAATAGAGTTATCTAAATCAAAATAGATCATCTCTTCACGCGGCCGCATTATTCGCTTGACGCTCACTTCTTGCAGTTCTAAAAACCCCCGTATTAACTCCGCCTCATCTTCATTCAATACGCCAAATTGACGGGAAGTGGCTAGAGCATGTTTTAACTCATCTACAGATATCTCCTTTTCTTTTCTTAAAAAAAAGAAGAAAAGACGCGAGACGATACTGGTAATTAAAGTAAGCATTTTTCTGAAAGGGTAAAGCAGACGCTGTGTACCTACAATAAAAGGGGCGGCTTGAATAGATAATTTATCGTTATTAGCTAACCCAATAGATTTAGGAATCACCTCTCCAAAAATAAGAGTAAGAGCCAAAGGCACTCCCACAGTTAAGGCCCATGTAGAAAAGTTCTGAAAAATACTCGATACCACATTCTGTATTAAAATATTGACAATCGTATTCAGTATAATAACAGTGATCAATAAATCTCGTGGACTAGATAGCAATCTTGCAACCAGCTGTTTACGTATATCTGGATCTTGTTTATAAGTTTTTATTTTAGTAGAGGAAAGAGAAAAAAGAGCTGTCTCCGATGCAGAAGTTAAACCAGATACTAATATTAAAACAAAAAGTAGAATAATTAAAAAAGAAAGAGCCACAGCTTAATTATTTTCCTGAAAGTGCACTTTTACCTGTCCCTCGGGGACTAAACCCAATTTTTTCATCAGTACCATCTGAATATAAGCAGGATCTTGTTGGCTATTAATTTGAAGAAAAAGCTCTTCTCTCTCCTCTAAAGCACTCTTTTTTTCTTCAGATAGACCCTCTAATCTTTTTGTAATCTCTTGAAAAGCCTCTTTTTTTTTTTGCATCCCTTGCATAAATAATAAATAGGCTATAGCTGCAAACAAATATACCCACCAGGATTGCAAAATAAATAGATCATAAAATTTTTCTAATTGAGTTTTAGGAGGAGGATCAAAAGCTAACTTGTTCATATTTTGGATTCTGGTAATAATGATAATTTAAACCAAGCAAAAAATCGCTCTACGCAATAGGAAGTGTAATGGCCATTTGGTTCATATATTTTCCTTTTCGATCTGCATAAGAGATTTCACACACCTCGGCTGCTTCATAGAATAACACCTGTGCCAAACCCTCATTGGCATAAATTTTAGCAGGCAAGGGGGTTGTATTAGAAATTTCTAAGGTGACATAACCTTCCCATTCCGGTTCAAAAGGAGTGACATTCACGATAATACCACATCGAGCATAGGTAGATTTTCCAATGCATAAAGTAAGCACACTTCTTGGAATACGAAAATATTCGACACTGCGAGCTAAAGCAAAAGAATTAGGTGGGATAATACAAGTAGAAGCCTCCATATAAACAAAAGCATTATCGTTAAAATTTTTAGGGTCTACAATAGAGCTATGAACATTTGTAAAAACCTTAAATTCATTAGCTACTCGCAAGTCATACCCATAACTAGAGAGTCCGAAACTAATTATTTTGTTACCTTCTAATTGGCGTACCTGATGATCTACAAAGGGTTCGATCATCCCCTCTTCTATAGACATTTGACGAATCCAACGATCTGATTGCAATCCCATTTTCACCTTTTTATATAAGCCTATTAAATGTATAGCTTCTGAAATGCATTTCTTGCTACAGTTTTTATGAGCCTATGGAAAAGCCATTTATTGAATCTTCTTGGACAAAACCAGATGAAATTTTTGAAACAGTGTTGCGTCCTCAATCAATCACAGACTTTATCGGTCAAAAACAGATATGCGATCGTTTAGAGGTTTATGTGGGTGCTGCTAAACAGAGAAAGGAAGCTTTGGGTCACTGCTTGTTTTATGGACCGCCTGGTTTAGGAAAGACCACTCTTGCAAATATTCTTGCAAAAGCTATGGACTCTCATTTAGTAGTCACTTCAGGTCCTGTTATAGAAAAAGCAGGCGATCTAGCGGGCATTTTAACTAATTTAAAAGAGGGTGATATTCTATTTATAGATGAAATTCACCGTTTACCTAGCGTAGTTGAAGAATACCTTTATCCCGCTATGGAAGATTTTGCACTAGATCTTTTAATCGATAGCGGCCCAAGTGCAAGAAGCGTACAAGTCAAACTCAACCCCTTTACTCTTGTAGGAGCCACGACGCGGATGGGGCTCTTAAGCAGTCCTATGCGTTCGCGTTTCAGCTTTACCTGCAGACTAGATTACTATGAACCTGCTATGTTACAAGAGATCATTATTCGTTCAGCCCAGATTCTTAAAGTAAATATTGATGCACAAGGTGCCCATGAAATAGCTCAAAGATCTAGAGGAACCCCTCGTATCGCAAATAACCTACTGCGATGGGCTAGAGATTATGCTCAAATGCGCAATAACAATATAATTAATGCAAAAAGTGCTCAAGACGCACTTGAAATGCTAGCCATTGATCATCGCGGTTTTGATGAAATGGATGCAAAAATTTTAATACTGCTAATGGATGCTTATAAGGGAGGACCAGTGGGTTTACAAACGCTAGCTATTGGTGTAGGAGAAGAACCCTCTACCTTATCGGAAGTGTATGAACCCTATCTCATTATGCAAGGTTTTTTAAAGCGCACCCCTCGTGGCAGAGAAGCTACGGCATTAGCTTATCAACATTTTGGGCGAACTATGCCCCCTCAAATATAGGAGAATCATCATGAATTATCTAAAACCTCTATGCTCTGCTCTAATAATGGCAGCCCCCTTTGTAGCTCTTACTCCTTATATTGAAGGAAAAGAGTTTCATAAGGATGTCTCGCAAATTAATAAACCAGCTACTATTAAAATTCTTGTTGCACAAGACAAACCAGAAGTTTTGCTAGAAATTCAAGGCCGTTATCAAATATATAATCCTCTTGATGGGTTGCTTGTAGATACAGGTATTTTAGGCAAGCGGTCTCCTATTTCTGTAGCTTCTGATGGCATTAAATGGGCTAATATATTACCCATAGGACTGAGGCAATTTCGCATTGTTCCAGGTGATTCGCAATCGAAAATCTTGGTCAATGGAGTCCAATACTTAGGATGCATTGAAGCCTATGAGTATAATGGGTTAGTCACCATCGTTAATGAATTAGATGTGGAAAACTATCTGAAATCTACCTTAGCTCCTTTATTTTCTTCCGAAAAAAATCAAGAACTACTAGATGCTATTGCCATCACAGCCAGAACTCAGATCTACTATACTCTAGTGCATAACTTTAATGCAGATTGGCAAGTAGATGCCGCAGAAGTAGGCTACCAAGGATTTGCCTTAGCTCACCAAAATGCGCGTCTAGATAAATCAATCGATAATACAAAACATATGATTATGACACATAATCAAACCCCTTTTTTCGCTTTATGGACAAAGGATAGCGCAGGGAAAACGGCCTCTATCGATACTATTTTGCGCAAGGAAAGCAACGCCCCTGCAGGCGTACAAATTCCATTAGCCCTACGTGATCGAGAAAAACGCACCTGGTCGCTCACCATTACTAAAGAACAGCTAGCTCGCATTGCAGAGGTCAAAAATATCAATGGATTGGATCTATTTTTAGATCAGCTATCTGGTAAAGTATATGCCCTGCGCATACATGATGGCTTTACTACTAAAGATATCGATTTTTTTACCTTACAAACAGCTATAGGGGCTAAGAAAGTGCGCAGCAATGACTTTACAGTGAGTCTCAAAAAAGACAATATTATTCTCTCAGGTTTTGGAGAGGGTCCAGGAGCAGGGCTTTGCCTTTATAGTGCGCGTTTAATGGCTGAACGAGGTGATAAAGCGACCAAAATCTTATCCACATTTTTTCCAGATACTCAACTTGAACGCAAGCGCGAAATTCGTTAGTATGTCCCTATTATTGAATTGTCAAACCGTGACTAAGGCTTATGGATCTAGATTACTTTTTCGCCATCTTTCCCTCAGTCTATTTCAGGGAGAACGCGTAGGGCTTATAGGTCCCAATGGAGCTGGTAAATCTACTTTTTTAAAAATTCTCATGGGAGAGGAAAAAGAGGATGAGGGAACTATTTCATCTAAACGCGGTTTAAAAATAGGCTACCTCCCTCAATCCTGTGAATTTCCCGATCTTTTACCAAAGGCAGTTTTAATGCAAGCCTTAGGAGCAGAGCATGAAGAGTATGAAAAAGAGCTTCTAGCCAACACATGGCTGAGTAAACTAGGATTTACAGGTTCTGAACCCTCTGCGCTACTTCTTTCAGGAGGATGGAAAAAACGACTAGGTTTGGCCCAAGAGCTAATCAACTCCCCAGACCTATTATTATTAGATGAGCCCACTAACCATTTGGATTTAGAGGGTATTCTCTGGCTAGAAAAATTTCTCTTAAAAGAGGCTCCTACCTATTTATTAGTCAGTCACGATCGCTATTTTTTACAGAATGCCACTAATCGCATTATAGAAATCAATCCTGTCTACCCTGAAGGCAAATTAGCCATTAATGGCTCTTATCAAAACTTCTTAGAAAAAAAAGAGGAATTCCTTTTAGGTCAGCTGGAACAAGAGCGCTCCTTAGCCTCCAAGGCCAGGAGTGAAACAGAATGGCTCCGTAGGTCTCCCAAGGCAAGAACTAGCAAATCTAAATCACGCGTAGAGGATGCTCATGAACTTTTAGAGAATCTCTCCCAAGTTCGCCATCGCAATCTACAAAAAAAAGCAGAAATTGCCTTTGCATCCACAGAACGAGAGACTAGAAAACTAATAGTTGCTAAAGGCGTGAATAAAGAGGTGAATGGCCGCCCACTCTTTAAAGGATTGGAATTCACACTCTCTCCAGGCACTCGTATGGGCCTTATGGGTCCTAACGGCTCTGGAAAAACCACTTTACTCAAACTTTTAGCCAATGAAATCAAGCCTGATCAGGGAACCTTAAAAGCGGTCGAAGGGTTAAAAGTGGTCTACTTCGATCAACACCGCTCGCAACTTCCTAAACATATCAGCTTGCGTCAAGCTCTCTCCCCTCATGGAGATTTTGTTAACTACCATGGACAACAAATTCATGTAAATGGTTGGTGTAAAAAATTTCTTTTTACTCCTGATATCTTAGATATGTCTATTTCCAATTTATCAGGAGGAGAACGCGCTCGTATATTAATTGCCCACCTTATGCTGCAACCAGCCGATATATTACTCTTAGATGAACCGACCAATGATTTAGATATCCCCACGTTAGAAACTTTAGAAGAGAGTCTTCTCACTTTTCCAGGAGCTCTTGTTTTAATTACACATGATCGCTGCATGCTAGATCGCATTTGCAATACCTTTTTAGCATTGGGAAATCCTGATCAGGTCCAACTTTATAGAGAATATGCTCAGTGGGAAGCTGCTCAAAAACAACTCCCTTTAGAAAAAAAAACCAAAGAGATACCCTCCGCTCCTATTCGAGCCAAAACCCTCACTTATCAAGAAAAAAAAGAGCTGAACCAAATAGAATCTAAGATAGAAAAGATAGAAAGTGAGATTAAAAAGTTAAATGCTCTCTTAGGCGACCCTGAGCTCACTAATGATCCAATCCAATTGCAAGAGCTTTGCACTTCGTTGAGTTTAGCTGAAACACAACTTGAACAGCTCTTTATCCGATGGTCTGAATTAGAAAAAAAAGAGTAGATAAAAAAATGTAACAAACTGTCATTTTTTGACAGTTTGTTGCATAAAAATGGCAATCCTACAAGATTATAAGGTGTAGACCTCTTTTGAAATCAAGTTTTGAATTTATGACGCATCATCACTTCCTTCCCCTCGAAAGCAAAACCAATAAACAACATCCTTTTTATGCCACGGTCAAGAAGTTCTTGGTTGTATTGCTTCTCTTCGATTTGTTCTAGTGCAGAGATAGCTGCCGTTTCTAAGTCAATCTTCTTGAAACGATCCACTTTCTTGAACTCCATGAGGACCCCTAAATCTTTAGGATTTTTAGGAATGAGGATTAACTCCTTGAAGTCGCTGATTCCAATGGGTAGTGGTTTTCTCATACGTTGATCCCCTAACTGGAGTATACCGATTTAAGCAATCTATTGCCACTTTCCTGAGAAAATCGATTTAACCAATCTAAGGCGAGGTTCTTCTACACACGTTTCCACTTTTCTGAATAAAAAAATTTTTTACAGTCGTGTAAATAGAGGAAAAACAATAAAATGAATCCTCATGAGTCAAGAACCATTATCCTTATTTACCCATCCTGTCTCTGCGGGTTTTCCTTCCCCAGCTGAAGATGTAATTGAAAAAAAGTTAGACCTCAATGACCTCCTTATTACCCATCCCACGGCGACATTTTTTGTCCGCGTACAGGGCGAATCGATGATCGGAGCGGGAATTTTAGAAGGCGATATCCTAGTGGTAAATCGCGCTTTGACACCCACTGAAGGAAAAATTGTCATCGCTATAGTCCACGGCGAATTTACTGTAAAACGCATTTCTTTCAAGGATAACCATCTTCTTCTATTACCTGAAAATCCTCAGTTTCAGCCCATTATTATCAACGAAGAAAGCGATTGCACCATCTGGGGAGTAGTGACATATGCCATTCACTCCCTCTAACTTTGCTCTTATTGACTGCAACAATTTTTTTGCCTCTTGCGAACAGCTCTTTAATCCCCGCTTAATTGGAAAACCAGTGGTTATCCTCTCAAACAATGACGGGTGCATTATCGCTAGGTCTCGCGAGGCCAAACTTCTCGGAATTAAAATGGGAGAACCTGCTTTTAAAAATCGAGATCTATTTCACAAAAAAGGGGTGCACGTCTTATCCTCTAAT
>Ga0157376_10000754_pt1 | contig 21048 bp, 19 predicted proteins | sample M45metaG_FD_121801 | JGI IMG/M metagenome (GOLD analysis project Ga0157376, IMG submission 121801) | Miscanthus rhizosphere microbial communities from Kellogg Biological Station, Michigan, USA - M4-5 metaG | ecosystem: Host-associated > Plants > Roots > Rhizosphere > Soil | place: USA: Michigan... | reverse complement strand
GGCAGCATCTCCAAGGGCCGCCAGCTCATCGCCCTCTATGAGGCCGCCGGCATCAGCCGCGACCGCGTATTGATCAAGATTGCTTCCACCTGGGAAGGCATCAAGGCCGCGGAAGTTCTCGAAAAGGAAGGCATCCATTGCAATCTCACCCTGCTCTTCTCGCTCGCCCAGGCGGTCGCCTGCGCCGAGGCCAATGTGCAGCTCATTTCGCCCTTTGTCGGCCGCATCTACGACTGGTACAAGGCCGCGATGAAGCGCGACTACACCGGCGCGGAAGACCCCGGCGTGCAGTCCGTGACCACGATTTTCAATTACTACAAGAAGTTCGGCTACAAGACCGAAGTGATGGGCGCCAGCTTCCGCAACACCTCGCAGATCGTCGAGCTCGCGGGCAGTGACCTCCTCACCATTTCGCCCGATCTTCTCGCCAAGCTGGCCGAATCCACCGAGCCGGTGGAGAAGAAGCTCGACGAAGCCGCCGCCAAGGCCAGCAACATCGAGAAAATCGCGCTCGATGAGAAAACCTTCCGCTTCCTCTTCAACGAAGACGCGATGGCGACCGAAAAAACTGCGGAAGGCATCCGCAAGTTTTCGGCGGACATCGTGAAGCTCGAAAAAGTGATCGCCGACAAGCTGAAGTAAGCGAACGCGCTGCGATATTTTGTGGGAAAGCCTGCGAACACCCAGTTCGCAGGCTTTTTCGTTTTTGCGTATTTTTCCGGCCCGAAAAAGTTTCGCCTCGGGCCCACGCCCGGTGCGCCGCTGCGCTCCTTGGCGCCTTGGGGATGAAAGCTCACCCTTTCACCACGAAATGCCGCAGTGCTTCGCAGAGGATCGGCACGAAGAGCGCCCCATCCACCAGCCATTCGTAAAAGGCTTCGCCGCGCCGTTTCGCTCCCAGCCCCAGGAGCAGGGCAAAGACGGCATCGGTGATCCATTGTTCCCAGCGCGTGGAAAGCAGGGCCATGCCCGCCACCAGCGCGGCCAGCATGCTGATGGTGCGCGCCTGCCCCAGAAACACCGCGATCGTGACGGTTTGCACGCGCCGGTCGCCCGCCAGATCCCGCAGGTCAAAAAGCAGCACATTAAAGAGCAGGGCACCCCAGCCCCACCCGATCACCCGCCAGTCTGGCACCTCCCGGAGCGACCAGGCGGCGGGAATGAAATAGGCCCCAATGAGCAGGGTGGGGATGAACAGGGTCTTCAAAAGGGGCAGGCTTTTCACGCGCCGCCCGAAAATCGGCAGGGAATACCCTGCGCAGACCAACGCCCCCGCGAAGGTGAGCGCCAGCAGCAGCCGGTCCCGCTGCCAGAGTGGAACCCCGAGCAGAGCCAGCCCTGCCAGCACCATCAATCCCCAGTTCAGCCCCGGCCACCGGCTCAGGTTCGCCGTGCGCCGGGGAACGTTGATTGCATCCGCCGGGTCCGTCTTTACCCGGTCCAGATTATAGATAAAAAGCGCCCCGGCCAGCCACTGCACCCAGTAGCCCCAGGGGTTGATCCCGCCCCAGCGGGCCACCACCCATCCAAAGGCGGTGATGGCCAGCGCCGCATAGATGCAAAGCAATTGCAAAAGCTTCATTGCGAACAAAATGGGGGGAGGGTGTAAATGGGGTTGACGTTACCGTCACTTACTCTACAGATAAGGGCTTTCAGCGAGGCAATTTGCATCGTTTTTATGAAATGGATCGCATTAAATTTCAACGGGCAATGGCTCCTCGCCAAGGACGACGCATTTTTCAACTTTTAACCAGAAACTTTTTTGAATGTTCAACGGACTTTTTGGACTTTTCTCCAATGATATCGGGATTGATCTCGGGACGGCCAATACCCTTGTTTATGTAAAGGATCACGGCATTGTGCTCCGTGAACCCTCGGTGGTGGCTGTTCAGGCGGGCACCAACAAGGTGCTCTCGGTGGGCGACGAAGCCAAGCGAATGTTGGGCCGCACGCCGGGCAACATCGTGGCCATCCGCCCGCTCAAAGATGGTGTGATCGCCGACTTCGAGGTCACCGAGGCGATGCTGCGCCACTTCATCCAGAAGGTCCATGGCAAGCGCACGCTGTTCCGTCCGCGCCCGCGGGTGGTGATCGCGGTGCCTTCCGGCATTACCGAAGTGGAAAAGCGCGCGGTGAAAGAGTCCGCCCTCCATGCCGGGGCCCGGGAAGTACATCTCATCGAAGAGCCCATGGCTGCGGCCATCGGCGTCGGCCTGCCGGTGCAGGATGCGGCAGGCAACATGATCATCGACATCGGCGGCGGCACTACGGAGGTGGCGCTGATTTCGCTTTCCGGCATTGTCTTCAGCCGCAGCGTTCGCGTGGCCGGCGACGAACTGGACGAGGCGATCGTCCAGTACATGAAGCGCGCCTACAACCTCATGATCGGCGAGCGCACGGCCGAGGAGATCAAGATCAAGATCGGCTCCGCCTATCCGATTGAGAAGGAAACCTCGATGGAAGTGAAAGGCCGCGACCTGGTGGCCGGGCTGCCGAAGACTTTGAGCATCACCTCGCAGGAAGTGCGCGAGGCGCTGCTGGAGCCGATCTCCACCATCGTCGATTCCGTGCGCGTCACGCTGGAACGCTGCCCTCCGGAACTGAGCGCCGATCTCGTGGATCGCGGCCTCGTGCTGGCCGGCGGCGGCGCCCTGCTGCGTGGCCTCGACAAGCTCCTCACCGAGGAAACCGGCCTGCCGGTGCATGTCGCCGAGGACCCGCTGAGCGCCGTGGCCGAAGGCACCGGCCGCGCCCTGCAGGAACTGAAATTTTTACGCCAGGTCGCAACTGCCGAGCGGCAGTGGCGGAACTGATCAACCCGGACGGCCCCTCCCACCATGGCAACACCGTGGCAGCGCTCTTTCCAGCACCGGCTTTTCCACCGGCCTGGGCATTTTGCTGCTGAAACCCGGAACCCGCGCCCGCGTCCCGCATGGTAAAGCGCTACTCCATCATCGCCTCGATTATGTTCGTGGCGGCCCTGGTTCTCGTCTTCGCGATGAGCCCGCGCTCCACCCAGAAGGTGCAGTCCACCTTCCTGGATATCGTCGCTCCGTTTCTCAAGACCGGCTCCAGCATCCAGGTGCGTTTTGCCAAGGTGCGCAAAGGACTGGAAACTCTCGACCAGCTCGAGCGCGAGAATGCGGAGTTGAAGGTGCAGAACAAGCAACTCCGCGCCATCAACCAGACCTTGCAGGATCTCGATGCCGAGAACCAGAAGCTGCGCGAGGCGCTCAAGTACCGCCAGCGCTCCAACTTCAAGCTCGTCCCGGCCCGGGTGATCGCCCGCAATGCCTCCACCTGGTGGAACACGGTGATGATCGACCGCGGCTTTGAGGATGGCATCGAGTCCGACATGGCCGTGATTACCGAGTCCGGCCTCGTGGGCAAGACCACGACGGTGGCGAAGAATATTTCCACCGTGGTGCTCGTCTCCGATGAGACCTGCAAGGTGGCCGTGAGCGTGGAAGGCTCGCGCGAGCAGGGGATCGCGGCCGGGGCACGTACTTCCACCAGCGCGCAGCCGGAGCTCGGCCTCGCCTTCCTTTCCAAGAATGCCAATTTAAAACCAAACACGAACGTCTTCAGCTCCGGGGTGGGCGGCGTTTTCCCGTCCGGCATTGCCGTCGGCACGATGCGTGAATTTCATGCCCGTGATCTCGATGGTTACGCGACGTTGATTCCCGCCGTGGATCTCGCGAATCTGGAAGACGTGTTCGTCGTGGACGACAAGGGCAAGCCATGATTTTCTTCCTCGTCCTGGTTAGCACGATGTTTGGATCACTGGTGATCCAGCACTTCATCCCGCCGCTGCCCGGGCCCTGGTTCGAGGGCGCGCGCATTCTGCTCATGCCGCTGGTGATGTTCTACGGCGCGCTGGCCATGCCTTATCCGGCAATGCTCGCGCTTACCTTCATCGCGGGCTTCATGTGGGATGCGTTGAATACGCAGATCGTCACTCTGAACGTGGACATGATCACGCAGCCCGCAGTTGAAATTTCGCTCGGCTGGTCAATCGTTCTCTATGCCGTCCTCGGCTCCATTATGAACGGACTGCGCCCTTTGTTTCGCCGCGGTCGCTGGGAGATCCACTGCCTGCTGAGCGGTGTGTTCACCTCCCTGATCGTGTTGTCGGAATACCTCATGATCACCTTTCGCCGCGGCAATCCGCTGTTTCCCGATCTCATCTGGGAGCGCGTGCTGGGCGCGGGTGTGATGGCCGCGCTGCTGGCGCCGATCATTTTCTTCAGCCTCAACTCGGTCGCCGCGCTCCTCGGCTTTCAGACCGGTCCCGAAAGGAGGGAGCAATAACCCATGGCTGCCAATAGTCGTCGTCGAATTCGGGTGGAACTGCGGATCTGGATCATCGGAGTGGGCTGCCTGCTGGGTATCGGCGCGCTGGCCGCCAAGATCTGGTGGCTGCAAGTGGCGCATGGCATGGGTTACACCCAGCAAATGCGCAAGAGCGCCGAGGTGACCGTGCGCATTCCCGCCGTGCGCGGGGAAATCTGCGATCGCAACGGCATTCCGCTGGTAACCAACCGCGCCAGCTACGAGGTGAATTTCTACCTCCCCGACATGGTGCGGAACTACCGCCAGAGCAACAAGAACATGGTGCCCACCGTCAGCTACCAGGCGCCGATCCACGGGATGTTGAGCGACATCAAGGAGGCGAACATCGTCAAGATCGTCAATGATACGGTGATTCCCCGTCTCGAAAATCTCGATCTCGCCCGCGACTACAATTCGCACCAGCTCCAGATGCACTATCGCAACGACCGCGAAGTGCCCTTCACCTACCTGCAGGACATCGACTTTCCCACGCTCGCGAAATTCTCCGAGCACAATGCAGGTATGGCGGGGATGAATGTCTCGTTGCGCCCGGTGCGCCAGTACATCTACGGCGCGCTGGGGGCCCACCTGCTCGGCTACGTGGGCGTGCCGCACGACATCACGAACGAGCCCGACATCGACGATTACAACTTTTACCAGCCCGACACCGAAGGTAAAACAAACATCGAGCTGGCGATGGACAAGTACCTGCGGGGCAAACCCGGCGTCCGCGTGATGAAGCGCAACGCCAAGGGCCAGATCGACGGCGAGAGCCGCATCGAGCCGCCCAAGCCCGGCGACACCGTTTACCTCACGATCGACGCCCGCATCCAGTATTTCGCGGAACAGGCCCTGCGGGCGGTGGGCCGCGGCGCCGCCGTGGTGGTGGACCCGAATACCGGCGAAATCCTCGCCATGGCCTCCGTGCCATCCTACGACCCGAATACGTTCATTCCGAGCATCACCAGCGCAGCCTGGAAGGATCTCACCGGCTACGAGGCCAATCCGCTGGTGGACCGCGCCATCTGCGCCTTCCCGCCCGGCTCCACCTTCAAGGTGGTGACCGCGATGGCGGGGGTCCGCAAGGGACTTGCCGGCAAGGATTTCACCTGCACCGGCAGCGTGACCTACGGCAACCACGTCTTCCACTGCTGGATCGCGGAGAAGGGCGGCTCGCACGGCACCATCGGCCTCGCCGATGCGCTTAAAGTTTCCTGCAACGCCTTCTTCTACCAGTACGGCAACGCGGCCGGCGTCGATGCGATTGACCAGACTGGCGACCAGCTCGGCCTGATGCAGCCCTCGAACATCGGGCTCAGCAACGAGCAGCCGGGCGTGCTGCCCGGCCCCGACTGGATGAAGGTGCACAGCCCGAAGGAAAAATGGTCGCAGGCGCAAACCGCGAACACCTCGATCGGCCAGGGCTATGATCTCGTCACGCCGCTCCAGGATTGCATGATGTATGCGACGGTCGCGAATGGCGGTGTCTCCTACTTTCCGCGCCTCGTGAAGAAAGTGCTCACCCCGGACGGGCAGACGGCGCTCGACGACAGCGGCCAGCCCGCCGTGCTCGATGCACCGCGCATCCATGGCGATCTGCGCAAGGACTTCACGCCCGAGCAGTTCGCCCTCATCCAGAAAGGGCTGTGGAAAGTCGTCAATGAAGAGGGCGGCACCGGCGGCAGCGCGCGGATGAAGGATGTGGTCGTCGCGGGCAAGACCGGCACCGCCACCGCCAAGCGCAACGGCAAGCCGGATACCATCGCCTGGTTCTGCGGCTATGCGCCGTTCGATTCCCCGCGCTATGCCATTTGTGTGATGGTGAATGGCGGCGAGCACGGCGGCTCCGTGGCCGCGCCGATCGCGACCAAGATTCTCTCCGATATTTTTGCGATGGAAAAGGGCACGAACCCGACCCTTACCGCGCTCACGCCAGCGCGCAAGGCGGACCCGTTCCAGATGATTGCCAAGGTGGACTTCAAGCTGCCCAACGTCGCCGCCGCGGCGGCCGGCGCTGATGATCAGGAAACCCTCCATACCGATGCGGAGGAAAAGACGGACGCCGACACCACCGACAAAAATCAACCCGACATCAAGCCGGACGCGGACGCCGCCGGCAAAGTCGCCAATGCGGTCAAAAAACCCGCCAAGCCAGCTCCGGACAACCGGAACTTCCTGCAAAAATTTTTCGCCCCGAAAAAGAAACCCACGCCAGCCGACCAATCGGCACCGCCGAAAAAGCACTGGCCATGGTAGGCGAAAACGAGTCAACCCCAGTATGAGGAACCCATTTCATGATCGAACGTGTAAAACGCCTTCTAGGCCTGTCGAAGCAGACCGGCATCAAACTTGTCATCAACTGCGAGAAGCTGGAGCGCCGCGTCGCCCTGCTCGAAAACGGGCAGCTTGAGGAATACAGCATTGAGCGCGAGACCGACCGCAATATCGTCGGCAGCATCTTCAAAGGCCGCGTAAAAAACATCGAGCATGGCCTCAAGGCGATGTTCGTGGACATCGGCTTTGAGAAGAACGCCTTCCTGCACTTTTGGGACGCCATTCCCGCCGCCCTCGACAGCGGCGTGGAAGCGGTGGAACGCTCCGGCGGCAAAAAGGAGCAGAAACGCATCACCTCCGCCGATATTCCGAAAATTTACCCGGTCGGCTCCGAAGTGCTGGTGCAGGTGACCAAGGGCCCGATCAGCACCAAGGGCCCGCGCATCACCACGAATATCAGCCTCGCCGGCCGTTACCTCGTGCTCATGCCTTACAACGACCAGTTCGGCATCTCGCGCAAGATCGACGATCCGAAGGAACGCGAGCGCCTGCGCAAGGTGCTCCGCGACCTCGACGTGCCCGAGGGCATGGGCATCATCGTCCGCACTGTGGGCGAGGGGCAGCGCTCCCGCTATTTTGTGCGCGACCTCGGGCTGCTGCTGGAACAGTGGCAGGCGATCGAGGAGGCGATGAAATCCAAGAATGCGCCCGCGTGCGTCTTCCAGGAACCCGACCTGATCGACCGCACCGTCCGCGATTTCCTCACCGACGAGATCGACGAGGTGATGTGCGACGACCCGGCCGCCGTGCAGCGTATGCAGGATCTGGTGGGTAACATCTCCCGTCGCTCCCGCAGCAAGATCAAGCACTTCTCCGAGCCGGTGCCGATCTTCGAGCGCTTCGGCATTCAGAAGCAGATTGACGACGCCTTCCACCGCCAGGTCTGGCTCAAGTGCGGCGGCTACATCGTGATCGATGAGACGGAGGCGCTGATTGCGATCGACGTAAACACCGGCCGCAACAAAGGCGCGAAGGATGTCGAGAAAACCATCCTGCAAACCAACCTCGAAGCCGCCGACGAAATCGCCCGCCAGTTGCGCCTGCGCAACATCGGCGGCCTGATTATCGGCGACTTTATCGACATGAAGTCGAGGAAGGATCAGCAGGCCGTTTACAACCGCATGCGCGACCGGCTCAAGCGCGACAAGGCGAAGACGCATGTGCTCCCGCTCTCGCAGCTCGGGCTCATGGAAATGACCCGCCAGCGTGCACAGGAAAGTCTCAGCGGTTCCGTCTATGAAACCTGCCCCTACTGCAACGGGCGCGGCCGGGTGAAGAGCTCCATGACGATGAGTGTGGAACTGCAGCGCGCCCTGCATGCGGTGATGCGCCGGTTCCAGGATACCATCCACGACATCAAGGTGATCGTGAATCCGCACGTGATGCAGCGCCTGCGCAACGAGGACGAGGAATTGCTCGTCGAGATCGAGCGCAAGTATGCAGGCCGCCTCACCTTCCGCTCCGATCCCGCGTTCCATCATGAGCAATTCATGATTACCGACGCGAATACCGGCGGCGAGTTGAAGCCGTAAACGGCAAACATCCCTTTCCCAGCCCGCTCCGGCCAGCCATGGTTCGAGCGGGCTTTTTTTTGGCGGCCACGCGATAGGTGCGGGGGCGGGGGAAGTTTCACCACGAGGACACGAAGGGGCCGAGAGTTTTCGAGAGAGGCTATCGGGCAGCCTGACCTTTCTATTTTTTCATGTTTTTTCACGGGGAAACCGCTACGGTGCGCCTCGTCTCCGATGTGGAGGGGTGCTTTGAACGAGTGCATGTGTATGAATAAGATACTGATTTTAATGGCGGCGGCGGGACTGGCTCTTGATGCGGGGCAGCCTTTGCAGGCGGGGTTGCTCGACGATTTCATCAACGGAGTGAAAAAGGGCCTCAACGAGGGATTGCAAAAATCGCAGGACGACTCGGTTTCTTCGACCCATCTGCAAGGCAAGCCGATCCCCTCCGATCCGGCGGTTCCGAAAGGTGCCGACCTCAACCAGCTTTCCTTGAAATGGTTTACACACACGGTGCTGGAGCCGTACCGGCACACGGCGCAGCTCGACCCCAAGGTGGCCGCATTCATCGAAGAAGGCATCGAGTTTTTCAGCGGCGCGGGCAACCAGCTCACCGCGACCGGGCTGGCCCGGGAGGCCGATGATCTCGCGCGAAACGGGGTGGATGATCCGGCGTTCAACCTCGTTTCTGGCGTCGTCCACCAGGATGATACCGTCCAGCGTGCGTGCTTCGAGAAAGCGCTCGCAAAGATGCCTGGCAGTCCCTACCCGAAGTTCATTGAGTTCACCATTTCCGCGAACCTGGGCAAAGCCCTTTCCGCCGCGCATGTCGATCCGGCCGAACTGGAAAAGCGGGATGAGGCTTCGCTGGCCCTTTTGAAGGAAGCGCTTTCCACCGATTCCTTTACCAAGGAGGAAATGTCCGTCCTGCGCGAGCGGCTGGCCTCGCCCTCGGGAAGCGATCTGAGGAGCCGGAAAGCCGACGAGGTGCAGGCGATCTTGGATGGCTCCACGCACATCGAGCCCTGGGTGGCCGAGTTCTACGCCGGCCTCCGCGATATTGATCTCGCCTGGAAAGCCCGGGGCGGCGGCTGGGCCAATACGGTGACGGACAGCGGCTGGAATGGCTTTGAAAAATATATTGCTTTGGCCCGGGAAAACCTGGTGAAGGCATGGACCGCCAACCCGAAAGACGCGCTGGCGGCCACCAACATGATCACCGTTGCGATGGCGGAAAGCGAATCCACCGATACGATGCGGTCCTGGTTCGACAAGGCGGTGGCCGCGCAGGTGGACTGCATGCTAGCCTACCACCAGATGCTCCAGTTCGGCCAGGAATGCGCCGCCACCAAGCGCTACGACACCTGTGTCCCCTACCAGTACATCGTCGCGGTGCGTGATGTTTCCAGCGACGCCGGGGATGAAGGGAAGATTTTTGCCGATCCGGAGATCAACCAGAAGATGCAGGACGTAATCGCGGGCTATCTCTCCGCGCCCGGGAGCGCGATGAGCCCTGCTTATTTGCACACGTTGGCGGCGATCTTTGCCTATAAGGCGGGGAATAAGGAAGCGGCCAAAACCCATCTCGCCGCGATCCAGAACCACCCCGATCCCGCTCCCGATCTCGCCCGGATCGTTAACATGCAGGCGATGTTGCAAGATCTTTCTGTAAACGGGCAGTAAACGCCTCGAAAACAGCGATCCTTCACCTCCTCTGTGAAGATAGGTTGTGAATGAATGGCTAATAATTAGCCTTGCGCTATATTATAAATATTGCCTAGGATTCTGTGATCGGTCTTACGGCAATGAAATCTCTCCTCTCGTCTTTAGAAGTGCTGGAGCCGCGCATCGCTCCAGCCACCCTCACTGTTACCAACCTGAACGACTCCGGCGCGGGGAGCCTGCGGGCATTGATCGCGGGCTCGCACAATGGCGATGTGATTGTTTTCAAGGCCGGCCTCACCGGGCTCATCCACGTAAACAGCACGCTGACGATTGCCGACAGCGTCACGATCAACGGCGGCGGGAAGATCACGCTGGATGGCGGCGGGAAGGTGCAGTTGTTCAAGATTACGGATGGCAAATCCGCCACGACGGAAAACGTGGGCCTCTCGGGGCTCACGCTCCGCAACGGGTTCGCCAGCGGAACCTCGGCCTCGGGTGGCCCCACGACTTCCGGTGGCGCTATTTATACTGATGAGACGCTCACCGTCACCGGCTGCGATTTCAAAACGAACCTCGCGAACTACCGAGGCGGCGCGATCTATTCCGACGCCGGCAAGCTCACGATCAGCGGTTCCACCTTTGCGAATAATGGGATCAATCCCGGCGGGTACGGCGGGGGCGCGGTATTTGCGATCGAGCAGACGATGGTGGTGACCAGCAGCTCATTCAGCGGCAATTACGACCAGTCAGGGGGAACGGCGATGGAGGCATACGTCACGGCGGGGACGTTCACCATGAGCGGATCGAGTTTTACGCACAACAGCATCGCAGATCGAGGCGGCAGCGCGCTTTCCGTGGAACTGATCGAAGGCGGCACGGCCACCGTTTCCACGAGCACCTTCACCTACAATGGCGGCGTCGGGGCGGTGGGCGGCGGATTGCAGATTTCTTCGTCCGATAACGGCGTCATCAATCTTGCCAGCGATACGATCTCCAACAACACCGCCTATACCGGTGGCGGCGCTTACCTTGCCAGCGCGGGGGCGGTCACGCTCACCGGTTGCAAGATTCTCAATAACTCCACCTCCCCCAGCGACGGCGGCGGCCTCTACCTCGATGGCGCATCCTTTACGTTGAAGAATACCACCGTCTCCGGCAACTCCGCCTCGCCCGGCGGCTACGGTGGCGGTGGCGGGATTTACTTCTATGGTGGAACGCTCGTGCTGGATCACTCGACGATCACGGGCAATTCCGCAGCGTATGCCGGTGGCATTTATAACAGCCACGGCTCCATACAGAATATCGCCTCGATTATCTCGGGGAATACGCCGGCGTAGGAAGATTGGCTAATTGCCCTCAACGGCCCACCGGGCCGTGGCTACAAGGGAGATTTGCGCGTCGGAGCGGCTTCGTTTCCAGGCGGCTCTCCTGCCTCTGCAGCTCCGTGTGAGCCGGGACAACGCGTTTTTTTCCGGTTCCGACAAAATCTTCGTGTCCTTCGTGCGCTTCGTGGTTAATTTTCCCCTCCCTTATGCCCGACGAATCCAACGCCCAGCCCGAGCGCAAGACGCTCGAACAGCGCCACCAGATGACCGAGATCGAGCGCCTCCGCCATTCCGCCGCGCACGTCCTCGCCACCGCCATCCTGCGGATCTGGCCCGAGGCCCAATTCGCCGCCGGCCCGCCCGTGGAGAACGGTTTCTATTACGACGTGGATCTGCCGCACCGCATTTCGCCGGACGATTTCGCGAAGATCGAGGAGGAGATGAAAAAGGAGATCAAGGCGAATCACGTGTTTGAAAAGCAGGTGCTCAGCCGCGAGGACGCGCTGGCGATGGCCCAGCGCGGCGAACTGGCGGCCCTCGGTGTGCGCAACGAGCCCAGCAAGTTCAAGCTCGACATCATCCAGGGCATTCCCGAGGGCGAGGAGATTTCCATTTTTCGCAACGGACAGTTCACCGACCTCTGCGCCGGGCCGCACGTGATGCGCACGGGGAACATCGGCGCCTTCAAGCTCACCCACGTCGCGAGCGCCTACTACAAGGGCGACGAAAAGAATCCCCAGCTCCAGCGCATCTATGGCACTGCGTTCAAAAACAAGACGCAGATGGAGGAGTATTTCAAGATGCTCGAGGAGGCGAAGAAGCGCGACCACCGCAAGCTCGGCAAGGAACTGGAGCTCTTTTGCTTCGACGAAGACGTGGGCCCCGGCCTGCCACTCTGGCTGCCGCGCGGCACGGTGCTGATCGAGGAACTGGAAAAGCTCGCGAAGGAGACGGAATTTGCGGCCGGTTATCAGCGCGTCCGCACGCCGCATCTGGCGCGGGAGAACATGTATCTCACGAGCGGGCATTTGCCGTATTACGAGGAGAGTATGTTTCCGCCGATGGTATTGCCTCTCGAAGGCGGGAGTCTGCGCACTATCCAGAAGCTTCTTCGTGGGAAAGAGCGGCAATATCGGGATTTAGATCGAGCACTAACTGAGTGGTTTGAAAGCCTTCCTGAAGATGGCTTGAAAAGCGCCGAGACAAGAGCCGAATTCTCTCGACGAAATAGGGAAATGCAACCGCTGCGCGAGGAAATTGACACCCTCATTAAACAAGAAACAGAAGGCGATCTTTACTACCTCAAAGCCATGAACTGCCCGCACCACCACAAGCTCTTCGGAGCGGTGCCGCGCAGCTATCGCGATCTGCCATTGCGCCTCGCGGAATACGGCACCTGCTATCGCTACGAGCAGAGCGGCGAGCTTTTTGGCCTGATGCGCGTCCGCGCGATGCAGATGAATGATGCGCACATTTATTGCACCGAGGAGCAGTTTGCCGCCGAGTTCAATGCGGTGAACCAGATGTATCTGAAATACTTCGGCATCTTCGGGATTGATCGCTATCAATTCCGTTTCAGCACCCACAGCCCGGCGGAGCTCGGCAAGAAATACGTCAACGAGCCCGAGCTCTGGCTGAAGACCGAAAAGATGGTCCGCGACGTCCTCATCGCCAGCGGCGCGCCTTTCGTGGAAGTGCCGAATGAAGGCGCCTTCTACGGCCCGAAGATCGACATCCAGATCTGGAACGTCATCGGCAAGGAATTCACCCTGGCCACCAATCAGGTGGATTTCGCGGTGCCCGGCCGCTTCAAGCTCACCTATAAGACGCGCGACAATACCGACGCCACGCCGCTCTGCATCCACCGCGCCCCGCTCGGCACGCATGAGCGGTTCATCGGCTTCCTCATCGAGCATTACGCGGGCAACTTCCCGCTCTGGCTTGCGCCCGAGCAGGTGCGCGTCCTCACCATCGGCGACGAAGCCCCGCTCGTGGAATACGGCCAGTCCATCGTGAACGAACTCCGCGCCGCCGGCGTCCGTGCCGAGGGCGATTTCACGACCGACAACATCAAGGGCAAAGTCCTCGATGCCGAAACGAAAAAGGTGCACACCATGTTCGTGATCGGCCAGCGCGACCTCGACGCCGGCAACGTCGCCATCCGCCTCCACGGCAAAGGCCCCCAAGGCTTCAAGCCAAAGGCCGAAGCCATCGCCGACCTGCTGGCGGCGATCAAGGAACGGCGGGGGTAACTCACATTAATAGTAAATTCAAAGTTCCTGAAATTGACCCGATCAAATTCAAAGTTTGCCTCGAACTTTGAATTTCATATAATTGATGCCAAGAACTTTGAATTTCAACCATGCAGCGCGGCCTCACAGGATACTACACCCCCATATCATCAGTAGGAGAAAGATGTCAGGCTTTTGTGCCCCATCCTCTTCCTCCTGATCCGCCCGTTTCTTTGGAGGGTTCGTTAAACGAACTTCTCAATCAGGCCGCAATGGCCGTTGGACGATTGGATGGCATCACCCTTTTGCTACCGGAACCTGCACTTTTCCTTTACGCCTACATCCGAAAAGAAGCGGTTCTTTCCTCGCAGATCGAGGGAACCCAGTCTTCTCTGTCAGACCTTCTGCTGTTTGAGAGCGATGCTGTCCCGGGGGTGCCTCTAGACGATGTCCAAGAGGTTTCCAATTATGTCAGTGCTTTGAACTTTGGTCTGGAAAGGTTAAGAGAAGGTTTCCCTATCTCATTAAGGTTATTGAAAGAAATTCATGGGGTGTTGCTTTCAAAGGGAAGAGGCAGTGAAAAAGAACCGGGAGAATTCCGCCGGTCGCAAAATTGGATTGGTGGAACCCGACCGGGGAATGCAAAATTTGTCCCTCCCCCACCCGATCTATTAATGGACTGCCTCGGACTGCTCGAAAAGTTTCTCCATAACGATCCGGCAAGGGTGCCGCTTTTGCTAAAAGCAGCCTTTGCTCATGTGCAGTTTGAAACCATACACCCTTTTCTCGATGGGAATGGGAGATTGGGCGTCTTTTGATTACCCTCTTGTTCTGTGCGGAAGGTGCTCTTAGCCAGCCTCTGCTGTATCTTAGCCTTTATTTTAAGGAACATCGCGACGTGTATTACGACTTGCTCCAAAGCATGAGAATGAATGGTGACTGGGAGACTTGGATAGACTTTTTCCTTACTGGAGTAAAAAACACTGCCGACCAAGCGGTAAATACCGCCAGAGATTTGCTGGGATTATTTGCTTCTAATGACCGGAGGCTGCAAGACCTTGGGCGTTCTGCAGGTTCAGCGATTCGCGCACATCATGCACTACAGTCTTCCCCCATGCTTTCTGCACGGGTTCTTGCCCAGAAAACTGGTCTTAGTGAAATGACTGGTGGAACAACCCTCCGCCAACTGGAGGATCTAGGGATTGTTCGGGAAATTACTGGGGCAAAATACGGGCGAATCTACGCCTATCAGCAATATTTGGACATTTTGAGTGAAGGCACCGCTCCCATTAACTGAAACCAAAACCAATATAACTTTTTGGCTGCGGGGGGAGTTTCTGTTTTTGCTCAAGGTAAGTCGGCCCGGGTTTTGGCTCACCTCAATCTGGTTTTATTTGTTGCCGGTGGGTGGGGTGAACGTGTTTGGCTCGTGGGAGTTTTGGCTAGGGTGTTTTAATGTGACCTTTCCGCTCGGCCTGCTGATTTATGGGTGGAACGATCTGGTGGATGTGGAGACGGACCGGCTGAATCCGCGCAAGGATACGTATCTCTTCGGGGCGCGGCCTTCGCCGGGGCAGATGCGGCGGTTGCCGTGGTATCTGGCGGTGGTGCAGGCGCCGTTTCTGGTCGCGTTCGAATGGCTGCAAGGGCCGGTGGTGCTGGGCTGGATCGCGGCGCTGGTGGTGAGCACGGCGATTTATAACGGACCGCATGGCGGGCTGAAGGGGCGACCTCCGTTCGAGCTGTTGAATCAGGCGGGGTATCTGCTCGTGTTCGTGCTGGCGAGCTGGCTGAACCACGTGTCCCAGCTTCCGTGGCCGAGTTTTGTGTTGGGAGCACTCTTTGCCATGCACTCGCATCTCTTCGGCCAGATCATGGACGTGGTGCCGGACCAGTCTTCAGGGCGGCGCACCACGGCGGTGTGCGTGGGAATCGTGCGCGCGAAATATCTGCTGGCGACAATGCTGCTGGTCGAGACGGCACTGGTGGTCTGGTACCCGCAGGATTGGAAAATGGGCGCGTGCTTTGCGCTCGGCGCGGGCTGGTTCCTGGCCGATGCGCTGGTGCTCTGGCGGGACCAGCTTTACAGCACGGGACAGATGCGGCTGTTCCTGCTCGGCTGGAATGCGGTGGCGTTGCTGACCATGCCGCTCGTATGGTGGAGCGCCACGCTCACGCGGTCACTGCGATGAGGGAGTCCCGGCACTATTTTCACGTGACAAGGCGAGGTGAAAATCGTCGCTTGTAGGCATGCCTGAACTCGCCGAGGTCGAATATATTCGCAAGCAATGGGATGCCGGAATCGGGCAGCCGATTCGTACGGTGGAAGTGCGGGCGGGGAAACGGATTTTTCGCGGGACGGATGTGGAGGCGCTGGTGGAGACGCTCACCGGGGCAAAGTTGCTGGGCTCGGAGACGCGCGGGAAGCAGATGCTCTTTCGCTTTTCGCGCGGAGGGTGGCTGGGGATTCATCTCGGAATGAGCGGGCACCTGCGGGTGGAGGCGGCGGATTTTGCGGCCGGGAAGCACGATCATCTCGTATTGCGGCAGAAGCAGCAGGCGCTGGTGTTTGAAGATCCGCGGATGTTTGGGCGGGTGCGCTTTCATGCGGGCAAGGACGCGCCGGAATGGTGGACGGCATTGCCCCCGGCGCTGACCTCGGAGGAATTCACGGTGGCGAAGTTGCGCGAAAATCTGGCGCGGAGGTCACGCTCGCCGCTCAAGGCGGTGCTGCTGGATCAAGCGCTGTTTCCCGGCGTGGGGAACTGGATGGCGGATGAAATTCTGTGGCAAGCGCGCATTCACCCGGCGACGCCGACGGGCACGCTGGCAGCGAAGCGCACGCAGGCCTTGTGGAAGAACAGCCGGATGGTTTGCCGCGTGGCGCTGGAGACGATTGGCCGGGATGGCAACGATCCGCCTGCGCGCTGGCTGCTGCATGTGCGCTGGAAACCGGGTGGTCATTGCCCGCGCGACGGAGCGCTGCTGGACCGCGGAGTAATCGCCGGGCGGACGACGGCGTGGTGTCCGGTGTGCCAGCCGAAGCCCGCGTAACTCATTCTATGAAAATCACGCTTTATCTCGATGTCATTTCCTCGTGGTGCTTTTGGGCGACGCCTGCCTGGCACCGGTTGAAGGAGAGGTTTGGCGGGCGCGTGGAGTTCGCCTGGAAGATCGCACTGATGGATGCAGGCGGACTCCCGGTGAGCGCGGCGCAACTGGCGTGGTTCTACCGGCGCAGCGAGGCGCTGACCGGGGCCGACGTGCAACTGAGCACCGGGTGGTTTGAAGCGGGACGCCCGGAATATCTGGAGCCGAATGCTGTCGCGGAGGCGGCGAAGGATTTCGGCATCCCCGACGATCGTGTGCGCGAAGCGCTGGCGCGGGCAACGGTGATCGAGGGGCGCCGGACCGGCGAGCTGGCCGAAGCCGTGCGCATCGCCGTGACAGCGGTGCCGGAGCTGAACGCCACGGCGCTCCGCGAGCGGGCACAGTCGGAGGAAGTATTGCAGCGGATGCGCGCGGCGACCGCGGAGTTTCACGCGCTGGCTGTTTCACAACGCCCCGCTTTCGTGCTGGAGAATGCGATTGGCGATCGAGCGGTGCTCTCGGGCCTCACCAGCGCCGAACCGCTGATCGCGCTCGTGGAAACGATGCTCGCCGATGAAACTGCTCAAGCGGAATATGGCGGGCGTTTCGGGCCGCCCCCGCAGGGGTAGCAGCAGGGGAGAAGGGCAGGCATTTCCATGATGATTTCTCCCCCAAGGCCTGCAGGGCCGTGGCTCCAACGCGGCGCAGAATGGATCGCGGAACCTGGTAACTATTCCCTAATCATTCGCCCGGTGTTCGGGGACGTAATTGAAGGCGATCCGCATGGGGGCGGAATCGAGGGCGGTGTGTGCGCCGGCGAAATAGACCTTGTTGCGGCCAAAGCGGGCGTTCAGTTCATTGACGGTATGGGAGAGGACGGTTCGCCGGGCAGTCTGCTCGTGCTCGAAGAGCGAGGGGGTGAAATTTTTCTCGGAAACGAGGTCGAACAGGCCGATGCCGACCATCATGGGCGGCTCGGGGTGGCAGGGACGTTGTTTCCAGAGCTGCTTGAAGGCGCGGATGAAGTGCAGTGTATCCTGGCTTTCGAGGAAGATGAGCTCGGTGCTGAAGCCGCCCGCGCCGACATACTCGATGAAGAGGGACAGCCCGCGGGCATAGTGCTGGATGCGATGGAGCCGGGCGACCGCCTTTTGCAGGAGCCGGAGGATGACGGCGCGGGCATCCTCGTCGTTGCGCTGCGCGGGGGCGAGCACGTGGGAATGGCTCACGAGCGATTTGCCGGGGGCAATCCGCGGCACCCACTGGCCGTGCAGGGCATCGTGCATGCGCTCCCCCTCCACGGTACCCCAGATTTTGCGGAACTGACCCCGTGGCACTTTCCATAACTGCTCGATGCTGCGGATGCCGACCGCCAGGAGCCGGGCCTCCATGCGGCGGCCGATGCCGCTGAGATCGCGCAACTCCAGCGAGTAAAGACGCTCGGGCAACTCGTGCTCGTCGATCACCACCAGGCCGTCGATTTTCTCCATGTCGGTGGCGGCTTTGGCGAGCATCATGTTGGGCGCGATGCCGATCGAGCAACGCAGGTATTCCCCTACTTTTTGGGCGATCGCCCGCTTGATGTCGCGCGCGAGCTGGATCGCGGCCTCGCGTTGCTGCCATTTGCCATTGAGACGGCAGTGCATTTCGTCGATGGACTCCTCGGAGTCCACCGGGATGCAGGTTTCGATGGCCTCCTTCAAGGCGTGATGGATCTCCACATAAAGCGGCGGGCGGGCTTCAACCACTTGCAGCTGGGGACAGGCGCGCCGGGCCTCGGCAAGACGCAGGCCGCCGTTGAGCCCCAGCTTTTTAGCCTCGCGACTCAGGGCGATGCAGCAAGTCGTCTCAGCCATCACCGGCACCACGGCCACGGGTTTTCCACGCAGATGCGGCTGCATCTGCTGCTCAACCGACGCGAAGTAGGAATTGAAATCCACAAATAGCGACCGAAGCATACGTTCATTTGAACATATAAATAAAGGTTGTGCACGTACTTTTGCTTTTGGGCTTTGTTGCCGAGGAGAACTCCGGCGGACACGGTGCGTGCGGTAAGAGGCAGGTGCCTCGTGATGAGGGCAGGAATTTGCAAATGGAGGGGGCCTGGTCACTTGGACGGGATGGCTCGACTGCGCTAACGCTCCGCTCGACATGACGGTGTTTTTGAGCGTCGAGGGCGGAGGGTAGGAGGAAAAATCATCTCGCTCACTGGGCAAACGAGGCGTAGGTTTAAGCCAACCTTAAACTTACCCATTATGTTGCACATCATTTGGTCCATCATTGTCGGGTTTTTCATCGGGCTCGTCGCCAGAGCGGTCATGCCCGGTGCTCAGCATCTCGGTTTCCTGATGACGTCGCTGGTCGGGATCGGTGGCTCGATTCTCGGCGGATTGATTGCGCGCATCTTCTCCTCGCCCAAGCCGGGAGCGGCATTTCATCCGGCGGGCTTCCTCCTGTCGGTGATCGGCGCATTGATCATCCTGTTCCTCATGGGGCGCTACTATCAGGGCTGATCGAGCGGCGCTTTTCCGGCCCCGCCTCATTAAAATTCTTGGTGTCATGGTGCCTTGGTGGTTAATCAAGAGCCCATGCAACGAAGTATCAAAGTCGGCATCGGCGGGCCGGTGGGGTCGGGAAAAACGATGTGCGTGCTGCGGCTGTGCCAGTGGCTGCGCGAAGAAATGTCGCTGGCGGTGGTGACGAACGATATCTACACCCGCGAGGACGCGGAATTTCTCGTCCGCAACGAAGCGCTGGCCGCCGATCGCGTGATCGGCGTGGAAACTGGCGGGTGCCCGCATACGGCGATTCGCGACGATACCTCGATGAACCAGGCAGCTATCGGCGAACTGGAGAAGCGCCATGGCGATCTGAAGCTCATCCTGGTGGAGAGCGGCGGCGACAATCTCTCCGCCACCTTTTCCCCGGAACTGGTGGACGCCTTTGTCTATGTGATCGACGTGGCGGAAGGGGACAAAATCCCGCGCAAAGGCGGTCCGGCGATTCGCAACAGCGATCTGCTCGTGATCAACAAGATCGACCTCGCACCCTATGTCGGCGCGGATCTGGGCGTGATGGAGCACGATGCGAAACTCATGCGCGGCCACAAGCCCTTCATTTTCTGCGATCTGAAGTCTGAGAAGGGCAAGGATGCACTGCTCGGCTGGCTGCGCCGGGAAGTGCTGTTTGTCTAAACCAATCCGGGATGAAAGGGCATCTTGATCTCGTTTGCTCGGTGGATGCCGATGGTCGCAGCCATCTTTCCCGGCAGTCGTTTTGCGCCCCGGTGCATCTGAGCAAGCCGCATTGGGACGAGGGCGCGCTGGTGGTAAATGTGGTGAACCCCACGGCCGGGCTCTTTGCCGGGGACCGCATTCGCTACGACGTGACGGTGGAAGATCGGGCGCACCTGCTGCTCACCAGCCCCAGCGCCAGCCGGGCATATAAGATGCACTCCGGCGAGGCGGTGGTGGAGCAACATTTTCGCGTCAATGAGGGCGGGCTGCTGGAGGTAATGCCCGAGTATTTCATTCCCCAGGCCGGGTGTCGCTATCGCCAGCATACGGAATTGGAGGTGGCAAAATCCGGCGCGGCCATTTTTTTCGAGACGCTGGCTCCCGGCCGGGTGGCGGCGGGCGAGGTATTTGATTTTGAGCGGCTGGACTGGACGACTTTGGTCCGCTGGGATGGCCGGCTGGTGGCGCGCGAGCGCTATCGGATCGAGGGCGGCGATTCGGCCAGCCTGGCGGCGCTGCGCGCACCATTTCCCCAGGCTTACTACCTCAGCTGCCTGCTGGTGGGCACCGCCTTTGCCGAGCTGCCGCCCCTGGAAAAGGAAGAGGATTTCCTGCTGGGCTACAGCCGGTTGCCGGAAAACGCCGGCTGGGCGATTCGCGTGCTTGCCAAAGACAGCGTGGTGCTGCGTCGGGTGCAGCGCTGGCTGCGGGAGCAAATTTATTTCGGGCTCGGCATCCGACCCCCGGCTTTGCGTCGTTACTAAATTATCGAGGGACAGTGCATGCTGGCATGTATGCTGCTTTGCTAACGACGAACCTGCCAAAAACTATGAACTTCCTAGTAGTCGATGATAACCGTCTCCTAAACCGTTTTCTGGTAACCTATCTCCGGAGTAAAGGGCACACCGCCGGGTCGCTGACGGATGCCTCCTCTGTGGAGGGCTGGCTGGATAGCCATCCCTGCGACGCCATCATCCTGGACATCGGCATGCCCAAGATTGATGGGATCTCTCTGATTTCCATCATTCGCCAGACTTATCCCGACCTGCCGATCATCATCTTCACCGGCATGGGCTACGAAGAAGATCTCATGCAGGCGGCGAAATTTGCCGGGGCGAACGGCTATGTGAGCAAGGGCCTGGGACCGAGCGAAATCTACGCCGCGCTCATGCGCGTGCTCAGCTTGCCGAAAGTCGGCAACTAGAGCATTTTTGGTTTAAGAATTAACATAGCCGGCGGCTTGGAAGTAGTTGCGGCATTCTTGAGCGGTGAGGGAATCAAGAATGGTGGCGATGCTTTGAAGCAGGCCCTCGAACGTGCGCTG
>Ga0157376_10000752_pt1 | contig 21080 bp, 33 predicted proteins | sample M45metaG_FD_121801 | JGI IMG/M metagenome (GOLD analysis project Ga0157376, IMG submission 121801) | Miscanthus rhizosphere microbial communities from Kellogg Biological Station, Michigan, USA - M4-5 metaG | ecosystem: Host-associated > Plants > Roots > Rhizosphere > Soil | place: USA: Michigan... | reverse complement strand
CTGGAGCAGCTCGTGCGGGAGTACCGGCCGCTGGAGCTGATCGCGAACCTGCCGGCACAGAGCGACTCCGGGATCCGCACCCGCTGCCGCGAGCTGCAAGACCTCGGCCTCGCACACAAGCTGCCCGAGCGCACCGGGGTGTCCTCCTCGGGCCGCTCGGCGCACCTGATCGCGCCCGGGCCGCCGCCGCCGCCGATGACGGGCGAGGCGTTCCTGACGCCACCGCCGCCGCCGATCGGTGGGCAGCTGGTGCTCGGAGGCGAGTGACGTGGGGCCGCGCCTCGTGCCCTGCCCGACCTGTGACGGCTTCAAGACCGAGCGGGCGGTGCGCTGCCGGCGCTGCACCAACACCCGCCAGCGCCCGCCCGCGCCGGCTGTGGCGAACGGGCTGCGCACCCTCGACCATGAGCGGCAGGTCGACCCGATGTGGCGACCGCCGCACATGCCGCCCGCCTGCCCGGTCTGCAGCGGCTTCGGCTATGTGCAGGGCGACGAGGGCGAGCGGAGTGACGACGTCGAGTACCGGCGGAAGGTGACGAGCCGGCCGAGCACGGATCACCGGCCTGGCCGGCGGCTGGTGGCAGCGGCCGGCCGGATGCTGCGCGAGCGTCAGACCCGAGCTGGCGGGTGGCATCGCTGCCCGAGCTGCTCGGCGCATCCGGGGTCGGTGATGACCCACCAGGAGTGGACCCGAAGGAGGAGCGATGAACCTGTGTGACCCGCCGCCTGCCTGGTGGCGGAACGGCCTCGGCTGGTGCCTGTTCGTGCTCGGCCCCGGCTGTGGCGTAGCGATCGGTCTTGCGATCGGAAAGGTGGTGTGGGGATGACGGTGCAGGCGATGGACCACACCGAGAAGCTGGCGGTGGCGGTGCGGCTGCGGGACTACCTGATCGAGGAGGCGTTCCGGCTCCGCCGCCGAGCAGAGACCCCGCCGGAGCGGGCACGAGCGATCCAGGTGGAGGAGCTGGCGGTGCAGGCCGACCAGCTCGTCACGAACCTGCGCATGGAAGGCCGATCAGGAGGCGAGCTGTGAGCGCCGCACACGGCGGGAACGCCCCGCCGCCCTGGAGGCCGGCCGAGGAGCCGGCCGAGCACACGGAGCCGCACGAGGCCCCGCCCGAGCCTCCTGCGCTGCCGGCCGCGATCGAGGCTGCTCCGCCGGTGCCGATCGAGGCCGCCGGCCGGCCGGAGCCGAGCTGGCGCGAGCTGGGCTGGTGGCTTGCCCTCTCCGAGAGCGGGGAAGACACACCGAAGGCCCGGGGAGGGGCTGCAGCTCTGCGGCTGTACTACGTCTCGCAGCTGGGACTGCCGCTGTGGGCAGCCGCAGAGCTGTCGATCATCGGCGGGAAGCTGGTGGTGTCCGCGAAGCTGCTGCGGGCTGTGGCGCTGCAGCGCGGCTACCAGGTGACACCGATCGAGGCGACCGACCAGCGATGCACGGCGGTGCTGATCGAGCGCCGCACAGGCGAGGAGCTGGGGCGCTACACCTTCACCCTGGAGGATGCGCACCGGGCCGGCCTGATCCGTGCCCGCTCGGCCTGGACGACACACCCGAAGCGGATGCTGTGGGCGCGAGCGTCGAAGTTCGTGCTGGACGATTACGCCCCGGGTGTGTCGCTCGGCTTCCAGACCACCGACGAGCTGGCCGATCAGCGATCGTGGGAGGCGGAGCCGATCGGGGTCGACCTCGACCCCACCTATGGCGACGCGGAGGAGCTGCGTGGGAGCGACGAGGACATTCCGTTCTGATCCGCGATGCGCCCGGTACACCGATCCACTCTGTTCGCCAATCGGGTGCGGGAGCTGCCGCTGCCGATGATGACGAAGCTCGTGGCGTTCACGCTGTGGTCCTACATGGACACAGGAGGGCGGGCGCGGCCGAGCATGTCTGCGCTCGCCCGCGGGGCCGGCTGCTCGGAGCGCACCGCGCGCCGGCATGTCCGGGAGCTGGAGCTGCTCGGCCTGGTGCGGGTGTACCGCTCGGGCGGGCGGGTGCCGAACCGGTACGTCGCCTCTGTCAACCCGGACACAGCTGTGGCAGGGTCCAACCCGGACACCGGTGTCAGTGTTATCGGCGCGGACAACGGCTCAACCCGGACACCGGAGGCCGCCAACCCGGACACAGCTGTGTCCTCCGAAGGTACCGAAGGTAAGACCTCTCGCTCGCGTGCGCACGCCCGCGCCCGCGAGAGCGACGAGGAGTTCGTGGCGCGGATCCTGCGCGAGCGGGGTGTGGAGTGACGGGGTACCGCGATCGAGGGCGGCGGCTTCGCCGCGAGGAGGCGGAGGCCGCCGCCGCCCTCGATCGCGCCCGGGCGCTGCGGGAGGAGGAGGCCGAGGTGGCGCGGATCGAGCACGAGCGCCGGCAGGCTCGGGAAGCTCGTGGCGAGGAGGGCTGGTCGACCCCCGAGGCCCGCCAGAGGCTCCAGGAGGCGCTCGCACACGTCGAAGCCCTCGGCATCGGGTACCGCCGCTCGGAGCGGGAGGAGGCCTCGTGAGGGGCCTCCTGACCCCGCAGGAGTGGTCGCTGCTCGCGATCATCCTGTGCGGGCTGCTGCTGCTGCTGATCTGGAGGCCGCCCGGATGACAGAGCGGTACGCCACCATCGTGGCTGATCCGCCCTGGCACTACGGGGAGGAGGGCACAGGGGCGAAGTACACCGCCGCCGGCCGCAAGACCGTCGGCCTGCCGTACCGCACGATGGCGCTGGAGGAGATCGAGGCGCTGCCGATCTCCGAGCTGGCCGCGCCCGGAGCGCACCTGTACCTGTGGACCACGAACCGGTACCTGGAGGCCGCGTTCGGTGTGGCACGCAGCTGGGGCTTCGCCCATGTCGCCACGCTGGTGTGGTGCAAACCGCACGGGGCGCTCTCCGGCGGGGTCTTCCACAGCAACGTCGAGTTCATCCTGCACTGCAGAGCGGCCGGCCCGAGCTTCGCCACACCCGCCCGCATCGGCACGCGCTGGTTCCAATGGCCGCGAGGACCGCACAGCGCGAAGCCGGAGGGGTTCCTGGATCTGGTGGAGCATGTGTCGCCCGCGCCGTACCTGGAGCTGTTCGCTCGGCGGAACCGGCTCGGGTGGCACACCTGGGGCGACCAGGCGCTCGGGCATGTGGCGATCCCCGGGCAGCTGGACCTCGACTTCGACACAGCCTAGTGTCGGCCCCATGGCAGACGCCTACCAGTACCTCACCGACTCCGAGCGGGTGACGTACAACGAAACCTCGCGCCTGATGCAGCTCTGTGACTGGGCCGGCTTCGACGATCAGCTGGCCGAGTGGCTGCAGACCACACAGACCTGGATCCGGGAGCGGCGCTCGTACATCTACGGCATCGCCACAGGCGAGATCGAGCACAGCAACGGCCCCGGCTGGGACGTCGCACATCGGCAGGAGCGGTACGACTACCTGCACCAGGCGAACCACTCCGATGCCGCGCCGCACGAGGTGTGCCAGCTGCCGACCGAGGCCGGCACCGACGCGGAGAAGGTGTACATCTCGCATCGCGAGATGTGGTGGATGAACCCGTCAAGCGCCTACGCCGAGCAGAGCACACGGCGGCAGGCCTGCACCGACTGGCTGATCGAGCGGCGCAAGTACGTGTGGCGTCTGGCAGAAGGGCAGATCGAGGGCGAGAAGCCCGGGTGGGACGTGGCGAACCGCCGGCAGCGGTACTCCAACCTGCAGGTCGCCACGAAGACCGGCAGCGCCTACGCCGACTGGTGCAAGACCCATGACCCCGCCACAGGCGAGTCGACCGAGGGCGGCGGCTCGGGCAGCTCCTCCGGCCGCGACGCTGCCCTCGCGTGGATGGCAGCACACCGCGGCCTGCCCGAGCAGCCTGGCGGCTCCAACTGCGACAGCCGCTCCGATGGCATCCGCGCCGCACAGGACCGGTGCGTGGCTATGGGCAGCTCCGGCACCTGGCTTCGCTACCAGCCCTGGTGCGGGGTGTGGTGTGCGAACGCGATGGCAGCCGGCGGAGTGAAGGGCCTGACCTACGACCTCGCGTCGGTGGAGTGGATCGAGGCGAGGGCGAAGGCGGGCAAGTCCCCGTTCACCGGCTGGACCACAGACCCCGCTCGGGTGCGCCCGGGAGACCTCGTGACCCTGTTCTCGCCCGGGCAGCACGTCGGCATGGTCCGCACGCCCGCCTCCAACCCTGTGACCGAGGAGGGCAACACCTCCGACACCAGCGCACAGCGCACCCGATCCAAGAGCGATGTGGTGGGGTATGCACTCGTCGCGTACCCCTGACCCGAGGAGCACACCGTGACCGAGAAGGCCGAGACCGAGCGCACCGACGACGCTGCCTTCGGAGGCGAAGCAGCCGACCACATCGGCAGCGCCACCGAGCTGGAGACCGAGGAGCAGGCAGCCGAGGAGGGCGAAGCCGAGGAGGGCGCAGCGGGCGAGGACACCACCCCGCCCGAGCCGGACCCCGAAGACCCGCCCGCTGCCAGCTGAGTGCCGCCGCCAGCCCGCCGCCCTGCGATCGACATGTTCGCCGCGGTGCGGCGGCTGGTGGTGTTCATCCTCGGTGTGCTGGTGATCGTGAAGGCGCTGTGGTTCGGAGGAGACGACACCGTGCCGGAGCTGCTGATCGGGATGGTGCTGGTCGGGGTGCTGCCCCTGGAGAATGTGGCCGGCGCATACCGCGAGATGCGCCAGCCGCCGCCGCCCCGCCGATGACCGACCCCCGCTCGCATCGGCGGTGGCGCACGCTGCGGCTGCTGATCCTGCAGCGCGACGGCTGGCGCTGTCACTGGTGCGGCCGGCCTGCGAACACGGTCGACCACATCGTGCCGCTCGCTCAAGGCGGTGCGATGTGGGTGTCGACCAACCTGGTATCGGCATGTGTTAGGTGCAATGCAAAGAGGGGTGCTGCCACAGCACACGAGCTGCGAGCGGCCCGCGTTTTTAACTCCGCCCCCTCGGAGATGCCGCCTCTCTCCGTTCCGCCGGGATCACACCTGCCGCGATCCAAGGCCCGCCGATCGCGCCGGCACCAGCCGATCGTGGGAGCGATCGACCCCGATGCCCTCTGAGGCCCGCCGCCCCGCCCACGGATCGCTCGTCTTCAAGGGCGCACAGAGGCCGCTCCGCCTCGTGGAGCTGCCGGTGTGGCACGGCTGGCGGTACACCTCCGAGGCCGCGAGGGCTGTGCGGTTCCTGGAGTCGCAGCTGGTCATCCCCACAGGGACCGGGGCCGGTGCTCCGATCCGTGTGGCGCGGTTCCAGCGCGAGATCCTGGACGCGGTGTACTCGCACCTGGCGACCTTCTGCAGCCTGCCGGCCGCGAACGGGAAAACCACATTCCTGGCGGCGGTGGCGCTGGAGCGACTGACGCGGGGCGATGACTACGCCGAGATCGACGTCATTGCCACGAAGCAGGAGCAGGCGGGGTTCCTGGTGGAGGCCGCGAAGCGGATGGTGGAGTCAAGCCCCGAGCTGGCGGATCGGTGTCGGTGGCACAGCCGCGAGCAGCTGCTGGAGTACCGCCCCACAGGTTCGAAGCTGCAGGCACACCCCGCGAAGCTCACAGCGATCCAGGGTCTGAACTTCAGCCTCGCCATCATTGACGAGGTCGGGTTCGCACACGACGAGACGGTGGAGTCGCTGATCGCTCGGCTCGGGAAGCGGCCCGATGCTCGGCTGGTGGCGATCGGCACACCGGGCTTCGACCCGAACATCCTGCACCGGCTGCGTGGGGCACACCTGGACGGGGAGCTGCCGCCCGGGGTGTGCTACCTGGAGTGGGCGGCGGAGGAGTCGGCCGACCTGCTCGATCGGCGGCAATGGCGACGAGCGAACCCGGCTCTGCGGTCGGGGTTCCTGCAGGAGCCGGCGCTGGAGCTGCAGGCGCGGCTCCTCAGCCCGCGCGAGTTCCGCACCTACCACCTCGGGATCTGGACCGATCAGACCGCGCCGTGGCTGCCACACGGCGCGTGGGAGGCGTGCCCTGTGCAGCCGCCGCCGCCGGCAGGAGCGGAGGTGGTGCTGGCGGTCGACGGCACCTTCCGCCGCACGATGGCGGTGGTGGGCGCGACACTGGACGGGGCGGTGTTCTTCGGGTGGGCAGCCGAGGTGGCGCTGGACCGGGACGTGCGCCGTGTGCTGGAGGCGGCGGCGGAGCGGTACGACCTGAAGGAGGTCGTCCACCCGAAGCGGATCCGGCCTCGCCTGTTCGCGGAGCTGAAGGAGGAGGGGCTGCCGTGTGTGCCGTGGGACGGATCGGCGGAGAACGAAGCCACATCGGCGGGCGAGTTCTACCGCGCGATCGTGGGGCAAGACCTGGTGCTCGCGCACGATCACCACCAGCTGCTGACCGACCACATCGCACAGGTCCGTGCCCGCTTCGGTGTGGACGGCAGCCTGCGCCTGGCGCGGGCGGAGGAGGGGTTCTGTGACGCTGCCCTGGCCGCTCGGAACGCGTGGTGGCGAGCCTCGCAGCTGGCCGATCAGCCGTCCGGCACACCGACGATCTACTAGCATCGGCTGGCCGGACGCGTAGCCTGCTGCGCACGCATCAGTCGGTGTGGCATCCCGCCGCACCGCGTAGGGGAACGCGTCCGGCGCTGCGACCGCTAGTGTGGTTCCCCGGGTATGGGCTTCTGGAGTCGCCTCCGAGGGCGAGCAGCCGTAGTGCCGCCGGCATCGCTGAACCTGCCGGCGGGCTTCGACCCGGAGCTGGCCGGCCTGTTCGCCGGCTGGGGATCGCCACAGCTGGTGGAGCGGGTCGGCACCGCCGCCCGCTGCCTGCAGCTGGTGTGCCAACAGGTCGCGGCGATGCCACTCCGGTACCGCGCCGGCTCCGCCGGCAGCCCGCCGCTGTGGGTGTCGAACCCGGACCCGGTGTGGTTCCCGAACGGGATCGCCGACGCGACCTTCGCGGCGGTGGCATCGGTGTACGGCTGGGGCGACGCGTTCCTGCTCGTCACAGACCGGTATGAGACCGGGTACCCGCGGGCCTGGACGGTGCTCGATCCGAGCCGGGTGGCGGTCGACGCACACCCGGAAGGGCAGGGCCGCACCTACCGGATCGGGCAGGTCGACCTCGACCCGTCCGATGTGCTGCAGATCAGCCGCGACCCGAACGGGAACCTGCGCGGCACCTCGGCGCTGCAGGCGTACTCCACGAATGTGCAAGCGGCGTACTCGGCGGAGAGCTTCGCCCGCGACTTCTACCAACAGGGCGGTGTGCCCTGGGCGGTGCTGACCTCCAGCCGCCGGCTGGACGCGGATCAGGCCGCCGCCCTGCAGGCACAGTGGTCCAGCCGGGTGGGGCTGCGAGGCGGAGCACCGGCTGTGCTGCCACCCGATGTGGCGTTCCAACAGTTCTCGTTCTCGCCTCGGGACCTGCTGCTGCTGGAGAGCCGCGAGTGGGACGCAAAACAGATCGCGGCTGCCTTCGGTGTGCCCGCGTTCATGCTGAACATGGAGCAGGCCGGCGGCCTCAATTACTCCAACCCGGAGATGCTGTTCGACACCTGGTGGCGCACCGAGCTGTACCCCACAGCTCGCAGGATCGAGGCGGCTCTGTCGGTGTGGCTGCCGCGAGGATCGTGGGTGGAGTTCGACCCGTCGATCCTGCTGCGGCCGGACCTGAAGACCGCCTCCGAGGTGTGGCTGGCGCTGCTGGACGCACAGGTGGTGACGCAAGACGAGGTGCGGGCCGCGGTGCTGGACCTGCCGCCGCTCGCACAGGGCGAGGCGCTGCAGATGATCGACGAGCCGCCCGGAGCGAACGCGAGCGGCCCCGCCCCACCCGACCTGCCGGCCGCGCCGGCAGCCCTGGAGGTGATCGCAGGTGCCGGATGACGAGCTGCTGGTGCGGACCTTCCCGATCGAGCTGCGAGCCGCCACCCTGGAGGGCGCAGGTCGGATCGTGGAAGGCCGCTGTGTGCCCTACGGGGTAGCCGCCGAGGTCTGTGATCCGGGAGGCGAGCCGTACCGGGAGGTGTTCCACCCGGGCGCGTTCGCCCGAGCTGTGCGAGCGCCGAGCCGGGTCGATCTGCGGTACCGGCACGGCGGCGGCCTGGCCGACTGGATCGGCCGCGCCCTCTCCTTCGCCGAGACCGACGAGGGCCTCGACGGCTCCTTCCGTGTGCTGCCCGGAGTGTTCGGCGATCAGGCCCTCACGCTGGTCGACGAGGGGATGCTGACCGGCCTCTCGGTCGGCTTCCGGGCGCTCGGCCGGCGCGAGCTGCGCGACGGCTCCGGCGCGGTGATCCGCGACCGCTGTCACCTGGAGGAGGTGTCGCTGGTGCCACAGGGCGCGTTCGCGGGCGCGGCCGTCACGGGCCGCAGGGCGGCTCCCGCCGGCCTCGCAGGCCTCGGGCGGGCGGAGCTGCTGCCGGCGCGAGATCCCGAGCAGGAGGCGCGGCTGCGGGCTGTCGGCTGCAGCCTGTAGGACCGAGACCGATCCTGGTAAGCTCGGCCCCCTGGCAGATCACCCGATGCGAGGAGGGCCTCAGCGATGCCAGAAAACTCGAGCGCCACACAGGGCGCGAGCACACCCGACGAGGCGGTGGCCGAGCTGCTGGAGCAGGCCGCCGCTCTGATCACCGCGTCGCCCGGGCTGAACGCGCTGGACGCGTTCGCACAGCTCTCGGCCCCGTGGCCGGAGGAGTACCGGGCCGCGGTGGTCGCATCCGCGTACTGGCAGCTGCTGGACTACCTGCCGAACCACACCGAGTGGGTGGCCGCCTGGAGTGACACCGAGACCTCGGAGCGGGTGGCGGGGAAGCTGGTGGCGCTTGCCCGCACGGTGCGTCGCGGCGGGCCGGCCCGGATCGAGGATCAGCCGTATGTGCCGGCTCCGCCCGAGGCGGACGACGTGCTCGGCCACACCGTCCAGAACCGGAAGGGCAGCCGAGCACCGACCTCGGAGCTGGCGCGGCTGCAGCGGGAGCGGGGTGTGATGCTGGGCGCGATCACCCGCGCCGAGCGGGCACGCCACCCCGATGTGGCGAAGCTGACCGAGAACCGGCTGCGGCTGGAGGAGCTGAACCGCAGCATCACGGAGCTGGAGGCCGCCGAGCACACCGCCGCCGAGCACGAGCTGCACGGCGGCGGGGGCGGCGGCGGCGGCGGGCCGCACGAGGAGGAGCGGGGCCGGCAGCTCGTGCCGGCCGGCGCGGGCCTGCCCGACTCCTGGAGCGGGCTGTGAGCCGCGCCCCGGAGATCCCGACCGAGCTGACGCACCGCCGTGTGGCGGAGCTGACCCGGGCCGGCCTCGGCCCCACACTTGCGATCAGGTCGGTGGCCGAGCGGGAGGGCCGGAAGGAGGGCACGATCGCGAACGCCTACTACGTCACCCGCCGGCAGCTGCTGGCCGAGGCTGGTGCGCCGGCAGCGCCTCGTGGCCGGCCGAAGGCGAAGACGAACGGCGATGCCGGCTCCGAGGCCGAGAAGGCCGCTGTGCGGCCTCGTGTCGCCCGCACGCCCCGACCGAGCCCTGCGCCCGCCCTCAGCCTCGCAGACGAGCTGCAGGCCCTGGCGGATGCCCTCGCGGCGCTCGCGCCGAAGCTGATCGAGCTGCAGCGCGACGCGCTCCGATGGCGCGGCGTGCGCGAGTTCCTGGACCTGGAGGAGTGATGCCGCCGCCCGAACCCGAGGTTCGCTGGGCTGGCAGCGCCGAGCCGGTGCTGCAGGAGGTCGCACAGACGCTCGGCGTAGCGCCACAGCTGGTGATGGCGGTGCGCGAGGCGCACCCGAGCGGGCAGCTGGTGGTGCTGTTCAGCCCCGGCTACCCGCAGGACCCGGAGCTGACGGTGGCGCTGCTGCAGCGCGAGGAGGGCGAGCTGCACGAGCTGCGCCGCGCCCGCCGGCCCGGGCTGTGGGATCAGCTCCGCGCAGGCCTCGGCGTGCCCGACCTGTAACCCCGCCGCATCCCCTGGCCGCACAGAGGCCCCTCGGGTACCCACGAGGGGCCTCTGTCGTTGTAGGCTCACACCCTGCAGCGCCGGCTCGGCATCACTCCCCGTGATTCTGGCGGCTGCGGTTCGCTGGCAGGGCGGCCCGGGCGGCTCCACCTCGCAGGTACGCCTCCCGGGTCGTCACTGCTAGTGTCGCCAGCTGAAGGCTCGGCACCCCGCTCCGCGACACCCCGCCTCTGTGGCGGCACCCCGCACCGCGGCACCCCGGCTGATCGAACCCCGATCACACCCGGAGGGAACAGGCAATGCCGCCGAATGCTGTGCTGCAGCGGCTCGTGACCGAGCGCGAGCAGACGCTGGACACGATCGACCAGGTGCTGTCACAGGCCGAGGAGGAGGAGCGCGACCCGTCCACCTCCGAGCTGGAGCTGGTGCGCCGGAACCGCGAGCGGATCTCCGAGCTGGAGCCGCAGATCACCGAGCTGCTGGAGGTCGAGGAGACCCGCCAGAGGGCCTCTGAGACGCACGGTGTGCTGCTCCGCGCGACCGGAGGGCGAGCGCCGGCCGGCGGAGCCGCGCCGGCACCCGAGGCTCCAGGCGAGCCGGTGTACCGATCCTTCGCACAGTACGCCCGCGATGCCCTGATCACTCGCGTCGATCGCATCGGGCAGATCGTCGGCCCGGAGCTGCGGCAGCGGGCCGCCGAGCGGCTGGAGCGGGCCGCCGCGGTCCACACCCTCACCAGCGATGTGCCGGGGCTGATCCCGGACCAGCACATCGCACAGATTTTCGAGACGATCAACACCGCCCGCCCGGTGGTCGCCTCCTCGCGGCAGATCGGCCTCTCCTCGGGGAAGCTGACGTGGCCGAGCGTCACCGGCCGGCCGACCGTGGCGAAGCAGGTCACAGAGAAGACGAACCCCGCCTACTCCAACATGACAGTGACGATGCGAGAGGTGGTCGCAGACACCTACCTCGGCGCGGGCAACCTGTCGTGGCAGACGATCAACTGGTCCAGCCCCGATGCGCTGCGTCTGTTCTTCGACCTGATGGCGGAGGCGTACGCGGAGCAGACCGAGTCTGCGGCCTGCACGGTGGTCGACACCGCGGCAGCCGCGGGCGGCACCGTCGGCTCTGACGACCTGGCGGGGTGGATGGCAGCGATCGCCGCCGCCGCCGGCCTCGTGAAGGCAGCCGGCGGTCGCGCCAACGCGATCTACCTGGACGGTGTGACGGGGTACCACCTGCTCGGCCTGGTGGCGGTGGAGAACCCTGTGTTCCTCACCGTCGGCCCCGGCTCACTCGGCGATGCAAGCGGCAACATGGGCGGCCTCCGGTTCGTGGTGTCGGACGGCTTCGCGGCTAGCACCGCGATCGTGGGCGACTCCACGAAGCTGCTGTGTGCCGAGACTCCGGGTGCGCCGGTGGAGATGCGGGCGGTGGAGCCGAGCATCGGCGGCCTGGAGGTCGGTGTGATCGGAGCGTTCGCGGCGGTGGCAGCACTGCCGGGAGCGTTCGTGCAGCTCACCCCGCCGGTCACCACACTGGCCGCCTCCGCCTCCAAGACCTCCAAGTAGACCGGAGGCCGGAGTGGCGTACTGCACGATCGAGGAGCTGGCCGCCGCCATCGGCCGAGGCTCGTCGTTCGCCACCGACAACTCGGAGGCGCTGCAGGCCTGTGTGGATGCGGCGGCGGCGGAGATCGACCACGACCTCGACCGCACCGATCCGATGCCGGCAGACGATCCTCTCGCGAACCGCGTGAACATCGCCCGCGCCACAGAGTGGTGGAAGGCGAATGATGCGCTGTTCGGAGTGATCGGCTTCGACCAGACCGGGGCGCTGCAGGCCCCGCGCGACGGCTTCACCCGGCACGCGTGGGTGCTCACACCGCTGAAGCAACGGTGGGGCATCGCATGAACGGCCCCGCGATCCAGGGCACACTCGGCCTCACCGACCTGCGCGAGCGGGCTGCAGCGATCCTGCAGCCCGCCGCGCCGGCCGATCCCGGTGTGCTCTCGGAGCTGGTCGTGTTCGGCGATGTGCCGGACGCGATCGACCCGCCGGTGCTGCTGATCCTGTGGCGGCAGGATCCGTGGCTGGAGCCGTTCGGCCGCTGCACCTACTGGGCGCAGCTGACGGTGATGGCGGTCGCCAGCCGGCTCGATCCCGCGCCCGGGATCGAGGCGCTGGAGCAGCTGGTGGCGTATGTGCTCGGCCGCTTCCAGCACGACGCGTACTCGTGGGGCGGGCCGACCATCACCGCGCCCCGCAACACACCGATCGGGAACCTGAACTACCTGGCCGCCGAGATCACCTATCGGGTGGCCGTGTCAACCGAGGAGGACTGACGTGTCGCAGCCGCGCCCGCTGATCCTGGATAACGCAGACCTGCTGATCGACGATGTGTCGATCGGCTGCTCCACCAACCACCTGGAGCTGAACCCGGACGTCACCCTGGTGACGCTCACCAGCTTCTGTGGTGAGGTCGACTACCCCGGAAGTGTGAAGTGGTCACTGGTGGCGACCTTCTACCAGAGCTTCGACGCTGCAGCCACAGAGGAGACCCTGAGCGCCGCGGTCGACGGCGGTGTGCCGGTGTCCTTCACGATCCTGCCGTACAAGGACCTGCCTGTGGGGCCGACGAACCCGAGCTGGTCTGGCATGGTGATCCCACAGCTGTACAGCCCGATCAACGGTGATGCCCGCGCGGAGAGCACCATCGACATCGAGTGGTCGCTGGTCGGCGAGCCGGTGAAGTCTGTGACCCCGGGACCCTGAGTGGCATCCAAGGCCGCACAGGCGATGGACGTGCAGGTGCGGGGCCTGGCCGAGCTGGAGCGGGCCTGGCCGGCGTTCGCCCGCCGCGACACAGAGGCGGTGCGGCAGGTCGCCCTCGCGGTGGCCGGCATCGCGGCGGATCAGACGCGGGTGCGGGTGCCGCGCCGCACAGGGGCGCTGGCAGCCTCCGTGCTGCGAGAGGACACCTCGGGAGGCCTCACCCCCACCAGCACGGTGTCGATCGGAGAGGGCCTCCCGTACGGGCGCTGGATCGAGTTCGGGAAGCGGAAGCGGGGCCGAGCGCCCCGCACCGGCCGGTACCTGATCCCCACCGCCCGCCGGCAGGTCCGCACCCTGAAGAAGCGGGCCGCACAGACCACGCAACAGACGATCGGGAGGTTCCCATGGCCGAACCCGAGACCGTGACCCACCTGCCGCGGCCGATGCCACAGACGATCGAGCTGGACCGCGGTGTGAACTTCACCCCGAATGAGATGCGGCAGCTGAAGCAGCTGTCCGGCCTCACGATCACACAGCTGCTCGGGGAGGCCTCGGAGGACAACCTGGAGGAGATGCCCGATCGGCTGCAGGCGCTCGCGTGGGTCGGCCTCCGCCGGCAGGGCCTCGACCCGTCCTGGGAGCAGGCGGGCGATGTGTTCGTGACGTGGCGGGAGGAGACGCCACAGCCCCGGGACCCTACTTCGACCGAGAGCTGAAGTCGATGCTGAACCTGTGCCGGATCTGGCACATGTCGCCTCTGGAGCTGGAGCGGATCCCGCCGTGGCTGCGCTCGGCGATGATCGAGCACACCGCCCGCGAGCAGGAGGCGGAGCGGCGCGAGGCGCGGAGGGCACACCGCCGTGGCTGACGCCACAGTCGTCGTTGACTTTATTGCCAACACGAAGGGCCTGCAGAAGGGCGCTGCAGAGGCCTCCTCCTCGACGTCGAAGTTTGGGTCGAAGCTGAAGTCGCTGGGGAAGGCCGCGGCGCTCGGAGCCGGCGCTGCCGGTGTGGGTGCGCTGGTCGCCACCCTCAAGATCGGTGTGGACGAGTACATGCAGGCGTCGAAGGTGGCGGCACAGACCAACACGGTGATCAAGTCGACCGGCGGAGCGGCGCGAGTGTCGGCCGCCCATGTGTCGGATCTCGCCACCGCCATCATGGAAAAGTCTGGCATGGACGACGAGGCGATCGCCTCCGGTGAGAACCTGCTGCTGACCTTCACGAACATCCGCAATGAGGCGGGTAAGGGCAACGACATTTTCGATCAGACCACATCGCTGATGGCGGACATGAGTGTGGCGCTCGGGCAGGACACCGCCTCCTCCGCGATGCAACTCGGGAAGGCCCTCAACGACCCGGTGAAGGGCATGACCGCACTGCAGCGGGTCGGTGTGTCGTTCACGAAGGCACAGAAGGATCAGGTCAAGGCGATGGTGGAGTCGGGCGACACCATGGGCGCACAGAAGCTGATCCTGGCCGAGCTGAATAAGGAGTTCGGCGGCAGCGCCGAGGCGGCCGGCAAGACCCTGCCCGGGCAGCTCGCGATCGCTCGTGAGAGCTTCAACAACTTTGCGGGTGAGCTGGTCGCGAAGATGATCCCCGCGATTCAGTCTGTGATCGCGTGGGTGCGCGATCACTGGCCGGAGATCAGCCGTGTGCTGCAGGCGGCGTGGGCTGTGATCCAGCCGCTGCTCGCGGCGTTCGGGGCGCTGGTGGTACAGATCGTGTCGCTGATCGCTGCACACTGGTCGCAGATAAAGCCGATTGTGATGGCGGTGGTGCCGGTGCTGCGAGCCGCCGTCGGTGTGATCGTGTCGCTGGTGAAGCTCGTCACAGCGATCCTCCGAGGCGACTGGTCTGCGGCGTGGACACAGGCGAAGAACCTGGTCGGGAATGTGGTGAAGCTGATCACCGCCCTGCTGCGGTTCGAAGTGACGATCTGGAAGACCGTGCTGTCGCTCGCCTGGAGCGCGATCAAGGCCGGCGCGAGTGCGGCCTGGAGTGGCATCAAGAGTGCTGTGGGGTCTGCGGTCGACTGGATCAGTAACAAGCTGGAGGCGATCCCGCGGGCGCTGCGCTCGATCCTGGGCGCGGTGGAGCGGGCCGCCAGCTCTGTGGCGAACGCGATTCGGAACCCGCTCAACCACCTGATCTCCTCGTGGAATGGTCTTGCGTTTCGGATCCCGTCCATCCACATTCCGCAGTTCGACACGAAGCTGCCCGGTGTGGGCAAGATCGGCGGCGGCTCCTTCGGCGGCCAGACGGTGCCGTTCCCGGACCTGCCGCACCTGGCGGCCGGCGGTGTGCTGACCCGCCCCACCCTGTTCCTGGGAGGCGAGGCCGGCCGTGAGATCGTGTCGCCCGAATCGCTGCTGCGCTCGATCCTGCGGGAGGAGGGCGCAGGAGCCACCTACCAGCTGAACCTCACCACACAGCGGGCGGACGCTGCTGATGTGGCGTGGGGCTTCCGGCGGCTGGAGCTGCTGAGGACCGGCCGATGACACAGCCCTGGGAAGCCACAGCCTGCGAGACGGTGGAGTACCGCTCGATCGCGGGTGAGACGGTGCGGTTCAACATGCTGGTGGGCGCGGTCGGCCGGCTGATGCCGCCGGTGAAGGTGACGACGCTGCCGGTGCCGGCAGGGGTCGGGTCGCGGCTGCTGGGAGCCACACACCTGGAGCGGCCGGTGTCGATCCCGGTCGCGTTCCCGGGGCCGATCACCGATCGCACAGAGCTGCGGCGGTGGGCGCGGGTGCTCGATCCCGCCCCGGGCGAAGGGACCCTGACGGTGGTGAACGGCCCCTCGCCCGGGCGGTTCCTGCGCTGCTCGTACGAGGCCGGCCTGGAGGAGCTGGCCGAGGAGTTCCCGAACCTGAATGTGGGGCACCTGCTGTTCCGCGCGGTGTGGCCGTATTGGCTCGACACCACAGAGCAAAGCGTGTCGGTCGCACAGGGCACAGCGATGCAGACCTGGTTCCCGTTCCTGCCGCTGATCCTGGGAGCCTCAGACGCCTTCGCAGCGTTCACCGTGACCGTCACAGGCGATGTGCCGAGCTGGCCGGTGATCACCGTCACAGGCCCCGGGCAGGAGGTGACCGCGACCAACGACAGCACAGGCGACTCCTGGACGGTGTCCGGTTCGCTGGCCGCCGGCTCCAAGCTGATCGTCGACACTCGGCCGAGCTACAAGGGTGTGACGGTCGATGGCGCGAACGCCTACCCGCGCCTCACCGCCGGCTCCAGTCTGTGGCCGCTGCTGCCGGGAGGGAACCGGGTGACGGTGTCGATGGCGCTCACCGATCCCGGCAGCCTGGCGGTGTTCTCCTGGAGGAACGCGTGGCTGGCAGCCTGAACTTCCGGCTGGTGGCGTGCGACTGGACCACACCGCTGGCGGAGGTCGACACCTACGACCACGCCACCGTGATCGCCCGCCACAATGATGTGTCGACCTGGGAGCTGGTGCTGCCGGCCGACACTCCCGCGGCGCTGGTGCTGCTCGCCTCGGCGATGCCACGGCTGCTGATCGAGGAGCAGGCCTCCGGTGTGGTGTGGCGGTCCGGGCCGGTGATGCGGTTCGAACGATCCTCCTCGGAGGAGGGCGAGCTGCTGACCCTGAACGGTGTGGACGACCTGGTGTGGCTCCGCCGCCGGCTGGTGCATCCACAGCCGGGAACCGCCGCCCCGCCCTACAGCACCAGCGCCTACGACACTCGCACCGGCTCCGCCTCGCAGGTGCTGGCCGGCTACGTCGACCGGAACGCCGGCCCGAGCGCCGTGCAGGCGCGGCAGGTGCCGGGGCTGCAGGTGCCCACACCGGCCCCCTTCGGCCCCGCCGTCACACTGAGCGGCCGGTATCAAAACCTGCTGGAGTTCCTGCAGCCGGCCGCACAGGCCGCCGGCCTCGGCATCCGGGTGCGGGATCTGGTGTTCGAGGTGTTCCAGCCGGCCGGCGCGGCGGTGTTCTCGGTCGACCTCGGCACCCTCGCGGCCTGGACCAGTGTGGCCGAAGCGCCAGACGCGAACTACGTCTACGTGGCCGGCGGAGGCGAAGGCACCGCCCGCCTGATCCGCGAGTACCAGGACGTCACATCGGTGCAGGGCTGGGGCCGCACAGAGGCCTTCCAGGATCGCCGCGACACCACCGCCACCGCCGACCTCGATCAGGCCGGCGCGGAGGCGCTCGCAGAAGGTGTGCGGTCGCCCTCGGTCGATATGGAGGCCCTCGACACCGCGGGGCAGCAATTCCTCCGCGACTGGAATGTGGGCGACACCGCTACGGTGTTCATCGCAGGCCGCGCCATCACCGATGTGATCGCCGAGGCGGAGGTGACGATCGAGCCGAACACTCCGGTGGTCGTGCGGCCGGTGATCGGAGGGCAGGCGCTCACCCTGTCACAGTGGCGGGCGATCAGCTCGCAGGCGAAGCGGCTTCGACAGCTGGAGAGGGTGTGAACCGATGGCGGATCTGACAGTGTGGCCGACCGACGGTGCCGGCGGTAGCGTCTCCTCCGAGGTGCGGTGGCGCAGGATGGCGCGGCTGTTCGTGCCGAGCGGTGTGGACGTCTCGCCACTCGGCGGCGGGCAGCTGGTGCCGACGCTGGTCGCAGGCCCCACCATCACTGTGGCGGCGGGCGGCTGCTGGATCGACGGCCACTACGCCGAGCTGACCGCCTCCGCCAGCATCCCCGCCACCGCGAACGGGATCCTGGTGGTGCGCTTCACGCCGGCTGACAACAGAGCTGAGCTTCTGTGGCGCGACGCGGTCACGGTGCCCACACAGACCGACGCCACCTGGGAGCTGGTGATCGCGTCGATGACGGCGGGTGTGATGACCGACCGCCGCACCTATGCGTGGGCGTACCCGCCCGCACAGGAGCGGGTGCTGGTGTACTGGGACTTCCCGAGCCTGAAGGCCGCCCTGCCCACACCGGGCGAAGGGCAACAGGCCGTGACCGCCGCCGACGGGAAGCGATGGACGTTCCGCGGGAACGCGTACGGCTACCCCGCTCCGATCGGCACCGCGCCCGCGAGCCGGTGGGAGACGACGTTCATGCAGATCATGACCGGGATGGCGACCGACGTGAACGGGATCGGGTCTGTGCCACCCACGGCGTTCGGCCTGGACGGTGTGATCGCGATTGTGATGAACGCCGGCTGGTCCGCCTCCGCCGCGCCGAACACCTACCTGTTCGGCACGATCCGCCCCTCCAGCGCCACGCTGTGGCAGATGCGTATGCACATGGCATCGGCAGCGTTCCCGTCCCCGGTCGGGCTGGTGGCAAGCAAGAGTGATATCACCGGGCTGTTCTCGGTCTTCGGATGGAAGGTGTGACGTGAGCTACCTCGACGTGTTCAACATGACCGGCAGCTCGTCGCTGCTCGGCCGGCTGGCGGCTGCCGCCGCACAGGAGCAGGCCGGCGGCTCCGCCCTCGATCCGCCCGCCGCCGACATGTGGGTGACGGTGTTCCGGTGGCAGCTGTGCTCCGCCCCGGGGTGGGGCGATGCGTGGGCATCGGCGGTGGCGTCCGGGCACGAGGATCCCGGCTCCGATGCGGCGGTGATCACCGACCCGATGATCCTGTCGCAGACGCAGGCGGTGCTCGGCGCGATCGGCTGAAGCACACCGCCGGCACGGCGGCATTCCTCGCAATTTGCGGGCAGCGGTGTGATCTGCGACGATCTGCGGGCTGCCGCGGGTGTACGCGGTGGTGCGCGAGCATCCGCGCGGTAGCGTGGGCTGGCGCGGATCGCCCCGGTTGTGGGCTGTGCGGGGGAGGTGTAGAAGGGCTGCCATGGGACGCGAACCCCCACAGCATCCCTCCGGGCACGAGCTGCTGACCGTCCGCGAGGCGGCCGAGCGGCTCGGCATCGCGGAGCGAACCGCACAGGACTGGTGCCACGACGGGAAGCTGCCGGTGTGGCAGCTGTCGCCCCGCCGCCGCTATGTGGTGTGGGACCTGGTGACCGCCGAGGCGAAGGCCGCCGCCGAGCTGCTCCGCGAGCAGCTCCAGGAGGCCGCCGCGGAGCGGGCCGCCCGCCGCCGGCAGCGCCGGCAGGAGGCGCGGCTGCTAGGCTGCGGCCTCGGCCGCCCGGATGAACCGGCGGCTGGAGATCAGGAGTGATCAGGTGCCTTCCACCACCTGCGCCGGCCCCGCCGGCATCCCCGTGCAGCTGCTGCGCGGAGTCGACCAGCCTCGCCCCGGGCAGTTCCGGGTGCGGCTGACCTTCAAGGGCCTCGGCACGCACTGCGAGGTGCTGCCCTCCGCGGAGGCCGCGAACCTGCGGGTGCTGCAGCTGCGCGAGCTGCGCTCGGCCGGCCTCGTGCCCGATGACGGCCCCCGCGACCTGACCCTCGGGGAGGCCGCTCACGAGCTGCTCCAGGAGAAGCTCGGCGCGATCAGCCGCAAGACCGGCCGCGAGCTGTCGGCCGGCGGGATCGAGTTCTGGAGGCGCACGCTGCGGCCCTGGATCTCCGGGCCGCACGCAGGGGTGCCGCTGCACCTGCTGCCGGCGCGGCGGATGGCGGAGGAGATCCGCCAGCGATGCGCCTCCACCCCGAAGTCGGGCCGCGACGAGCTGGCCGCCCTGAAAGCGGTGCTGCGGCACGCCCGAGCTGCCGGCGCGGCGGTCCCCGAGCGGCTGCTGGAGCTGCAGCCGCCGGCCCGCCGCTCCAAGCGGCAGCGCCGCGCCCTCACGATCGAGCAGCTGGACCTCCTGGCCGCCTCCGCCCCGCCCGCGTACCGGCGGCTGATCCTGCTCCAGGGCAGCGTCGGGAACCGGATCTCGGAGCTGCTGCTGGCGCGGCCCGAGCACGTCGACCTGGCCGCCGGCACGCTGCTGGTGCCGAACCCGAAGGAGGGCCGGCCGAAGCTGATCGCGCTGCTGCCGGAGGAGGTGGAGCTGTTCGCCGAGCAGCTCGGGGCGCTGCGGCCCGCCACGGCCTCTCAGACGGCCGCTGTGCCCTCGACCCCGCGCGGGGCCGAGGTGATCTGGCCGATGCCGGATGGCCGGACGTGGCCGCTCGTGGCCGGCCGTGTGGCGAACGCCTACTACGCCCGAGCCTTCTGGCAGCCGGCGCTCGCGGCGGCCTCCGCCTCCTGGGCGGAGCTGCACCCGGGCGAGGCCGACCCCTTCGCGGGCCTCACCACGCACGATCTGCGGGCGACCGCGATCACCGCCATGCGCGACCTCGGGATCTCCGAGGAGACCTGCGCGAGGCGGGTCGGGCACGCCGATGCCGGCGGCCTGGTGCGGCGGATCTACGACGCGGGCGATCGAGACGCTCGGGCAGCTCGTGAGCTGCGCCAGCTGGCCGGCCGCGGGATCCTGGAGAGCGCGAGGGCGGCAGCCGCCCCGCTTCCACACGAGGCCCGGGCTGCCGCCCCTCAGAAGGGTACGTCGTGAGGGCCGCCGGCAGGGGTCTTGGAGCACTCCTGGAGCAGCTCCACCGCCTCAGCGCCGCGATCCCTGCAGCGATGCGGGATCGCGGCCCCGGGGTTCCGGTGTCAGACACCGAAACGGGGTCTGCGGGCAGACGCGGGGATCCGCGGGGAGGCGCGGCAAACCCGCTCCAGCACAGGGAACGCCCGCGTCTAGCCGCGGGCCGCCGCGCCTGGCCGCGGCTCCGAAATTGGAGCGGTCTTGGAACGGATCGGAGGCCCTGGTGACGAGCCGGAAGACCTCCGCCCCGCCGAGCAGCGTGGCCGCCCGCCTGCGGGCGATCCAGGTGACCGCGATCCTCACCAGCCTGCAGCGTGGGGCGCTCGATCGCGGGCAGCTGAAGGAGGCCGAGCTGCTGCGGGCGCTGCTCGTGTGGCAGCGCGAGACTTCGGCCCTCGCCTCGGCTGCTGACAGGCAGCTGGAGGCGGCCCGCTGCGAGGGCTGCGGCGGGCAGGTGCAGCTCCCGGGCGAGCTGGCCGACCTGATCGCCCGGGTGCGGCTGCCGGCCGAGGAGCCGGAGCGGTGACCCCGCCCTGGAAGCGGCGGCTGGCGCTGGCGGCCGTGCTCGGCGCGGAGGCGCTGCACTGGGGCACGCTGCGGCTGCTCGGGTGGGCGGGCCGGCTCGCGCCGGCCGAGCTGGAGGAGGCGGTGCGCCTGGCCGCCCTAGAGGAGGCGATCCTGGCCGCCGCCGCCGCGCCTCGTGACTACCCCGAGGAGGAGGGCTGAGGCGATGCCGGCAGCACGCGGGAGCGACCCCTGGACCTCGTGGGCGGCTGCTCGATCACTGCCTGATCTGCGGGCGCGGCAGGCGGCGGTGCTGTGGCTGCTGGAGGTGATGGAGGAGGCGACGCTGGAGCAGCTCGTGCGGGAGTACCGGCCGCTGGAGCTGATCGCGAACCTGCCGGCACAGAGCGACTCCGGGATCCGCACCCGCTGCCGCGAGCTGCAAGACCTCGGCCTCGCACACAAGCTG
>Ga0157376_10000749_pt1 | contig 21105 bp, 16 predicted proteins | sample M45metaG_FD_121801 | JGI IMG/M metagenome (GOLD analysis project Ga0157376, IMG submission 121801) | Miscanthus rhizosphere microbial communities from Kellogg Biological Station, Michigan, USA - M4-5 metaG | ecosystem: Host-associated > Plants > Roots > Rhizosphere > Soil | place: USA: Michigan... | reverse complement strand
TGAATCATCCAGCCTTCGTACCAGCCGCTCTCGTTGTTGATGACGAACAGGCCGGAGATGTCGGTGAAAACATCGATGAAGGCTCTGACATCGTTCGGATCGGTCGGCAAGTCCGGTTTCGGTTCCAGCACCACGCGGACGGTACCGATAGTCGGAAGGCCGCAATCCGGGCCGGTCGCCGTAAGCATCGCTTGATCGTTTACGCCGGGGAACGTCGTGGTGAAGACATTGGGTTCGAACCCATCCGTGCTGAGCAGATAGTATTGGAACAGCTGGCTTGGAAGATCGGCTTCGGCAAAGGCCTGCGTCGGCAACGCGCTGTGCGGTCTGCTGGCCATGCGTGTCAATGAGCCTACCAGCGGGCCGGGGAGCTGACGAACGTCGCCGCGCTCGCGCACTGTCGCGATATCCGCCTGCGCAGTCTTGTGCGCGTGGCAGGGCGGCGGCGGCTGTTCGGCGTGGGCCGATGCGCCAACCATTGATGCCACTCCGAGGGCGGTAAGGGTAAAGGTATACTTGAGCGTGCTGTTTGTCTTTCTTCCTGCATGCGAACGTGATTCACTGAGTTTCATGGTAACTTTTTCCTCAAATGTTCAACGTTGCCGCGACACGTGTCCGTGCTGCAGCATTCCTGGAAAGGGCGGCCATGGCCCGCCCGAGATGGTGATCGAGTGAGACTGCGGGATGCAGTCGTCACTTCGTTGCAATGCATCCCTGAGTTCCGGCACGTTGCCAAATGGTTCGACATGCGGCGGCATGTTGCGTCGTACGGAAGGCAGATGCGTAATTTTTGCGCCAAGTCGTACGCTTGGCGTGGAATCGGCGCGTGACTAAGGAGTCAGATGCGTATTTGGACGAAGCGGGCCACGCGCTCGATCGGCGCGGTGTGGCGCGGCCGCGGGGCGCGCATTGCGTTATTGGAGCTGTTGAAGCGCGGCCTTGAACGCGAGCGGCGTGTCAGGTTCGTTTTTCACCCGTGTAATTGCCTCGACTACTTCGCTTCTGATCTCTGTGCAAGCCCGTCCAGCAGCGGCTTGATCAGATCCAGCGGCAGCGGGAATACGATTGTCGACGACTTGCCGCTGCTGGACATGTCGGCCAGCGTCTGCAGATAGCGCAGTTGCAGGGCCTGCGGTTGTTGCGAGAGCATCGCCGCCGCGTCGCGCAGTTTCTCGGCAGCCTGCAGTTCGCCTTCGGCGTGGATCACCTTGGCGCGGCGTTCGCGCTCGGCCTCGGCCTGGCGGGCGATGGCGCGGACCATCGTCTCGTTCAGATCGACATCCTTGATCTCGACGTTGGTGATCTTGATACCCCATGGATCGGTCGCTTCGTCGAGAATCTGTTGCAGGCTCTGGTTGAGCGAATCGCGCTTGGACAGAATCTCGTCGAGCTCATGCTGGCCCAGCACCGAGCGCAGCCGCGTCTGCGCCAGCTGGCTCGTGGCCTGGTAGAAATCCGCGACCTGCAGCACCGACTTGTCGGGTCCGACGACGCGGAAGTAGACGACTGCATTGACGTGCACCGAGACGTTGTCGCGCGAGATCACGTCTTGCGGCGGTACGTCCATCACCTTTACGCGCAGATCCACCTTCGTCATGCGTTGCACGACCGGAAACAGCAACACGAGGCCCGGTCCCTTGGTGCCGGTGTAGCGGCCCAGGGTCAGTACGACGCCGCGCTGGTATTCGTTCAATACCTTGACCGCCGAGAACAGCAATGCGGCGCCGAAGAACACCAAAATCCCAAGGAATCCAAACATGTGATTCTCCCGTTGCGAGTTTTCTATTCGGGTAGTACCCAGAGCAGCAGGCCCTCGCGGCGCACGACGCGCACGCGTGCGCCGGCAGGCAGCGGCGCGGCACAGTTCACGCGCCAGCGCTCGCCACGCACCCGCGCCCAGGTCTCGCCGCCACCGGTCACCGCTTCAAGCAATTCGCCGCTGGCTCCAAGCATGTAGTCGTCGCCACTGACCACCGGTGCACGTCGCGAACGCATCACCAGCCAGAGCATCAGTGCGAGCAGCGCGGCGGCACACGTCGCGATGCCTGCGATCACGCCGAGATTGATCTCGTAACCCGGAACGCCGGTGTTGAACAACAGGATCGAACCAAAGACGAAGGCGACGATACCGCCGACGCCGAGCGCGCCTACGCTCGGGACGAAGAACTCGGCGACCAGCATGCCGATGCCGAGTGCCATCAATGCCAGGCCGGCGTAATTGACCGGCAGCAATTGCAGCGCATAAAGGCCGATCAGGAGGCAAATGCTGCCGACGATGCCCGGCAGCCAGGTGCCGGGATGAAATGCTTCGAGTGCAATGCCATAGATGCCGGCGAGCAGTAGCAGATAGGCAATGATCGGGTTGGTGACGATCATCAGGAAACGTGCGCGCCCGTTCGGCGTGTACTCGCTCACCTGAAGACCCTTGAGCTGTAACGTCACGGCGCGCTCGCCGATGTGCACTTCACGGCCATCGGCCTGGGCCAACAGGCCGGGCACGTCGCCGGCGACGAAATCGATCACGTGCTTTTGCAGCGCTTCGTCGGCGGTCAATGTCGCCGCGCCGCGCACGGCTGTTTCCGCCCACTCGACATTGTGTCCACGCAACTGCGCCAACGAGCGGATGTAGGCAATCGCGTCGTTGAGCACTTTGCGCGACTCCGCGTCGCTTTCCGGTGGTTCCACGGGCGCGGCCTTGTCGTCCTTGGCGGATTTATCAGCTTTGTCAGATTTGTCGGAAGTTCTGGGCTGATCGGATTTGTCGCCTAATGGCGACGAGGGCATCGAAGTGGGACCACCCAGCGATACCGGTGTCGCTGCACCCAGGTGCGTGGCGGGCGCCATCGCCGCAATATGACAGGCGTACAGGATGTAGGTACCCGCCGACGCGGCCCGCGCTCCGCCGGGCGCGACGTAACCGAGCACCGGCACCTTCGACGCGAGAATCGTGGTGATGATCTGGCGCATCGAATCGGCCAGACCGCCCGGCGTATCGAGCCTCAGCACGATGGCGACCGCGCCATCGGTCGCCGCGCGGCTCGATGCCTGGTCAAAATACTCCGCCGCGGCCGGGCCAATCGGCCCGTCGAGTTCGATCTGCGCAATCACGCCGGCAGGTTGCGCGGAGGCGGCAGGCTCTGTCGCTTCCACGGCGGGCGCGACGCAAACGAGGACGGCCAACATTGCCCACATCCATCGCGTCATATCGCGAACCTCGCTCAAGGCACCGCCGCCGGCGCGCACCGCGGGAATGCTGGCCTACATATACGCCTTAGCTCGGCCCGGCGCCAACCGCTGTTGTCAGGACGGCGAACTTTCGTCTCAGTGCCTTTCAGCGTGACGCGAACGGAATTTTAGGCGAGCCTATTGGAAGCCGAACTGATTGGTGAAGATGTCGTCGCATCGGTTGCTCGCGTAGGGGACTGCCCACCACGGTGTTGAGCCAGTCGCTGTGTTCCATCCGGCATCATTGGCGCTCGGCGCCATATTCAGCGGATTAGGGCACAGGTTCGCGCCCATCGAAGCAATCAAGCTAGGCGGCGCGGTCGGTACGGCGTCTGTAAGCCGATTCGCGCCTACAAAAAAAGAACTGATTTTCGTCAGTCCGGCCAACGTTGGGATGGCGCCGGTCAGCTGGTTGTTGTTGGCAATAAACCACGTCAGGTTTGTCAGTCCGGTCAGCGTGGGAACGGAGCCGGTCAGCTGGTTGGAGTCGACCAAAAAGTAGGTCAGATTCGACAGGCCGGTCAGATCGGGAATGGCGCCGGTCAGCTGGTTGCCAGAGACCTCGAGATCCAGGAGGTTCGTCAATCCGGTGAGCGAGGGGATGGAACCCGTTAGAGCGTTGTAGGATGCCTCAAAGGTCAGCAGGTTCGTCAACCCGCTCAGCGCCGGAATGGAGCCTGTCAGAGTGTTGGACCTAGCCCGAAACACTCCCAGCTTCGTCAACCCGATCAGCTCGGGGATGGAGCCCGTCAGCTGATTGCCGGAAACATCGAACCACCACAGGTTGATCAACCCGGTCAGCGCGGGTGTGGATCCGCTGAGTTGGTTGTAGGAAACGTCGAACCGATACAGGAACCACAACCCGGTGAGCGTGGGAATGGAGCCGGTCAGCTGGTTGGCATTGGCCTGAAAGTCCGACAGGCCTGTCAAGCCGGCAAAGTTTGGAATGGATCCGGTCAGTTTGTTGTTGTTGACGGAAAAGGCTTGTAGCTTGTTCAACCCGGTCAATGCCGGAATGGAACCCGTCAGCCCATTCGAGTCGGTCCAGAAGACTTGCAGGTTCGTCAACCCGGTCAGCGCCGGAATGGAGCCCGTCAGCTGATTGTTGAAGACTCTGAAGTCGTAGAGGTTCGTCAACCCGGCCAGATCGGGAATGGACCCGGTCAGCTGATTGTAGAAGACGTAAAACGACGCCAGCTTCGACAACCCGGTCAGATTGGGAATCGAACCCGTCAGGTGGTTGTTATAGGCATAAAAGGTACCCAGGTTCGTCAAACCGCTCAACGCCGGAATGGAGCCCGTCAGGTTGTTGTACGCGACATTGACGTACGAAAGAGAGGTCAATCCGGTCAGGGCAGGAATGGCGCCGGTCAACTTGTTGCTGTAAGCGTTGAAGGCTTGAAGATTCGTCAACCCGGTCAGATCGGCGATGGAACCCGCCAGCTGGTTGTAAGAGATATCGAAGTTCGACAGGTTGGCTAGCCCGGTCAGCGCGGGAATGGCGCCGGCCAGTTGGTTGCTGCTCGCATCGAACAACGACAGGTTGGTCAGCCCGTTCAGGGCGGGTATGGAGCCCGTCAGGTAGTTGCCCCCGACATTGAATTCGTACAGGGTCGTTAGCCCGTTCACGGCGGGAATGGACCCCGTTAGTTGGTTGGCGGAAACGTCAAAGCGGTACAGGCTCGCCAACCCCGTCAGCGCGGGCAGGGATCCGGTCAGCTGGTTTTCGGAGACGGAAAACTCCTGCAGGTTCGCCAACCCGGTCATTGACGCAGGAAGCGTTCCCGTCAGGTTGTTCCAGTCCAAATCTATCGACGTCACATGGCTGGTGTTGTCATCCGCCACGGTGTCCTGATCGCAGGTCACGCCGAACCAAGTGCACGCGTCTCCCGCGTTCCAGTTGGTGCTGGTCGTCCAGTTCGCGCCATTGGTGGACGTATACAGAGCCTGGAGTGCTTCGTACTCGGAGCCTGAGTGCAGTCCGGCATGCGCGGAAGGTAAGGCGCCGCTTGCGAGACCAGCGGCAGCAAACAAACCCATGCACCAATGCTTTCGAATTGCGCGGGTATCCTCCGAGTTCCGCACCATTCTTTCTTCACCATGCCGCGTCCAATTCATCGCCGGTCCGTCCATGTCGTATTTTGCGCCGAATTTAAGAAGTCCGCTGAATTTGGGCGCGGTAAGCCGCTCTGTCTCTGTCCGACTGACTCACTTCGGCATCGCCGCCTTGAACTTCAGATCGATCTCCACCTTCGCGCCGAACATGTCGGTGTCGGGCTTGGTGTAGACCTCGCCCGAAATGACGCCGTTCGCCACGGTAACGTCCTTCAGCTGCAGTATCCCTGACGCGTTGCCGCCGGCCTTGTCCGATCCGGTGTGATGGAAAGCGCTGTCTTCAACCTCGTAGACGCCGTCGGCGTTCTTGGACACATTCATCGTGATCGCGCTGCCGTATTTGTGCGAGAACGCAATGTCGGAGTCCAGCTTCTTGGCGTCCGACGCATCCTTCTCGGTGAACGCGAACGCGATGATCGGTTCGTCCGACCAGGACTTGCCCGTGGCGGTGCGCACGAAACTCAACTTCGTGTCCTTGCCTTCGGCACGGTAGTAACCGGTGACGGAAGCGTCGGCGGCGACTGCCGTGCTGGCGGCGAAAGTCAGAGCGAATGCAAGCGACAGCATGGTCTTCATTGCGGACTCTCCTGTTGGACGTGAAAGACGATTGATGACGGAGCCGATTGCCTGCGCCGAATAGGGAATGCAGGGAATTGCGAGCGTGCGATGGCCGGTAAACCTGTCGCAGCGTCCGCTTCAGCTGTTGCTTGCCGTCTCGGGCGAATTCGCAGCGAGCGCGCGATTGATCTCCTCGACGATGCCGTTGAGGCTGTTTTCGCCATAGCCCTTGTGGATGTCGAGAATCCGCCCGTCCTTGCCGATGATCACCATCTGCGGAATGGCTTTGACTGCATACGCATGTTGGCTCCGGTCGTCGCGGTCGTTGGCCAACATCAAGTGCAGTTCGCCGAGCACCTTCGCCGCCTTCTGGAACACCTCGCGGCTCTCGATGTTCACGGCAACGACCTGGATGCTGCCTTTGCCCGTCACCTGCAAGCCCTCGAGGATGGGCAGTTCCTTGCGGCACGGGCTGCACCAGGATGCCCAGAACGAAATGACGACCACCTTGCCGGCGTAGTCCGATGCTTTTGCCGGCTTGCCGGACAGCGTCGTGCCGAGAACGATGTCGGGCGCTGTTTCGCCGACTTGAGCGGCTGCGAAACAGGTATTGCTGGCAATGATGAGTATCCAGGCACACGAAGCAATGGCTCGCAACATCACGACCTCCTTGATCTGATCGAGCAAAGCGGCCGCTGCCGCGCGCTGCTCGATGTTACCGCAACCCGCAGCGGTGGCGAAGGGCAAAGCGTAGCCAAAAGTGCCTTTCTCGTAATCGCATGGCCCGTTCGTCTATCAGGGAACCGGTCCTGGAGCGTGTCTGAGTGGCTTCTTCAGCATCACTCAGACCAAGTGAGTTTCACCGTAACATCGGTTACTTCCGATCTGGTTTTCCGCGACGGCGTCGAGTAATCATCTGAGCGTCGCTCCAAGCCCAAGGAGCCAGATGGCGTCCGCGTTGGCGCCAACGCAATCACAAGACGCTAACAATTGGATGCCGTTTCTGGGACGCCACGCGCAAAATCCTGCGCAAGAACTGATTAACGTGGCGGCCTCGTGCGAGCAGCGGACGCTCGTCAGATCATTCATTGAAAGATCTCCTCGCGACAACGGCAAACCTTCAGCAATGGAGGGACGCAAAGCCACAAATCTCGCTGACTGCGAGATGGTTGGGCTACCGAATGAGGGGAGCGGTTCTGATCCGGCACGCATTGGCCGGGGGATCTTTCGAAGCTGTGTTCGGAGGATTCCTGTAGGTGAAATCTCGTCTGCCCAGTCTGCCATCGCGCCGAATTGTTCCCTTTTTCCCGCTTGCCGCTGCGCTGCTCGTCGCGCCGCTCGTGAGTCATGCAGCCCCCGCGACACGCGCCCAGACCGTGCAGTTGAGCGGCGTCGTCACGGTCGTCCACCTCGACGACTTTGCGCATCACGCGTCGTCGATGGAATACCTGCTCGACGACCCGCGAACGGGTCGCCGCACCACGCTGCATTTCGACGGCACGCCTCTGCAAGCATTGCACAGCGGTGCCCTCTTGAGCGTGACCGGAACGGCGAGCGACGACGGCTCGGTGCAGGTTTCCGCCGCTGCCACCGATCCCCAGACGGCGCAGGCGATGCTGAGCGCAACCGCGACGACATCCGCGGCAGCGACCGTAGTCTCCGGTGTGCAGAACACGATTGCGATCATCGCCAATTTCACCGATGCCACGGTAACGCCCACGGCGAGCCAGGTTCAGGACATCCTGTTCTCCGATCCAAACGGCTATTCCATCGACGCACTTTTTCGCGAGACGTCGTTCGGCAATGTCGGGTTCAGCGGCCAGGTGGCCGGTCCGTTCGTCATCAACTTCTCCACCGCGTCCGCGTGCAACCTGGCAAGCTGGGCGGATGCGGCGGATGCCGCCGCCACGGCCGCGGGCGTGAATCTGTCGGCGTACCCGCGCCACCTGTACATCATGCCGAGCGCCGAGATGGGCGTGTGCGGTGCAGACGGTGCCGGGCAGGTCGGCGGCAGCCCGAGCCGGGCGTGGGTATTCAACAACACCGTGAACGATGTCTATGCGCACGAGCTCGGCCACAACCTCAACATGGCGCACGCCGCGACACTCGCCAACCAGTATGGCGATGCGTCCGACGACATGAGCGCAGACGGCTATCCTCTGCGTCATTTCAATGCGCCGCACATGGAGCAGATGGGCTGGATGCCATCGGGCAATATCGTCACGGTCACGCAATCAGGGACGTACACCGTCGCAGCGCTGGAACTGAGCCCGACGCAGGCGCCGGCGCCGCAGATCCTCAAGGTCGCAAAACCCGATACCGGCGACTACTACTATTTTTCCTATCGCGAACCGCTGGGCCTGGATAGCGGGCTGCGGACCGCGTACTGGAACCGTATCAATGTCCACAAATATGTCGGCAACTACGCGGCCTCCAATACGTATCTGCTGGCGCTGCTCGACGACACCGGCGTGTTCAGTGACGCGACGAACGGGATCACGGTCACCCAGGTCGCGCACGCGAGCGACCGCGCGACAGTGCAAATACAACTTGCCGCGGGCGGCACACCAACCTGCCAGCGGGCGACGCCGGTACTCGCGCTGAGTCCGTCGAGTCAGAGCGCGAACGCCGGCAGCACGCTTGCATTCACTGTTTCGCTCACGAACAAGGACAATGCCTACTGCGCAGCGAGCACGTTTTCGCTTTCCGATGTCGTTCCTTCGGCCTGGGCGGGCACGGTGTCGCCGGGCACGTTGAACCTGGCGCCGGGCGCGGCGGGCTCGGCGGCGCTTTCAGTGAGCTCGGCCACCACCGCCGTTGCGGCAAGCTACTCGCTGCAGCTCAACGTGTCCGATCCGGCGAGTGCAGTGCATGCGGTTTCGGGCAGCGTGACTTACGCCGTGCCGACGCCGACGTGCGCGCGATCCGCGCCAGCCATCGCATTCTCGCCAGCCAGCCAGAGCGGACCTGCCGGCACCAGCCTGAGCTACACCGTGTCGGTCACGAACAAGGACAGCAGCAGTTGCGGTGCGAGCACTCTTTCGCTGGGTAAACTCGTTCCCTCAGGCTGGGCCGCCACCATCTCTCCGGCGACGATGAACCTTTCGCCGGGCGCGACGAGCAGCGCGACATTCCTCGTGACCTCGGCCGCGAGTGCTGCAGCCTCGACGTACCCGATCCAGGTGAGCACCACGGATGCGGCCAGCGCGTCCCACAATGCTTCGGGCAGCGGCAGCGATACCGTGCAGGCGGACACGCAGGCGCCTTCGGTTCCGCCCGGACTTGCTGCGTCGGTTTCGAAACGAACGAATGTCTCGCTGACATGGCAGGCTGCGACCGACAATGTCGGCGTGGCTGGCTATGAGGTATGGCGCAATGGCGTACGCGTGGCAACGACGGCTGCAAGGAGCTACGCCGAGACGCTGGCCGGCGGCACGTATGGCTATTACGTCGTCGCATACGATGCCGCAGGCAACCGATCAGGTCAGAGCAACGCTGTGAGCCTGACGATCAAGAGCCGATAGCACCACCAGCAGAACCCGCCCCGGCTTGCGCCGAGGCGGGGTGGTTGTCAGGCGCCCTGTAGGGTGGCAAGGACGCCTGAAAGTGGGCCACAGGGGGAGGCCCACAGACCCACGAACGCTACAAGCAGGCGTTCGGATTGTTGTTGTTGTACAGATCCAGCTCCGTCGCCAGATTGTTGGCGAGCGTCGCATCGGCCTTGCTCAACTTCGGCGAGTATGTGTTGCCGTTGAAGTTGTACTTGATCAGCAGCGCATTGGCCTGTGCAATGGCGATTGCCGCCTTGCCGCAGATACCGGCTCCGGCAGCGACATTCAACTCGGCCGCCACCAGTTGCGCGACCATGTTGAAGATCGGATCACTTGCCATCTTCTTGCCACCCGTCATCGTCGACTTGTTGAGCAGGTTCACCGCGGAGGTGCACTGGCCGGTCGTCAGATAGAACGAACCCAGCTGAATTCCCGGAGGAGTCGCCGCAGCCAGCGTCTGGTCGAGCACCGGCGCCTGCTTGCCGTTGCTTTTCGCACACGAGGCCCAGTTCTTCCAGAAGCCGATGGTCAAGGCACGACCACCCGGTGGCGGCGTGTTATCGACCCTGAAGGCTCTCGTCTCACCCGGATCCGGTACGAAGTCAACGCAGAGGATACTGTTGTCCACGTTCGGGTTTGCTGGCACACCGTCCGGCGGCATGAAGGCGTTCGGCACCAGCGTACCGATGTTCGACGTCCAGCCCGGCATGACAATTTCGCAGAACTGATAGTGTTGTCCCGGTACCAAGTCAGTGGTGAACAGTGCCTCGAACAGATTGCCTAGATTGGCAATCTTGCTCTCGAGAATCGTTCCAACCTGCGTTGCCGAAGCACCCTCACGCAACTGGAATGTGAACGCATCGGAGGCGCTCGTGTCCGGCAGGCCAGACTTGGTCTTGAACAGTTGCGCATGAGCGCGCTTGGTGTTGTGGAACGTGCACGAGAACGTCTTGCCGTCGTCGATGACTATGTCGTCGACAGTGAACGTGCACACCTTCGTGTTCACGCCGTCATTGGGCACCGCACTGTCCTCGATCCAGCCGATCTTGGTCGTCTCGGTTACCATATAGGTACCCTCCGACAGCAAGCAGTCGCCACCGAGTGAATCCTGGAAGAGCAGGAACCCGGCACCCGCTCCAACAATCACCGCCTCGCAGGTATCGACGTTCGGACCAGTCAGCGTGAACTTCCAGAAGTAATCCGGATCGTCGCTCGGCAACTCCGGCACGGTGATCTTCTGAACCTCCACGCGGATGCCCGCTGCAAGCAGCGTGTTCTCGAAAGCGGCCGTACCCGAGCAACGGCCCGCCATGCTTCCGTTCTGCGGCGTCAGATCGACCACCAGCGGGTTCGACACGGGCTGCAACAACGTCTGCGTCGTGCAAACGTTTGCCGCATTGCAGAACTCGGAGCCGGTCTCCGTGACGGTGAAGGAGTCTGGCGACAGGCCGGTCAGGTCATGCGACAGCGTGACCGGACCCCCGTTAGAAAACGTCAGCGAGAAATCGTCGGAGGAACCCAACGCGCCGTCGACATGGAAGTCTACCCGGAGCGTGTCGCCCGCGTCATGGAGATAGTCATCGGGAATCGTCTTGCTCACGGTGAGCGTCACCGTCGCCGACGAGGTGATCGAGATACTCGCGGGCGCTGTCAGGTACTGATCGGCGCTCGTCAGGTGTGCCGTATCCGACAACGTGCCCGACGTGATCAGTTGTCCACTCAGCTGGATCATCTTGTCGAACGTGATCGTGCCGCTGCCGGTCTGCGTTCCCGAATCCCAATCCACCGGGCCGGTAGTTGCACTGCCGTCATATCCGTTCAGGAAGCTGCCGAGCGATGGCGGCGTCGCCACCGAGAACGTCAACCCGTTGCCGGTGATCGATTCGGAATCATCAATGACCGCGGAGCTGTTGAGGACGCTGCCCTGACCAATCTTTGCCTGGGCCACTGCGGTCGTGTCGCCGGGGATCGGAAAGCCTGTCACCGTATCGGTATAAGTGGCCGTGGCGACATCGTTGAGGAAATCGTTGACGTTGCCGGCAGAAGGCGGCAGCGTCACGCTGTGGGTGAGCACCAGCAATGTCGTGTTGGCCGGCACGTCGATCGGTCCTGCCGAATCGGTGTCGAGCACTGTCGTCTGCGTCGTACCCTTGTAGATGACGTCGGTGACGTCGACCGTAATGGTGCGTGCCGCCGGATTCGTCGCATAGACGTGCGTGACAACCGTTACGCCGTCGGGCGTCGCGGCGGACTTGGTCCATGTGACTGTGATCGATGCCGATTGCGGGGTCGGCGTGTCCGCGGCACACACATCGCCGAACGACACGTTGACGGGCGTACCGGTCTTCGTCAGTTCCCACGTCACACTCGCGTCCGCGACTGCCGACATGTCCTTGCTCAGCGATTGCGCGACGATGTCGTTCACCGGCAGCGGCACGGTCTTGTCGCCACTCGGGTTCACAAGGTAAGAGTGCAGTGACGAACCGTTGTACAGGTGCGACCCGAGCGCAAGGCGCTCGTAGAAGTCGTAGACGCACGTCGTATTCTTCAACTGCGTAACCGTCACGTCCCGGAAGATCGACACACTTTCACCACCAATGCCCGGTACCATCGCGTCCATCGCGCTGACCGACTGCGGGGCAGCGCAACTGGCGTCCGACAACGCCGTGTTGAGCACGGGAACGGACATGAAGTCGTATCCCTGCACACCCTCGGTCGATCCGTCTGCGCAGACAGAAGGCGATCCCAGGCTGGTCTTGCAGTTATCCGCCGCGAATGAGAACAAGTAAGTCTGCGTTGCCGGGGCGGAATTGCCTGCGATCAGTGTCGCGCGGTGCGGTACAAGATCGAGTTCGTTCCAGCCCTTGCCGAGGTTGCCGCTCGTGTAGTCGGCGTCGTCGCAGACGAACTGACCGCTGCCGTTCGGCAACAGAATCGAGCCGTCGTTGCGACAGCCCTCGAGCTTGTAGGTCACGGCCACCGAATCTGCTGCGCCCGCGAATCCCGGCAAAAGCAAGACAAGTGCCAACAAAAATGAACGCCACCTGTTGCCGATCCTGAACAAACCAAAGTGCGTGCTCATACGTTTCTCCCGGCGCATAATGAGGCAGCCTAAGGCGCGGCGAATGCTTCGCGTATCCGCCGAATGGAGGATCAGGGACGCCAGGATCAACGCATACACTGTCTGAGGGCTCACACTGCATAGCGCCTGGGGGCGCCGCTTGCGTCATCGCACCGATTTTTGCGTGTTGCTCTGTACGGTCTTTCGAGGCTGTGCAGTTGAAGCCGCAAGTCAGTCTCGATAAATGCCGGCTTTGCAGCGCTGACCCGATGCGTTCGATCTCTGGAGATTTGATGCGCAGCGCGCGTTCGATGTGCGCCGCGTGCAAAGGGAGGCGGTGATGCCGCCAGTCTCGAGGACTCGACAGGGGTCCGCGAGGCGCAGGAGCAACAGGAAAGAGGGGGAAGTCATGGCCATTTCGCTACTGGCTGCGATGTCGAATACGACATTGCTCGGAATTCTTCGTGACCAGGTCGCGCAGCAGCAGGAAACGGAATTGGTGGGCGCGCCGAAGGGACTCCGGCAGACGCTGCGCGCAGTGCGACGTGTTCGCCCGGATGTTCTGCTGCTCGACGCAACATCTTGCAATCGCATGGACAAGTGGTGTCGGCCGGCTTTGCTGGCCGAGGTCCGTCGCAGTAGCCCCGACACCAGGATAATTCTCCTGCTCGACGCCTTGACGGAGCACTCGATCGCCAGGGCATTGGAGCAGGGCGCACGCGGTTACATCAGCACTGCCGCTTTTTCCGATTGTTGCCTGCGCGCGATCCAAGCGGTGAGCCGCGGCGAGGTTTGGATCGGGCGCAAGGAGCTGACATGCATCCTCGACGATCTTCTGGGCCGCCTCGAGCAGGCTGAAAGCGCCGCGGACGAATCGGCCGCCTTGTTGAGCCAACGCGAACTGGAGATCGCAGATGCGGTGAGGCTCGGTCTGACCAACAAGGAGATAGCGCGCAAGATGTGCATCAGCCCGACCACGGTCAAGACGCATCTGGAGCACATATTCCACAAATTGCACTTGTCGCATCGGGTGCAGCTGGCCATCCTGACCCCGCACCGGGTGCCGGATAACCCATCGGCAACTTCGAAGACCCGGCGCGTCATCCTTACTTCGCACCTTTGGCTTACTTACATGTATGCGTTAGTGCTGGATGCAGCATCCACGATGTCATGAAAAGCGCGACAGCGGCGCGTGCAATCGTCATCGCCCGCCAGGAAACATCCGGCGAAGCAGCCCATCCTTCCATATGAAATGATGGGCCAGGCCCGAGGCCGCATGGAAAGCGGCCAGGCCGAACAGGATATTCGCAAACAGGGCATGAAGGGCTTCCACCTGCCCCCGCAGCGCTTTGTTGCCCGGATCGAAGGCGGGAACGGTGAACAGGTTGAAGAGGTTGTCGCCGCGCACCCACGCGTTGGCCACGCCGAGTGCGACCGCGCTGAGCAACGTGGCATAGAGCGCGAAATGGACCACCGCGGACAGCGCCTGGACCATTCCTGGCCCGGCTGCAGGTAGCCGGCGACCGCCGCCGATCCGCCACCAGAGTCGGTAGCAGAGTATCAATCCGAGCACTGCGCCGAGGCAGATGTGCACGCTGCGCGCTGCGATTCGAATGTTTCCTTTCGGAAACCAGTCGATCGTCTGTCCCAGGCACCACAAGGCAATTGCCAGCGCGGCCGTGATCCAATGCAGACGGATGGACCGGATGTCGTAGTTCAATGCTGCAGGTGTCATTCAGAGCAGTTCGACCTATCCAACGCACACGACGGAGTCAGGCTGCCATCGCGCGCGATCCCGAAATTCCGACTCTTCCGGAGCCGATTTGATCGCGTCTGCCTACGGCGCTTCTTTCGTCGCCTCGCGCAGCGCACCGGGAGGAGTCGCCGCACGCGAGACGAATCCCTCGAGCGAGACCGTGACTTCGTTCCTCTCCGAGGAATAGCGGACGCACGATTGCGTCGGATAGTAGCCGGCGACTGCAAATGCGTCTGCCAACGCAATCGGGTAGCAGGTGTCAGGTTTCGATTGCATGTAGGCGAGAGTCAGCATCTCCTCGTAGAAGATGACGCGGCTGTCGTAGACGCCGTAGACCCAGTGGCGCTTGAACATTTCGCCGTGGAAATTGTGATCGGCGGGATCGATGTAATGGTTGCCCATTGCCGGAGCAACGAGACCGAGATCGAGGTAGTTCGCCGGAAGGTAGTTGCGCGGAATCGGCTTGCGCGCGACGGCGTACTGATCGCAGCGCACGGACTCGGGGCCGCAGGTTCCGCGCTCGATCGCAAGGACGTTCTCGATCGGCTCCATGTAGAAGTGGACATCGAAGTGCGGCTTGTCGAACACGCCGGGCGGCATGTGTCCGAGCGGGTTCCAGTTGACCAGAGCCCACTTGAAGGGCAGGTCGGTCCGCCGCGCGGCATCGGACGGCAACGGCAGCACGCGTTCGTGCCACGCCGAGCATTCGGTTGCCAGGTCGATCTTGCCGTCGCCGTTGGCATCGAAGCAGCGGTGCCCATCGGACGCGGCGGTCGGCAGGCTCGCCAGTGCCGCGGAGGAGAAGGCCACGCCGATCGCCTTCGGCTTGCCCGAGGCATCGAATTCGGCATAACTCGCGACGGCTCCGTCGCCGAGGCTCGCCGGTGCTCCGGACAAACGAGCCGGATGGCTCGCGGACCAGGCGAGAGTCGATGCGGCGAGGCCTAGAGCGACGAAACAGACAGGAATGCGGATGTTCATTTTTCCCCCTGGAAAAAAGATGCAAGGATTTCGGCCGCGTGCGACGCAGAGAACGTTTCGCCGCGATTCGTTGCAGACACGCGCACCATCCTTGCGCACGAACTCGCGGCGATGGCAAGAAGAAGTCTGTAGAACCCCCTGGTTCTGTACATGACGGGCCCGGGCGATCGCGCGCCACGAGTCCGTATCGATCCTAGACCCTTTTCGGCCGAATTCAAGCGGGCGGCATTGGCCGGATTTACGGGCGCGACACGCTGGTCGATGGCAACAGCGTAAACCTATGCATTTCGCACCCGGAGGAATCTTCTCCGGGGCCGGTGTGGACGCGTTTGCAAATGTGCGAAGACTTTCGTATATTGAAAGTGCGAAACCTTTCGTATGACGTCAGGGTTCGCTTCCGAATATGTCGAAGGAGAAGTCGTCGTGATGTTGCGAGCAGTGTCGAATGCGGGTCTTGCGTTGCTGGCGTGGTGTGTCTTTGCGCTCGTTCCGCGAGAGGTTTTAGCCGTCGATGGTTTCTTCCTCTCGCCGGGATCCCAGGATACGCCGGAGGCCGATGCCCGGCCCGGTGAATACTATTTCATGCTCGGCGCACGAGCGTTCCAGAAGAAGGACTACGAATTCGCGATCCAGATGTATCAAGTCGCCGCATCCTGGGCCTACAAACCGGCCGAATACAATCTGGGCGTCATGTACGCGCGTGGCCAGGGAGTATCCGCGGACCTGCCGCGCGCCATGGCGTGGATGGCGCTGGCAGCCGAACGTAACGACAAGCACTATGTCGATGCACGCGAAGCGGTATATGCGGAAATGACGAAGGAACAGTTCGACCAGGCGAATGTGATCTGGCGCGAACTCAAGAAAACCTACGGCGACGACGTCGCCTTGAGCCGGGCGAAGTCGAGATGGGCGGAGGTGCGTTCGCAAGTGACAGGTTCGCATGCCGGCTCGGTCGGCAATCTCGAGGTCAGTTCCCCGGGAGACGGCGTGAGCAATGCGAGCAGTCCTGGCCGGCCTGCCTACCTGGTGCCGAGCGCTGAAAGGAAAACTGCGGTCTCACGCGTCGTCGGAGTCACGATGAACAATTCAGGCCCGCTCACGCCGGGTGAAGTAAACGGGGGGCAGGGCGTCGACGGCTCGATCGCTTATCGCCACCTTCAGCAGAGCGACAATCCCTACGATCCGAAATTCAGGGACTCCGCGATTGGAATAGCCACGGTTGGACAACCCACACCAGTCGACGCAAGCCCGTCGAACGAGGCAACGGGGGACAAGGCGGACGCAAAGCAGCGCGACAACTAGGGAAAGCAGCGTTATTCGTCGCGCCGCAGTCGCATGACCACCGCCGGAGGAACTCCGGCGGCATGGCAACACTGATTTTTCCTGCGCTGCTTGCGGGCCGACGTCGCAATTGAACGCTTCACATTGCTTCGCAAGGGACCGCGCGTCGCCCGCGAGCGTTTTTTTTGACGTCACGGGGGACCTGTCGACGCCCACGAGGGCGGTCGCGGGGTCGGGTTTGTTTTTCCGCAACCAGGCGCCGTGATTGCGCGGCCGCTGTGTTGCGAAAAAAGACCTGACCCCAAATTCGTCGAGCGCAACAGGCCTACTTCGCGGGTTTGTACTTGAATTTTTGACCGCTCACGGACGCCTCGGCCATCAGCCCACCCTTGGCAATGGTGAAGACCGCTACGCCTTTGTGATAGCTGCCGGCCGTTGCCGCGTCCTTCTTGCCGCCGCTCGCAGACGCACCGCTACCGCTCGATCCGGTGTTCGCGGAGGCCGCTGCGGTAATCGCGATGGCGTTGACGCCCGCGCCGAATTCGAAGTTGCCCGACGTGAACTCATCGAGAGCGCGCTTGTCATGGAAGAAGATGATCTCGCTGTAAGCCTCGCCACCGGCCTGCAGGCCGACGCTGAGCTGCGTCATGGACGTGTCGCCTATGTACTTGCCCTTCGCGTAGACGCGGCCATCGCCATGCGCACCACCGACGACGAGCCCGCCCTTGCCGATGGTTGGAAACACGGCGTAACCGTAGCTGCTGCCAAAATACTTGTTGCTCTCTCCTGCGTTCTTGAACAGCTGAATCGTTTCACCGTCTTCGCTTGCCCATGCCACGCCGCTCACGAACGCCAATAGCAAGGCGACCAATACAGCTCTCAAGAAATTCGTCATGATACGTCTCCTGGGTTTGATCCTTGGGTTTCACATGTCGTTCAATGAAGGGCATGCCGCATCTGCCGTAGCTGACATGCATCCGCACCAGCAACAGGAACTGTCAGCACCCCCGGCCTCGAGCATTCCGGTTAGCCACCACCATCGACCAACCGAAGTGCCAGAGGAAGTATACGCCCGGAACAAGGGGCAATGGCTACCCCTCGATTCCTATCCTGCCCCCAAGGCGACATTCAACGCACGGATCAAGGAAGGCGAGCCGGAAATATCGACCACGGCGGGGGCACATGCGGACTTCGATCAGCAATTTGCCCAAGCCCTCTCCGGCGCGGTTTCCGGGTTTGATATGGATTCCTGAGGTGCGAGCTGATTGAAAAATGTTCCGGCATCGAGAACGGGTGGCTCGCGCAAAGCCAAAAGGTCAGATAACACGCGTATTTGGTTCGACTCGGATGGACATGCGCCTTGTCGCAGAAAATGAACCTTGCTCAATTCGATGGCAGAATGCCTGACGGAGGCGTGCGAGTGCCTTGCACAGCGTGCAACAGGAGATAGGAATGAAAGACAAGATCGTCGTAGTCACCGGCGCGGCCGGTGCGCTCGGTGCAGTGCTCGCCTCGCGTCTCTCCGCGCGCGGCGCGCGCGTGGTCGGACTCGATATGGCTCGGTTCAAGAGCGATGCGGGGTTCGAGCTGGCAATCGGTGGTGTGGATCTTGGTGCGCCGGAGGCGATCAAGAGTGCGTTCGCCACGATCCAGAGCCGTTTCGAGTCTCTCGATGGTCTCGCCAACATCGCCGGCGGCTTCGCCTGGGAAATCGTGGCCGACGGATCGGTGGACACCTGGGACCGCATGTTCAGGACCAACGTGCGTTCGTGCCTGCTCGCATCGCAGGCGAGCCTTCCGTTGCTGCGCAAACGCGGTGGTGCGATTGTCAATGTCAGCGCGTTCGCCTCGCAACGCGCGGAAAAAGGCAATGGCGCCTACGCGGCCTCCAAAGCTGCAGTCTCGCGCTTGACCGAGAGCCTGGCCGCCGAATTGAAGGATGACGGCGTGCGCGTGAACGCGGTGATGCCGAGCATCATCGATACGCCGGCCAATCGCGCCAGCATGCCCGACGCGGACTTTTCCCGCTGGGTTGCGCCGGAAGCGCTTGCCGACGCAATCGCGTTTCTGCTGTCGGACGAAGCCAGGGCTGTCACCGGTTCACTGCTGCCGGTGCTGGGTCGCGTGTGAGTGTTGCGCGCACGCGCTTTCGGCGAGGGAAACGAAGGAAAAGCCGATAGCAAGACCGGAGCAATCACGGCACAGCCTGATCGCAGCCGCGCACGCTTCCACCGCATCGTTCTGAAGATAGAACATCCAGTTCCTGCCGCCTATCTTTATCCGCGGCGATGTAGCGCGCAGATTGGTGGGGTCGGGGCATCCCACCCTTCGCTCGACCATTGAACAGGAGCTGCGCCATGCAAACCTTCAATTCGCTACTCGGCCGAATCGGCCTTTCTGCCATCTTCATCATTTCAGGACTGGGCAAACTCGCTGCCTATGCCGGTACGCAGCAGTACATGGCCAATGCCGGAGTCCCGGGCTTTCTGCTGCCGCTCGTCGTGCTCATCGAAGTTGGGGGCGGGCTTTTCATTCTGGCAGGTGCATTCACGCGCACTACGGCAGTGGTGCTGGCGCTGTTCACGCTGGCAGCCGGTTTCCTCTTCCACGCCAATCTCGCCGACCAGAATCAGTTCATCCATTTCTTCAAGAACATCGCGATAGCCGGTGGCTTCCTGACGCTGGCCGCAAACGGTCCCGGACCGATCAGCATCGATGCATTGCGCAGGAAGCGTTCGCTCGGAGCGCCGGTCACGGCCTGACCACGCAGGGAAATGGCAGCACTGTGCGATGCTCGCGCACGGTGCTGCGGCATCCAGTGACTCGTCTGGTCTAGAGCATCCAGTCGATCGGGAAGATTCGCATCATGCCGGCTTTGGCGCGTGTCCACCAGCCGGTTTGCGGCTCGTGGTCGTAGTGCACCTCTTTGCCGTCGGCATGGTCTATCCACTCCATCTTGCCCTCGGGCGTAAGTCGTACTTCCCACGCCAGTGCCGGCAGTCCCGCGTCGAGTGCCTCGCCCAGTTGGCCGGCGATCGCGGCACTGTCGACCACGAGCCCCTGTTCAGTGTTGAGATTGGCCGAGCGCTGATCGAAATTGTACGAGCCGATGAAGATCTTCTGCCGGTCGACGGCATACATCTTGGCATGCAATGCCGATGACGAGGACCAGACATCACTTTTCTTGTAGCCGCGAAGCTGCTGCGAAGCCGACGGCTTGAGTTCCCACATATGCGCACCGGCTTTCAACAGCACCTCGCGGTGCTTGGCGTAGCCTGAGTGCGCCGCCGGCTCATCGTTCGACGCCAGCGAATTGGACAGGATGCGCACATTGACGCCGCTCTGCACGAATCCGATCAGCATGTCTTCACCGCGCTTCGACGGCACGAAGTAGGGCGAGAGAATATCGAGCGAGCGCTGAGGCGTGCCCAACGACTTGATCAGGTCGGGATAGAGCAGGAGATCCGTCCGTCCGCTCTCATCCAGCGTCTTGGCCGGATCGTCGGCAACGAGCTTGACGTTCGTCCATTCAAACGCAAGCTTGTGCTGCTCCAGTTGCTCCAGCATTGGCGTGGTGCGCAATACTTCGAGGTATTCGACCGCGTCGGGATCGGTCTTCGCCGCCTCGAAACCCTTGAGCACCTCCTCGCGCGCTTGCGCCGTCGGCGCGTCGATCATCCGCGCCACCGGATACGCTGAGGGGCTGTTCCAGTAGAGGTCGAAGGTATCGGAGATTTCGTGCACGATCGGTCCGACGGCAAGCACGTCGGCGTCGGCAAATACCAGGCCGTGACCAAGCTGGAAGTACTCGTTGCCGATGTTGCGTCCACCGATGACACTGGCCTGGTTGTCGGCCGTCAATGACTTGTTGTGCATGCGACGGTTGACGCGCGAGAAGTCAGTGACGAAACTCAGGTTCTTCGCGCTGCGCGAAGGGAACGGATTGTACAAGCGCACTTCGATGTTGGGGTCCGCATCGAGCACGGCGAGCGTCGTATCGAGATCGCGCGTGCCGATGTCGTCGAGCAGCAGGCGCACGCGCACTCCGCGTTGTGCGGCTTGCCAAAGTGCGCCGAACAACAACTGCCCGGTCTGATCGCCGGCCCAGATGTAGTACTGGGTATCGATCGAACGTTGCGCCTTGTTGCAGAGCAGCCCGCGTGCCGCGAACGCATCGTGCGGATCGTTGAGGCCGTAGACGCCGTTCTTCCCCGGATTGGCGGCTACCGTATCGGCAAGCGCGCGGCCGAGGATTGTATCGGTGGTGTCGGTCAACGCCTGCGTGGCTTGCCTGTCGGTCTGCGGGGGCAAGCTTGCGCAGCCGGCAATCGTCAGCGCCGCGGCTAGGATTGCAATCTTGGTGTAGCCCATGGCGTGCACTCCCGACACCGGCCGATCGTGCGACCGGCGATCCTGGCAAGGAGCCTATGCGGTTTGTCCGTGCGCCGCAACCCGAGCAACTCAATGCGGCATCTTGCCGTGCACCGCAGTCCCGCCCACGGTCGTCATTCGACACTGCGCCTTCGATCCGGGCCTCCGTGGCTGGAGCCTAGACTTGCACCGGCCCGGATCGCAGG
>Ga0157376_10000748_pt1 | contig 21154 bp, 21 predicted proteins | sample M45metaG_FD_121801 | JGI IMG/M metagenome (GOLD analysis project Ga0157376, IMG submission 121801) | Miscanthus rhizosphere microbial communities from Kellogg Biological Station, Michigan, USA - M4-5 metaG | ecosystem: Host-associated > Plants > Roots > Rhizosphere > Soil | place: USA: Michigan... | reverse complement strand
CTCGGCTGGTAAGTAATCCGCTTGGCCATAATGTTTTTCTCCTTTTTTATGTTTAGGAGAGAAACTTTACACGGAATTTAATTTCTTATCTCACTGTCCAGTTTTTGGGGGGCAGCGCAGATTTAAATTTCTATTGATAACTTTTACGCATTACAAAAGGCGCGATCAATGAAAAGGCCTTGTATCTTAAATATTAGCTGCTCCTTTTTTTGTTCGGGAAAGCACAACTATCCTCATCGATTTTTTTAGTGTGGAGCCCTAGTCTATAATAACCTTCTTCCTGATGCTTGGCTTAACCAGGTAAGATAGTTCTGACTATCTTCTTTAGAAAAATCTCCTTTTGTCACAAAAAAATTGCAAATTTTCTCTATCTTCACATTGAAAACTTTCACTACAAAAAAGTCTGCTTGTTTTTTTGTTAAATTTTTTAATTTAATTTCAGGGATTTCTGCTATTAAAGAGGCAAAAAATACCTCTTGCGACTTTCTATCTTGTTCTGGTGTGTAGATTTTAAATAAATAGAAAAGAGACCGCTTTTTACCGTCTAGCTGACTACTTTTATGGTCAATGCGTGAAACAATATTTAATTGGCTCAATTGATCTGGCTTAAGACGTTTTCTTCTTATTTCCCAACAATCATACAACCGATTAACATTTCGATACAACTTCACTTGATTGCGATAGTCAAACTTCCATTTCAGTAAGACTTTCTGACCGATATGATTCTCATTTTTTGCTCTCAAACTTTCGATAGGTGCGGGAACCTTAAAAGCCTCTTTCTGCTCGAATTGATTTATCTTCTGTTGAGTCAAAAAATCAGCGAGCGTGGTTCCATCAGAAAATTTATATGCTGTTGCATCTCTATCAAAAGGTGGAAATACTTCTGCTGCAACTTGGGATGCTAATGGAGCTTCATCTATAAGAAAAATATTTTTCTGTTCGAGTCGATTGATCTTTCTTCTCTCTATATACCATATCCAAAAATCAGCAGTTGTTCTCCCATCAGAAAGTTGATACATTTCTGCCTCTTTAATAGTTGCGTGAAATACTTTTGCTGTCGCTTGAAGGATGAATGGAGCTTTATTGAGAAGAGAAGTATTTCTCTGTTCAAATCTACCTAGCTCTTTTCCATGAGAAATGGGATTGCATTCAAAACTCATAAACATTCCTTTTTGCAAAAAGCAGGCGAGTTTAAAATAAAAAAAATATGAAGTCAATAGACTGTTTTTAACGCAACTGAGTTAACACCTGGGCAAGAGCCTCGATAAAGCGATCGATCTCTTCAAAAGTGTTGTAAGGAGCAAATGAGATACGAGTTACAGAAGAGAGGCCAAAACGCTGCATAGTAGGCTGAGAACATTGATGACCTGTCCTACAAGCTATATTTTTTAAACTCAGAAGAGTGCCTAGATCTAACGCGTGAATACCTTTGATCACAAAGCTAATGATAGCTCCTTTTTTCGCTGCTGTTCCAATTATTTTTAAACCAGGAATTTCTTGTAATTGCCTAGTTGCATAAGCTAGAAGCTCTTGTTCATAAGCTTCAATGGCTGGCATACCAATCGATTCCAAATAGCTTATTGCCGCCCCTAATCCTATTACCTCTGCAATCATGGGAGTTCCCGCTTCAAAACGTATCGGAGGCTCTTGATAAGTAGTATGAGTAAGAGTGACTTTATCGATCATATCTCCTCCTGCTTGATAAGGAGGCATCTGTTTTAAAAGTTCTTTTTTACCATATAAAACCCCTACACCTGTAGGTCCAAATAGTTTATGACCTGAAAAAGCATAAAAATCGGCATTTAATGAGCGGAGATCTAAAGGAATATGGGGAGCTGCTTGTGCGCCATCAATACATACCTTAGCCCCTTTAGCATGGGCCATAGCTATAATTGTCTCTATAGGATGATGTGTTCCTGTAACATTAGAAATATGAGCAATACTGACTAGTTTCGTGCGAGAAGATAAAAGCTTTTCATAAGCTTCCAATATCAATTCTGCGCGATCATTCACGGGAATTATTTTTAAGTGCGCTCCTCTTTCTTGGCATAGGATCTGCCAAGGCACAAGATTGGCATGATGCTCTATTTCAGAAAGAAGAATTTCATCTCCAGGATGAATAAAGGCCTTTCCAAAAGAGTAGGCGACTAAATTAAGCGCTTCTGTAGTCCCTTTAGTAAAGATAATCTCTTCTGGAGAGACATTTAAGAAATGGGCCACTTGTATACGCACCTTATTATAAGACTCCGTAGCCTCTGCAGCGAGAGGATATATGGCTCTATGTACTGTGCCATATCGTTTCGCATAAAAGTGGTTTATAGCTTCTATTACACAATAAGGCTTATGGGCTGTTGCTGCTGAATCTAAATAGATTAGAGGTGAATTTTCAAAAATAGGAAAATGATGCCTTATTTGCATAGCTCTCTAACTGATGCATAAGGAATTTGATCCACTAATTCCTTACAAAAGCCCATGACAAGAAACTCCTTGGCCTCTGCTTCAGTAAATCCTCGGGTGCGTAGATAAAATAGAGCTTGAGGATCTAACTGCCCCACGGTAGAGCCGTGTGAAGCTTTTACATCATCTGCAAAAATCCTTAAATTGGGCTTACTATTGGCTATGGCTCCAGCACCTAGTACTAAATTATTATTAATCTGATAGGCTTGGGTCTTCTGCGCCTTTTGATCTACATAGATCTGCCCCTGAAAGCTGGATTGGCTATTATCATACAAAACATTTTTAAAAGATTGCATGGAATGACAATGGGGGGCCAGATGCTGCATCAACACATGAGTATGAGCTTGATGACTTCCAGAAAGTAGACTCAATCCTTGTAAATCGGCACTAGCGTTTTCACCTAAAAGAGCTACCTTATAATCTTGCCTAATAGATTTAGCTCCTTTAGTAAAACTGATGGAATGATAACGACTATCTGCTTTTAAACTCGCGCGCACTGCTTGAAAATGCCAATTTTCCGAAGGCATATCAATCTTATCTACATGATGAAAAGAGGCACCCTCTTCTATAGAGATATCCATTAGAGAGCTACTCCAAAAAGGGAGCTCTGTTAAGGAAACGCTTTTTGAAATAAGATGAATCTCTGCCTGAGCCCCTAGAAATAGTTGAAAACGAGGAAAAGAGGGACCAGTAAATAGATTGATAATCTCAATAGGGGTAGATAAGGTAAATTTAGGAGGGAAATAAATAAAAGCTCCGCTTGCATGTAGAGCCATATTTAACAAAGCAAAAGGATCTGTTTCCTCGGTTAATATTTTACTGAGGCGTTGTTTTAAAAAATGTCCGTAAGAAAGGAGAGAATCGGGTAAGGAATCTACTACCACCCCTTCTGGGACCTTACTTAACAAAGGATGATAATGGCCATTGATAAAAACAAGATAGCTCTTTTGACATTCTGGATAGATATAAGAGGCAATCATTGCCTCATCAGAAAAGATAACGCTTCTAGGATAGCTTTTAACGTAAAGTTCTCTTAATGGCACATATTGAAACGCCTCATGGGTTTTATCTGGTAAAGAGCATTGCACCCAAGCTTTCTCTCGCAAGTTTTTAAAAAAAGCATCTTCTGGAAGGCTTTCTATAAAGACTTCCTTTAAATAGTTTAAAAAGGAGGTCATAGCCAATCATAGCCCTGTTTTTCTAATTTAAGCGCTAAGTCAGCGCCTCCAGATTCTACAATCGTTCCATCGATAACCACATGGACAAAATGAGGATGAATATAGTCTAAAAGGCGTTGATAATGGGTAATTAATAAGAGAGCGCTATCTGGTCTCATCAATTTATTCACCCCCCCAGCTACTGTGCGCATAGCATCGATATCAAGTCCTGAATCGGTTTCGTCAAGAATAGTCAATTTGGGTTCTAAAATAGCCATTTGCAAGATTTCATTGCGCTTTTTCTCTCCACCGGAAAACCCCTCATTTACATGGCGGGTTTTAAATTCTTCTTTCATCTCTAATAAGGCCATTTTTTCTGCTAATCTTAATGTAAACTGCTCATCAGAAATGACTGGATGGCCCTGAGATTTACATTTTGCATTATAAGCTGTCTGCAAAAACTGTAAATTAGTCACTCCTGGAATTTCGATAGGATATTGAAAACCCATAAAAAGACCTAACCAAGCTCGCTCTTCTGGAGGCAATGGAAGAATATCTACTCCATCCAATAAGACCTCACCTGATTCTACCTCGTAAGTAGAGTCACCTGCTAAGACTTTTGCAAGAGTTGATTTTCCAGCTCCATTAGGTCCCATAATAGCATGAATTTCTCCAGCAGAAAGAGTGAGGCTCATTCCTTTTAAGATAGGCTTTCCCTCCACACTAGCATGTAGATTTTTTATTTCTAATAACATCATTACCCCACTGAATTTTCTAGCTTTAAGGTTAATAACTTTTGCGCTTCTACCGCAAACTCTAAAGGAAGTTCTTGGATAACCTTTTTGCAAAAGCCATTCACAATCATATTGATGGCATCTTCTCTAGAGATCCCTCGCGATTGTAAATAAAAGATCTGTGTCTCATTCATTTTAGAAGTAGAGGCTTCATGTTCTACCTGACTGGAATGATTCCCTACTTCAATATAGGGGAAAGTATTAGCCGAGCATTGGTTGCCCACTAACATAGAATCGCACTGAGTATAATTACGCGCATTCGTAGCACGTGGCGCTATTTTAACCAGACCTCGATAAGTATTATGAGAAAAATCAGCAGAGATTCCTTTCGATATAATAGTAGACTTCGTGTTTTTGCCTAGATGAATCATCTTAGTGCCTGTATCTGCCTGCATCTTGCCGTTGGTCAAAGCGACAGAATAAAATTCACCCACCGATTCATCTCCTTGCAAGAGACAACTTGGATATTTCCAAGTAATAGCCGCCCCGGCCTCTACTTGTGTCCAAGCAATTTTAGAGCGATACCCCGCACATCTGCCCCGCTTGGTTACAAAGTTAAAAATACCTCCTAACCCCGTTGTGGGATTGCCAGCGTACCAATTTTGCACAGTAGCATACTTAATCTCTGCGCGATCATGAGCGACTAATTCCACAACGGCTGCATGTAATTGATTATTATCGAAAGCAGGGGCTGTACATCCCTCTAAATAACTGACATAGGAATCTTCTTCAGCAATAATCAAGGTGCGCTCAAATTGCCCTGTTGTTTTATCATTAATACGAAAATAGGTAGAGAGCTCCATGGGAGATCTAACCCCTTTAGGAATATAAACAAAAGAGCCGTCTGAAAAGACTGCCGAATTAAGAGTGGCAAAAAAATTGTCGCCAATTGGCACCACACTCCCTAAATATTTTTCTAATAATTCAGGATAATGCTGTATCGCCTCTGAAAAGGAACAGAGAACAACCCCTGCCTCTTTTAATTTTTTTTGAAAAGTGGTTCCTATAGAGACAGAATCAAAAACCACATCGACTGCCACATTAGCCAATCGTTTTTGTTCATCCAAAGGAATACCCAATTTTTCAAAAGTTTTTAAAATTTCTGGATCCACCTCTTTTAGAGATTTTAATTCCTGCTTCTTTTTGGGTTCAGAATAGTAACAAATATTTTGATAATCAATAGGAGGATAGCCTAAATTTGCCCAATTAGGCTCTTTCATCTGTAAAAAACGATGATAGGCTTTAAGTCTAAATGCCAATAAAAAAGAGGGCTCATTTTTTTTAGAAGAGATGATACGTATCGTCTCTTCATTTAAACCCTTAGGAATACTGACTGATTCAATATCAGTAGTAAATCCATACTTATATTCTGTTTGAAAAAGCTCTTCTGCTGTCATAAAAAAATCAAAACCTTAAAATGAATACTAAAATTGTAACAGATAGAGGAGATTACCTCAATTTTACCATTCAATTATTTCATTTTTCTACAGGAGCTCTATTTACGATGTTTGAGGCTGGCAGCATGGAGCTAAAGTGTACTTGCTATAGGTTGCTCTTTCAATGCTTGCATACAGCTTTCTTCCGTCATATGGTTGGAATATGCCATAGATAGCGGCCAACTCTAATCCTAATATAGAAAGCGGGGTAGCCACAATTCTTAACAAATCTTTACCCGCATCAGCTAGTCTTGTTTTAAAATTATATTTTCCTTCACCCTCTTTTTCAGTCAAGAAGTGAGAAAGTGTTGCTAATTTCAAAATTCTATAGGCTACATTGACTATAGATGTGATAGGATGAACAAAAGGGGTTCCTAAAGTTAGTAATAAACATTTCTTTCGAATAAGTCCTTTAGGGTCGTTCCAATACCTTCGATGGGCAGTTTGATCTACGATAAATTTATATTCTAAAGTGTCCTTCCACTTTTCCCCATTTAAATCTTGGTTCCATCTACTAATTGGGTGAAAATCTCTCATTGATAAGCCCACTTGAGGACCAGGCCGATGACAAGTATCTAAAGAGAACTTGCCATATATTGCTCTTTCAATCCTTTTATACAACTCTCTTCCTTCATATGGTCGCAATATTCCATAGATAGCGGCCAATTCTAATCCTAATATTGAAAGTGGTGTAGCCACAATTCTTAACAAATCTTTACCCGCATCAGCTAGTCTTGTTTTAAAATTATATTTATATTCACTCTCTTTTTTAGTCCAGAAGTGAAAAAGTGTTGCTAATTTCAAAATTCTATAGGCTACATTGACTATAGATACGATAGGATGAACAAAGGGAGTCTCTAAAGTTAGTACAAAACATGTAAATCGAACAGCTCCTTCGTTACGATGCCTTCGGTTGAGAGGTTGATCTGCAACAACGTTGGATTTTCGCCTGGCTTGTGAATAGCCATCATCCCATGAAATTGGCGGGGCACCTATATCTGCCCTTAATTGTGGCATTGCGCTCATGATAAAACCTCATAAATTATTGTTAATAGTGATATTATAAATGATATTGTAATAAAAAATCAATTGTTTAAGTAATTCCAGCTATTTAAGTATATTAACATATGCAAGTGATTAATTTAAATTATATCCATTTTTTAAGAAATTGTGAGAGAGAACTGTTATATTGTTGTTAAAAAAAATTTAAATTCAGAAAATCGATGAACCCTTAAGGTTTCGGAAGAGGTTTATTATAGGTCACTCTTTTAAAATAAAAATAGGCAACTCTCAGAACCTTCAAAGAATGAGCAAGGCTACGCTACTTATTCTGAATCTGAGTCATATAATGAGATCTTCATCTTTCTGAAAGCAGCGATATTTTCACAATGCTGACAACGCGATGTAGCGGCTGCACAATCTATTAAAGCCTTCATCAACTCCTGGCGAATACTCACCAGAGTCTTCTTTGAAAGGCCGCATTTTAAGTTATCTTTATCTAGAGCTATAAACAGCCAGAAACTCACGCTGGTTCTAGTATGTGTTTGATTTGCAAACAAATAGGCTATTTTATCAATAATTTTTTTCTCTACTGCGCAATATGTCTCAAGATAAGCGCGAATGTTATCTTCTTTAGGAAATTGCAAAGTACACGAGGTCACCATCGATGCCATATATCCTCTTGATTTAAATATTCAGCTCACTCTTCTCGATTCTGTCTCCTTAGTAAGAGAAGGCGCTAAATCAAAGACCTTCAAGCAATACTCATCGTCATCTTCGTCAGGATCGCTAGTTGCAAATAGTCCCACCAGATATCGCGCGTTGCAAATATTCATCGATACTATGCGACTATTTTTGTGATGAGAATCTTCCCCTATGCCAAATCGGTGATAATCAATTAATTTAGGAGCATCAAAACGAGAGTCTAAATGTAACAAGGCTTGTCTTTTACGAGCTGAAAAAACAAAACAAGAAATTTTTTCCATAACAAAGACAGGATCTTTAGAGTGCCGAAATAATAGGCGATTTTTAAAAACTTCAGAAAGCCCTCCTCTATCACTCCACTGATTATAGCTAAAAGAACCTCCAAAAATACGATACTTATTAGAACCTTCTAAAGAAGGCTTCTCACGTCTCTCTATGATCACGGCTGACCGTAAAAAAAAGCTAGGCATCGTGTCAGAATGATCGACTAACTCTCTACTCTTCCCCGTAGTGAAGTCATACACCTCTCCTACTGCGATTCCTGAACCTCGTATATTTCTGCCTTGCTTATAGCTTACAACCAGTGCAGAAGAAGAGAGTGCAGCAAACTTAAAACGAATATCTGATGTCATCCATAAAGGAGCACTTATGCTCTTTCTCCATTCTTCATCTGAAAGACGCTTTTTAAAGTGAGGGGTCAAGATATCCTCTCCTTTCCCATTCTTTCGTAATAGAAATAGAGTATACATTCTCTGAGAAAGAGCCACTAATTTGCGATCTTGCAAAATAATTTGTCTCACACCCTCAAAAGGGAGAACACAACGTTGTTTATTAATGACATCTTTCACTATCACCCTATCTGAAAATCTAGCGGCCACTAGACTACCTTCAGCTACAATCTGCCAAGGGGGATTTCGATCCCGATCTCCATCAATCCACTGCTCATAATCGGGTAATTGAGCAAACTCTATTTCTTTGACTTGACCATTCCATAGCTTATTAAGATCTGCCAAGGTAATCTTTTTAATTGCACAATTCTTTAAAGCAATAAGTAGTAGAGTAGGTTCCGGTTCTAAAATAACTGCACAGCTTGTTATCGGTCTATCTATTGTAAAGAAGTAAGATTCTTTTGTAGATAAACAAATAACTCTTACTTGAAATGGCTTTACAACGCTTGGACCATTGGGCAAGATAAATAGATAATCTCCTAGTATTTGACGCAAAATACGAGGATCTCTCTCCTGCTGTCCCATATAATCATTGTAAATACAATGAAGAGGCTCGTTTCCCATTAAAGTGTCCAATGTTCGCGCTTCTTCATTAAATAATTTTCTCTCTTTACTTAAGTTACACAATTTTTTATTGACACCTCTCATAGACAACAATTCTGTAAAAGATAAATAGCTCATCATATGACCAGTAGGCCCATCTGATAACTCTCCCAAGAACGAGCGTGGTAAGGCCTTTCCATTTTCATCCTCAACACTGGATGAGAGGGGTAAAAAAGATCTCGGTAGGGGTTTTCCTGAAAAAAGAGAGAATGGAATCGGTGGTGGCTCTACACGTGGTGGTTCTAATGGAGCTGGAGGTTCCTCATCCATTCTATCCTCGCACTTCCTTACTACATGAGGCATCCCATAAATGACTACTCTCTTTTCTTTCAAAAGATTTCGCACAGACTCAAATAAAAGAGCAAAACCCAAAGAGATTAAAATCGCCAAGGCGTATAAAAAACATCGACCCACGCGTTGAATAAAAGTATAATGTAGTTCTCTCTGAGAGATTAATCGATAAGTATTTCCTCTATAGAAATGACTTACCCTTGTTCCCCTTTCATTAACTAATCGAATGGTATTATTAAATCTCTTTGTCTCAATCCACTCAGGAGGCAATGAAATGTGATCACGCGAATTCACTATTTCAAAACTACTCATTTACCTCCTCGCTGAGTTAAGAAAAAGCTCTGCTTTGATGAGGTGTTCAGGAAGATCGATCCCAAAGACCTCTCCTTCTGTCTGATGTACTCGAACACGCAATCCATTATAGATAAATCGGAGCTGCTCTAACTGCTCAGCTTCTTCTAAATAACAGGGTTTAAGCCGGCCTATTTTTTCTAAAGCCTCTTGAGTAAAGGCATATAACCCTACGTGCTTATAAAATATTTGTTTATTAGGATCTCTTAAGTCGCGGTAATAAGGAATAGTACTTCTAGAAAAGTAGAGAGCGTAGCCTTGAGCATCAAAAACTACTTTGGCCACTTGTGGACTAGCACTATCCTCAACATGAGTGATCTGCTTACATAGGGTCCAGAGGTCGCTCTGGTCTGTCTGGCAACTTTGTAAGAGATCCTGAATCATTTTTTCATAAATAAAAGGCTCATCTCCTTGCCAATTCACCCAAATATCTGCTTTTAGAACTCCGCGTTGCGCTAATTCTACTAAGCGATCGGTCCCAGATGGGCACTCTTCTGAGGTCATATGGTACCCACCGCCAAAGCGATCTATCAATTGAGCTGTTTCTTCAGAATCAATAGCAAAAACCACGGCATCGAATAAATTGATTTTACTAGCTGCCTCCCATACCCATTGTAAAAGCGGTTTATCTAGTAGGGAAGCGAGCACTTTTCTTGGAAATCGAGTAGATTTCAAGCGCGCTGGAATAACACAGACGACTCTTTTTGAACCTAACATGGCAATAGAAATAACCTCATGAAACTAAAATTGTAACAGACAGTGGAAATTAGCTCAATTTTACTATTCGACTACTGCCTGGAGCTTAGGTGGCGGTGCTAAATCAAAAATCTTAGTCCAAATGCGTGACCTTGGCACTTGCCCATCATTCAAATCCCATTCTTTTCCAAATTGCGCAAAGAGATATCGGCTATTGCAAATATCCATTGATATTATACGACTATTTTTTAAAAAGGGATCACTTATCCTTCCAAATCGCTCAAGCTTAATCTGTTTAGGTTGGTCAAAATGAGAATCTGAATGTAAAAAAGCAGATTTCATATGAACTGAAAAAACAAAATGACCTATTTTTTTCATTACAAAGATAGGAAGTTCATTCTGCCTACCTAAGAAGCCTCCCCTCCAATCTCGAGAAAGCCCTCCTCGATCACTCCACTGGTTATATCTGTAAGACCCTCCAAAAACGCGATACCTAGCACCCTCCAAGAGGGACGTTTCACGGCTCTCAACGGTAACCACCTTATTTAAGGTATAGTCACCCCGCTGCCTATAATGATCTACTAATTCTTTAGTTTTCCCCGTTTTCAAATCATACATCTCTCCTACTGCCCATCCTTCTTCTGCTCTAGTTCGCGAATTAACACTTTCTCTCCCACTATTATAGGCGATGATCAGTGCGGAAGAAGAGAGCGTAGCAAATTTAAAAAGCACATCGTAAGGCCTAAAGAATGCATTGCCATGGACCGCCTCACTCCATTGAACTTCTGTAGGTGTAAGAGTCCTCCTAAAATCGGTAGTCAAGATCCATTCTTCTTTGTCTCCCTTTTTCTTCTTGTCCCATGAATATAACATACATTCTCTATCAGAAAGAGTGACTAACTTGCGATCTTGCAAAATTATTTGTTTTAAGCGATTAATAAAAAACTTAAAATGTTGCTTACTAATTACATCTTTGATCGTGATAAAATTTGAAAATCTCATAACCACTAAACTCTCATCAGTGGCCACCTGTAAAGGAAGTCCTAAATCATTATTTACCTCATTGAGTTCCTCGTAATCTGGTAATTGAGTAGATTCTACCCTCTCTACTTGATTAGTAATTAACTCTTCCAAATGTGACAAGGCAATCATTTTAATGACTAGCTCTTCTTCAAAAATAAGCAGTAAAGCAGGATCTGGCCTCGAAATAATGGCGCTACTTTTGATCGGTTTATCCAAAGTAAACACGGAGACTTTGGCTGTTGATAATTCAATCACTGATACTTTAACTCCATTCTCCTGATCGCTAACCAAGATCACTGAATAATCTCCTAACGTGTGAGTGAATGTATCACACTCCTCATGCTCATATACTTCCATAGTGCTTTCATATATACAATGAAGAGATTCATTCCCGGCTAAAGTATCCAATAGGCGTGCTTCTTGATTAAATACTCTTCTGTCATGGCTTAGCAAGGAGGACCAGCTCTTGTTCACTTTTCTCATAGCCAATAGGTCTTCAAAAGGTAAATAGTTCATCGTCTTGCCAAGAAGCGGCGGTGCTAGCAAGCCTAACAAAGAAAAGCATGGTAAGCGTGGTCCGTTTTCCTGTTCAAGTGTCACATTAGGTAGTGGAGGTACAGGGAGTGTTGGAGCAGCAAGCGGTCCAGGTTCTTGTTGATTTGGTTGAGGATGTGATAGGGTCTGCTCAGAAGTTTTCGATCTCTGGTCATCCACATTCACTGGCTCTGCTGGTTTAGAGTGAGTCAAATTAGGGAGGGATAAATTAGATCCAGCAACAGGGTCTATTTTAGCCACTAGATCCACTGGCTCAGGCTCTGTTTGTTTACGAACTGGGCGAGGGTCACTCTCTGGACTTCTTAGAGTCGCTTGTTTAAGAGTTGGCTTCCTCTGTGCAGATCTTGATCGAACAGGAGGTGGAGTCGGTCTAGAAACTTCAGGTCTAGAAACTCGATTCTTTCTCCTATTTTTCACTCTCCTTTTTGGATTAGACTGAATAGAGCGAACAGCCATCCCATAAATAATTACTTCTCTTTCTTTTAAAAGATCTCTTACAGACTCAAATAAAAAATGAGCCAGACCCAAAGAGGGTAACGTCACCAAGGCGTATGCAAAATATCGAACCACGCGTTGAATAAGAGTATAATGTAGTTCTCTCTGAGAGATTAATCGATAAGTTTTTCCTTTATAGGTGCGACCTACACGCTCTCCACTTTCATTCACTAATCGAATTTCGTTCTCAAATTTATTTGTCTCAATCCACTCAGGAGATACTAGAATGTTACGGCGCGAATTCACTGTTCTAAAAGAACTCATTTACTAACTTCCTTATTATACGAACGATCTAGCGTCCAGAGAATTGTCTTTAAGAGAGCCGCTTGTAACTCTTGTCTTGGTTTCCAGCCTAACTCGTTTTTTATTTTAGTGGCATTTACCGCATAGCGATAATCATGCCCTGGTCTATCTGGGACGTAAGAGATTAAGGAAGTGTACTCTTCTCCAGTTAAAGTAGAGAGTTGTCGCATAATTAAATGGACTAAATCTATGTTGGCCATCTCTGTTTGAGCCCCTATATTATAGACTGCTCCTTTAGTTGCTTTTTCAAGAATCATCCAAATAGCCTCTACATGATCATCGACATAGAGCCAATCGCGAATCTGATCTCCTTTGCCATAAATAGGCACTGCTTTTTTTTGAAGGCAGTGAGAAATAATTAAAGGAATAAATTTTTCAGGGTGCTGAAAGGGTCCGTAATTATTGCAAGAGTGAGATATTGTGGTCATCAGCCCATAGGTTTTAGCATAAGCCCTGACAAAATGGTCAGAGGCTGCTTTAGAAGCGGCGTAGGGAGAATTAGGAGCATAAGGAGAATGCTCATCAAAGAAACCCTCTTTATCTAAAGAGCCATATACTTCATCTGTAGAGACATGATGAAAATGGATGTGAGACAGCTTTCTTACCACTTCTAAAAGAGCAAATGTACCCACTACATTAGTAGTTAAAAAATGTTTAGGATCTACAATACTGCGGTCAACATGGCTTTCTGCTGCAAAATGAACAATAGTATCTATTTGCTCAGATAAACATAGATCATAAATTAATGCTTGATCACAAATATCTCCCTGCACATATCGATAATGAGAGTTATTTTCCACACTTTTCAGTCGCAAGGGGTCACTAGCATAAGTAAGAAGATCTAGATTGACTATTTTTTCACATTTTTTCAATACAGATCGAATAAAAGCAGAGCCAATGAATCCAGAACCCCCTGTCACTAAGAGACGTTTAGCTGTCATGAATAAATTCCTTCATTCCCTCTTCCCAGGACCTAGGAGAGTGACCTACAAGTAATTGCCATTTTTCTGTAGCAAGAAGAGAGTTATACGGGCGAGGGGCCACCCACTGTGCTGTTGATGCTTCTATAGGAATGATTCTTTGACAAGCTAATATCATTCCCTGTTTTTCCGCTTCGCGCTTCATCGATAAGGCTATCTCAAAACGGGAGGTATCCCCTTTATTTGCAAAATGAAAAACACCTGTATGATCTAACAAATGCACTATCGCTTCCGCTAAATCATAACAATAAGTGGGTCTACTGCGCTGATCCGCCACTACTCTTAATTCTTCTTTTTCTTTTAACCATTTAAGAAGGGAAGAGATAAAATTCCTTCCCCCTTTTCCAAAGACCCAAGAGGTACGAATGATACAAGCAGTCGGCAATCGCTCTAACAGTTGCTTCTCTCCTAGCCATTTACTACGTCCATAAACATTGATAGGCGATCCCTCATCACTTTCTATATAAGGAGTTTTTTTTGTACCATCAAATACATAATCCGATGAAATGTGGACTACTTTTATCCCTAAACGACTGGCTAGATTTCCCAAATAAAGCGGACCTTCACTGTTGACTAGGTGAGCTGCCATAGAGTGAGATTCAGCCTCATCCACTAAGGTGTAGGCGGCACAATTGACAATATGAGTAATGAGGTGCTGCACTGCAAACCGCGCTAATGCTGCAAAATGAGTGATATCTATTTCCTGTTTTGAAGTGCCTACAAAAGGAATCTCTCTTTTTTTTAAAACCTCTATCAAAGTACGCCCAACTAATCCTGTAGCTCCTAAAATCCAGATCTTCATACGAGCTCTTTCAATAAAGGAGCTTCTCTATCTTTTAGAGAGAGGATGGGAGAATCAATCGGCCAATCAATGCCAATATCAGGATCATTGTAAAAAAAACTTTTCTCTTCAGTGGGATCATATTGATGAGTTACTTTATAATGCACATGAGCACTTTCACTGAGCACACAAAAGCCATGTGCAAAACCCACTGGAATAAAAAGTTGCTCGCCTTTTTCGCTATTTAAATGGACGCCTATCCAACGAGAGAAGGTAGGCGAAGAGGGACGAATATCTACTACCACATCAAAAATAGCTCCTTGATCTACAGAGACTAATTTAGCTTGTCCAGGCTTTGCTTGAAAATGCATACCACGCAACACGTTTTGTTTTGAATAAGAGTGATTATCTTGGACAAAGTCGCCCTCTATGCCATGAGCTAGATAAAGAGAGCGACTATAGGTTTCTACAAAAAAACCCCTTTCATCATAAAAAATTTGAGGGGTTATTAATTTTAATCCAGATAAGGGCAAATCGACTACTTTCATAGAAAGAGGATAATAAATTACCAACTTACATAAAAGCTAAAAACACCTGATATAAAATTACCAGAATTTTTTCCCCAAACACTAAACCAAGGACCTGCTATAAAGCCAAAACTATCGTGGACACTATATTCAATGGCAGGAGCTAAACTCAACCGTTCGCTAAAGGGGCCTCCTACATCAGCACACATACAGCATCTATCAAGACCTGAAAAACCTGAAAAAGTGACTGAACTATTATATTCATAAACGACATCTAAAGCAAAAGCCCACTTCTGAGTAAAACTCAATTCATAACCAAAATCTGCAGAAAAAGAATGAGGCAATCTTACCGTGCCATTAGTATTAAATCCCCCTCCAAAAGCATTAAAATCATGGACTTTAACATGGTAAGGGAGTGCATATTGTGTAGACAGCCTAAATCTCATGGGATGGGTGGGAATAGACCAAACTAATTTTGCAATGTTGAAAAAAAAAGAGGTTCGATAAGCCCCAGATCCAGTGGCATCTACTCCCCCCTTGTCAGGATCTAAATGCTGATATTTACCCGCTGGAAAAGATTCTCTGACACCAAATAAAAGACCTGGACGATAAGGCTTCTCTTTTAAAAGAGGAAAAAGCAGTGTAATAGAAGGGTCTTTCCAATTGGATCCACTATGACCGCTCTGGCTATTGTGTACATAGCCTAAATTGACCTGCAATCCCATCCATTTGGTTAATCCTGCAAAAAGCAAGAAATCACCCTCAGTAGAATGAATATGTGGAATATGGTGAGAGTGCCCTTCTCCATCATAGACACCATAAGTGTCAGTGTAAAAGAGATAGGGTTGAATAGCCACATGACCCGGATCAGGAATGGTAACTCCTGGGGCCAGTAAGGGGCCCGTATAATAGGGATCAAACATCTTCTCCGCTATTTCAAAGTTTTTTTCAGCTTGTATTAAGTGTTGTTCCAACTGAGCGGGCGATAGAGAAGGGGTATCCCTTTCTTGTCCATAAGCCAAAGTAAAACTCATAAAAAGCGGCAATATATATTTCAAATTCATAAAAACCTTAAGTAAAAGATTAATTATAAAAATAATCTACAAAATTGCCACTAAAATCTTTACTAGCTAAAAAATAACCCCCTACCTATATAGAATAATTAAGCAGTTCTTTTAATGGAGAAGATGAGATGGGAACAATTGGAGATAGCAGTGGCAACATTCCTTTAGATCCTCAGGCTTTTTACAAAGAAAAACTCGATAAAAGCATCCATTTATTCGAAAAAAGCCTTGATGGTTATCAAAATGCAGAATTTGCCGCTAAAAGAGATCAATATAAGAAAGTGATGAAAGAAGCCCTTCTAGTTATGAATGAAGCAGCAAAAGCCATATTAAATAGTAAAACGAAGAACGAGGCTGCCCACCTTAAACAAGATTACGAAGAGCTGATTGCAAAAAAAGATTCCACAGAGAAAGTGTCTGAAGAAGACGTTCACCAGTTAACTAGAGAACTTAAACGTTTGAAAAATTCATTCTAGCCCTGGAAATACATCCTGGGCTAGACCCTTTCTAGGACTTATCTTTTTGATCGGTAGAGTTTAAATCAACGCGTTTGATCTCTTCTTCTGATCCAGATTGCACATCAGTAATGGCTCCATTAATTACCTCAATTTTAGAGCCATCATACATTTTTAAAACCACTGTTTTTTCTAATACTTTATCCACTTGTCCAATAATACCCATTGCAGTTACTTTATCTCCTTTTTTCATAGAGGTTCGCTGTTTTTCAAGGGTTTTACGACGTTTTTGTTCGGGTCTCCAGAGAATAAAATAGAAAAAAACGAGCGCCAAACCAATCATGACGAAGGTTTGGATCATATTGCCTTGAGGACTAGGGGTAGCTCCTGCATCTGCAAAGAGAGAGACTCCTGTCAACAAAAAAGTTGGCATTCCAAATAAAAATGAAGGTTTCATAAGCTTTTTGACTCCTAAAGTTAAAACCTTTTCAGAATGACCGAATTGAAAAGCAAAATCAAGTAAAAAAATAGCTAGCACTTTCTTAATAAGGCGATATTTTCAATATGTAGCGTATGAGGAAATTGATCGAGCGGTTGTGCTCTTATCAAGCGATAGCCTTTTTCTATTAAAATGGCTATATCCTCAACTTGGGTGCTGGGATTACAAGAAATATAGAGGATCTCCTCTGGTTGACAGCTGAGCACATGTTCGATGGCTTGAGGTGATAAACCTGATCGAGGAGGATCGACCACTACTAAATCGGGAAACCGAGGAAGATCGGTCAATTTTTCTCCTACATCACCTATTATAAACTCTATATTATCTATCTTATTATGGAGGGCATTCATTCTCGCATCAAAAATAGCATGCGGGTTTAATTCAATACCTATCACTTTTTCAGCTTGAGAAGCAAGCGCCATTCCCAATGTGCCTGTACCACAATAGAGGTCATAAATATATTTTTTAAACGAAGGTTGAACCATTTGAAGTGCTGCTGAGTAAAGAGCTTCCGCCTGTTTAGAATTTGGTTGAAAAAAGGAGGTAGGGCTTATTTTAAAAAGAAATTCTGTGCCTAAAATAGAGAGCACTTCTTCGATATGTGGAGGCCCCGCTAGATGCATCTCGAAAAACTGAGTAGGAGAGCCTTTTATCTGTTGCTGGATCCGCAGGAAGATAGAGAGGTGGGATTCAGAGGGCAGTGCACTCTTTACACAATTGACAAAATCAGAGATCTTTTTTTTAGAAAGAGCAAATTGTGGATTTCCAGAAAGGGTTAACATTACCATTTTGTGCCCGGTTCTCTTGCCTTCACGCACCGTTAGGGTTCTTAAACTTCCCTCATCACGTGGCATAAAATAGGCAAGTAACCCGCTCTCTATCCACCATTGTCTCACCGCTTCTAAAAGAGTAGGAACCCACGAAGTGATTAAAAAGCACTCTTTGAGATTAAATACATGGCCTCGACTTCCTGCTAAGATAAGTCCTAAATAACGTTCCCCTTTTTTATTTTGAGAAAAAGAAAATTCCATCTTATTGCGATATTCCCAAGGAACTTCACAAGCTATAATAGGTTCTATTGGACAAGAAAAAGCGCTATATTTTTTTTCAATAAAATTGGTTTTTATTTTAAGCTGTGCTGGATAGCTCATTTGTTGCCAGACACATCCCCCACATTCAGGAACATGAATGCAGCGTGGAGTTACTCTATTTTCAGAAGGATTTATTATTTTTTTTAAGGAAGCTCGAAAAACAGAGCGACGTTTTTTTCCCAGTTCTACAAGCAGATGGTCACCAGGAATTCCTGAAATCACTTCTACCTGAGTGCCATTTTCTAAGTAGGCAACTCCCCGGCCTTTTGCATTTAACTCTTCAATAATGATTTCTTTTTCCATAAGAGCTCTATAGGAAAAAAGATGGCTGAATAGTTATTAAAATACAACTAGCGCTTTTTAAGGGCCGTATTAGCTTTTTTTATTTTAGTAGAAGATTTTATTTTTTTGGATCGCTTTTTCGCTGTAGATTTTTTACTAGAGCTTCCCCTTTCTGAAACAATAGATTCCTTTCGGTATATCTTTGCAATTTTTGCAAGTTTAATAGTACCTATGCGCACTCTTTGAGAAGCCGCTTTGACTCCATTAGTGGCTTTTTGTAAATCATGCTGCAGATCTTCGACATGCTTTTTTAAGGCATTAATTGTATCTTTAAGAACCATATTTTTCCCCGCAAGGTGAGTTATCTTCACTCGATAGTCTTTTTTTAAAAATAGTTCAACTGATTTTTTTTGCCATCATTGGAATATACTCTGTCTTTGTTTTTTATGAGATTATATTGGCTGAAAAAATTGGATTCTCAGTACTCTATATTTTTTAATATTGATGTAACTATTTTTTAAGAGCATTAAGAAAGAGGTTGAAATTCGGGATCAATAGGGAAGTCCACACAGATCTTGCAAAAGCAGGGATTGACTATAGCCTGTTCGATGAAAAAGGCGTGTTTGTTTGTACGATCAAAATCAGTCATGGAAAAGGAAAGAAGAGGGAGGTTATAGCTCCACATGTACAGAAAACCGAGAAAAAATGTAAGGAACGAGGATTAAAATGGCCTCCACAAAAGAAATCAAAAAACATCTAAATATCGCGCTTGAAGAAGTTGGGGAAATCAAACCTTGGTTCAACAAGAAGTTCAATGCCTGGATTTTTAGTCACAAGAAATATCCTGATGTTGAATATATTGGTAATTCACCTGAAGAGATCATTAAGAATTATCCGAAGTATCTACGCGAATTCATTAAACACAGACTCGATAACAACATTTGGGAATCTGTCGAAAAAAAGACTAAAGGACGTGGAGGAAAAAGAGAAGGTTCAGGCAGACCAAAAGGAACTAAAAAACCACCAACACGCAGAGTTTCTCTTCCCGCCGATGTCGCGGATTGGCTCGAACAGCCAAGTTCAATCCCGCAAGTCCGTGAAATGATCGCCAAAAGCAGACATTGATTCAAAAAGCTGATGGCTGAGGCCACAGTGACCTGAAGCTGAACCAACTCCCGCTAATATTTGCGCAGGCTCTAAATGAACAATCTCTATGCCGTAAGCTTTCTAACCACAGCCCAAAAAGAGAGGTTCGTCGATTCTTCTTTCCTTAAGGCTGCCTGTTTGCATAAGGTTTTTAATGTTATTTTGCTATAATAGTCTTTTTCAGGAGGCTCTTTTCTATGTTTTATATGAATGGTCAATTTGTTGAAGATCTTGAAGCTAAAATCTCTATTTTGGATTTAGGGCTAGTGCGTGGATATGGAGTATTTGACTATTTAAGAACTTATAGAGGTCTTCCTTTTCACTTAAAGGAACATCTGTTGCGTTTAAAATATTCAGGAGAATATCTTGGCATTCATTTACCTCATTCATTAGAAGAGATAGAGAAGATTATCAAAAGGTTACTCGATCAAAATGGTTATTTAGAATCGAGCATCAAGATCATTTTAACAGGAGGGGTAAGTCCTGATCAAATAACTCCTCAAGAAACTGCGAGTCTTATCATTTTAATATACCCACTAGCCTCTCTTCCAAAAGAGGACTATCACTTAGGCATCATCACCATGACAACTCCCTTACAGCGCTCTCTACCGACTGCCAAAACTCTACACTATGCTCCTGCTATTATGGCCCTACAACAAGGACGCTATAAAAATGCAAAAGAGATCCTCTATCTCAATGCCAACCATGAAATTTTAGAAGCAAGCACCAGTAATTTTTTTGGCTTCACTAAAAAGGGAGTGCTATTAACCTGTGATTCTGAAGAAATTCTCTTAGGAATTACCAGAGAAATCATTATTAAATTAGCAAAAGAACACTTTCCTGTAGAGTTGAGAGCTGTAAACTACGCCGAACTAAATGAAATAGAAGAAAGTTTTATTACTTCTAGTAATAAAGAGATCTTACCTGTTGTCCAAATTGATGATCAACTTATTGGCTCTGGGAAAATAGGGCCTTTCACTCAAAAATTAATGCACTTATTCTATCTTTACACTTCAGAAGGCAATTGGCCAGATCTTAATATATCCCGCTACAAAATCATATAAAAAAAAATTTTTTCAAAAAAGCAAAAAAGAAGATTAGACAAGCAAGTCCCTCTATGCTACAATTTATTTGTTTGTTGATCGCGTGTTTAAGTTCCAACGACCCGTAGCAAGTTTTTGTCGAGCCGGTGGGGGTAAGCAGAGAGCAACTCTCAGAGTATATTTGAATATTTAAAAGGAATTTTTTAGTTATGAATCAAGCAATGAACAAAAAACTTTATGTTGGCAGTCTTCCATACAGTGTTTCGGAAGAGGAACTTAAAGATCTTTTTTCTCCGTTCGGAGAGATCGAGTCAGTTAGAATTATTATTGATAAGGCTACTGGCCAATCTAAAGGTTTTGCATTTGTTGAAATGGTGAATGAAGATGATGCTCAACGCGCCATCGAAGCTTTACACGGAAAACAAGTTAGCGGTAGAACATTAATTGTAAACAATGCTCGTCCAGAAACACCAAGAGATCAACGTGGTGGTGGTGGCGGTGCTGGTGGTGGTGGTGGACGTTCTTTTTCTGGAGGTCGTCCTGAAAGACGATTTGGAGATAGAGAAGGTCGAGGTGGCAATGGCGGCGGACGCGATCGCTATTAAGCTTTAATACCATATGCATTTAAAAAAGCCGTTAAATTATTTTAACGGCTTTTTTTTTCCCTAATTTATGAGTAGTGGAATTTACATT